>Ga0209652_1002516_pt1 | contig 14124 bp, 8 predicted proteins | sample SaaInl74LU_5_DNA_FD_184641 | JGI IMG/M metagenome (GOLD analysis project Ga0209652, IMG submission 184641) | Marine microbial communities from expanding oxygen minimum zones in the Saanich Inlet - ESP_74LU_5_DNA (SPAdes) (version 2) | ecosystem: Environmental > Aquatic > Marine > Intertidal zone ...
AACTTTTGCTATAAATTTAGTCATTGACCCAAGCAAGGGGCGCCGCCCCCCCCCATCGGAAGGAAAGAGCCCCCCTTATTCCAACTTCCGCCTACTTATGTATTCCGCCTCCACTCTCTACTCAACGTAGTCTGTCTCACACACCATGGGCAAAAGCAAAGGCAAGGCAAAAGCCGCAGCTGTTGCTAAATGCACCTGTGATCATCCCTTCAAGTGTGACTGTGGGAACAGACCGGAGCGCCCGTCGAGAGGTAGGTACTTAAATGCTGCGTCTATGTTCTTCTGATCGACAACAATGCCATCCACTCATCACTTCTACTTCTATTCCTACCTTCGTGATTATGCTTAGGTCATAAATGGGATCCTGAAACGCAGGCATGGGGAGGCAAAGGGCACAAGCAAAAGGGTGCTTCTGGTCAGACAGCATCCATCGGCCAAGCAGAAAAGGTGACATCTGTAGGTCAAACAGCGATAAAGCAATGGCAGAAGATGCCTTCAAAATTACTTGCTGATCTATTACGAAAGAATGCAAAATCGTTAGGAAAGGGACTACCAATATATAGACCAGCAAACAATAAAACCCCTTCAAAGGGATACCGTTATCGTCTAATTATTCCGGACACTTCAAAGAAGGGGACTACGAATCGATCAGATCATGACATTGTGTTGCTGCCAGCTTTATCTGTCCCAAATGAAGAGCAAGCCAAAGAGGAGGCTGCACTGTTAGGACTCTTGTATCTCTTTCCGACACTGCCTCACGAACGAACTTTGCCAGATCCGTATCGAGCTACTTATTTGGCTGCACTGGAAAATTCAAAAGCTTCTGCAGCGACGACAAGTAATGGTAGCAATAACGCAACAAAGAGTACAGCGTCTTCGTCCAATGCTTCCAGCGAATCAAAGTCGAAAGGTGGTGCCACTTCCAACACAAAGTTAATGGCCAACATTCCATCTTTCAATAAGAAAACTGATAGCAAATCGTCATCTGGTGCTCCAATTCTACTGACAAAGGCACAGCTAAACGAAGCTCGCAAAGAACATCAACGTGCTGTCCAAGCACGCATTCGTAAGCATGAAGCTATTCGAAATGCGAATAAACCGATGGAAGTGTTTATGAGTGCTACATTTCGAGCTAGAATTGAGTGTTTGTTGAGTGGTACTGTATTTCAGGAGATGAATGAGGATGATGATAATACTGATAGCAATGAGGATGAAGATGATTTGGAAGATGTAACAAAATCTTATGTACTGCAACGATTGGTATTTGAGGGGTTCATGTTGTCTCATATTCGAAAGGCATATCGTGAAGTGAAGAAGAAAGGAGAACTTTCTTCTTTGTCCGATAACTCAGATGAAAACATTGATAAGGCATATGAGTGTGTACTTCAGTATTTGCTTGTTCATCTGAATGAAGATCAGCTTCCGCTTGGCTTTGATCCACGAGGGGGTACGCTGGATGTCGTTAACAATGGCTCCTTGGGTAAAAAGAAAAATGCATCAAATGGCAAGGACACAAAGAAGTACGACGCAGTAATCCTGCAGTTGGCAGCGCTTTTTGGGCTTCGCCCAGATGAATCAAATGCCATTTTTGCAAAGCAACAACAAGTATCGAATGCTAGGAGTATATTTTGGAAAGTTCTGTGTGATGCTGCTCCGATTCCCCCAGAGAGGCGAGTGTGTGATAAATCCATGAACATCTTAACAGATGACGACAAGGAAATAAATATGGAGGCAGCTGCAAACGAATGTGAGGCATTGGAGGCAATTTTTGAAGCAGAAGAATTCTTAATCGAGAAAGGCAACAACACTACATCAGTTTCTATCCGCATTCCATTCGGCGGTACCAAATTGTCCTTGGAAATTCATTACAAAGATGGATTATATCCAGATTTACTTCCTGAGGTGTTTTTGACGTCAACAGATTCAGACAATAAGAACTACCAACAAGGTGGAACACTTCATCTGAAAATAGCCCGTTTCTTATCTGAATTGAGTCCAGGGCAGGAGTGTATATTTGAGCTTTTTGGTTATGTGCAAACGTTGCTGCAGGACGTGGAAGAAAACGACCCTTGCTTGTTACTGTCGACGCTTAGTTTGGATGATGAAGCGGAGAGCAATCCGACCAAGTCTACGAAAGATGCTTCAAAATCCCAAAATAAAGAGAGTCGTCCAGGCAAACAGCGGAGTCGTCAGAAGCAAAAACTGTTTCGTCGTCCTCGTGAGAAGAGCTCCTTTTTCAACACACCTCCGAGCAAAATGCCGCCTGCAGAAGCGTATCCCAAATTGCCAGTGCTGATGGACAGAGCAAGAAAGAGTCTACCAGCATTCAAAATCAGAGATGAAATCCTCTCCTTAATGAAACAAGCTTCTGCGAGTGGTAGGGTATCGCTAGTGACTGGAGAAACTGGATCTGGAAAAAGTACTCAGATACCCCAATACCTTCTTGAAAGTGATCCAACTGGGAGTAAGATTATTGTCGCACAACCACGTCGACTCGCAGCTACAGGAGTTGCAACTCGCGTTGCCTCAGAGAGAAACGAAGAAGTGGGCAGGGGATCTGTCGGTTACGTAGTGAGAGGTGACTCGAAGACTTGTGATAAGACTCGGTTATTGTTCCTGACAACTGGAGTTCTTTTGAGGCAGCTGCAATCAGAAAATGCGTTGGATAACATTTCTCACATTGTCATTGACGGTAAGTAGTTCAATCTTTGTTTGATTTTTACAGTTATAGCCGTGACTATTCATTCTCACATGAAGTTGTTTGCATCTGCAGAGGTGCATGAGCGTCATCTGGATACGGACGTCTTGTTAGCAATTCTGAAGAAGACCCTGTCATCGTATCCTAAATTGCATGTTGTATTAATGTCTGCAACGATGGATTCTGATCGAATGGCCGCGTACTGGAGCTCTAAGGAAGTCACAAACACCCCGCGAATCCACATTCCAGGTCGGACATTTCCTGTCAAGGACTTTATGCTGGAGGATGTCTTACACATGACTGGCTATATCCCCCCGAAGAACGGGAAAAAGAAACACCAACATTCTCGTGGAGGAAAATACCAGATTCAACCTTCTCTGGTGGACGATGAATTCGACGAAGAAGGAGATGATGCGTCTGAGAAACCCATCGAATCTCGTCCAGAAGACTGTGTCGTGCCGTTGGAAGAACGTTTGAAGCGTATGAACGAAAAGGAAATAGATTATGATCTCATTGCTGTGCTCATTAAGACTCTATTGAGAACAAAGGACGACGATGGTTCGGTTCTCGTGTTTCTGCCTGGTGCAGGAGAGATAGATAGAGCCTCGAATGCAATCCAGGCCATCTTGAGAGGTTGTAACATTACAATCCTTCCACTGCACGGTGGATTACAACCAGAAAAGCAACAGCAAGTGTTTGTTCCAGCAAGAAAGGGTTGCACCAAGATTATCTTGTCAACGAATGGTGAGTATCGAGTTTGGTATTGTTTCACTCTTAATTTTATTTCGCTTCAGCTCAACTTTTCACTGCTATCCTATCCCAGTTGCCGAGACAAGTATTACCATACCTGACTGTACGCTTGTCATAGATACATGCAAAGAGAAGCAGAGTTCATTTGATCCCGTCAATCGCATGCCCTTGCTGTTGGAGACATTTGCTTCACGCGACAGCTTGAAGCAGAGGAGAGGGCGAGCTGGTCGCGTTCGGCCAGGGAAATGTTACAAACTTGTATCTTCGTCATTTTATGGCAAATTACCCGAACATGGCGAGCCTGAGATCCGCAGGTGCTCTCTTGATCAGACGATTCTCTCGCTTCTTTTCCTCGGCCTCGAAGATGGAACTGGCAACTTCCTTCGCTTACTTCTCGACCCGCCTGGTGACGAAGCTGTCAAGTCAGCGTTTTACAGTCTCGAACAAATAGGTGCACTTGCACGAAACGGTAATGCGGCAAACCTTACCCCACTTGGGACACATCTCGCTGGTATCCCCGCCCCGCCTACTGTAGGAAAGCTGCTCGTCATGGGAAGCCTATTGGGCTGCAGAAATATCGCAATTGCAGTCGCATCAGGAATGAGTGTTGGACGTAGCCCTTTCCTTCGCATTAACTCCCCGCATCATCGTAATGGAAAACAATTTAATGGTGGCATGGACCAGGAGAAGGATGAAAGAAACGACGACATTTTGAGTCAAAGAGCCGATCTGTTCAAAACAGTTGGTCACTCTGACCACGCTATGCTTGGTAAAATATTTGTACTATGGCAATCTTGCAATGGTGCTGCCGAGAGACGTCGGTTCTGTGATCGATTCGGACTTGCTTTCAATTCGATGCGCGAAATGGCTCAACTGGCGAAACAATTGGACTCGTCTCTGACTACATCTGGATTCACAGCATCACAGGATAGCAACAAAAATGAGAATTCGTGGAGAGTGGTTCGTTCTGTAATTGTAAGTGCACTCTCACCTACGCAAATTGTACGAGTACAGCGCCCTACAACCAAATACACAGAGACAGTGGAAGGTGCTGTTGCAAAAGACGGAGTCTCAAAGGAATTGAAGTTCTTCATTCGCGAAGGCAACAATGTTGACGCCAAAGCAGACGTTAGTGGAGATGATGGTAAACGACGCAATTTCAACGGAGAGAAACGAGTCTTTATCCATCCTAGTTCAAACAACTTTTCTGTTGGGTCATATAGCTGTCCTTGGCTTGTTTATCACCGCCTTGTCCAAACAAGCAAGGCTTTTATCAGCGATTCAACAGAATGCAACGCTTACGCTATGCTCATGTTTGGGGGGGAAATGAATGTGCAAGCTTCAAAGGGACTGATCATTTTGAATAATTGGGTTCAGCTATCAGCAAATCCTAGAATAGGGTCTCTTATTGGCTGTCTGCGGGAACGAGTTGATGATTTGTTGGAAAAGAAAGTCGCCAACCCATCATTAGACATCACTAGTTCTACTGAGTTGACACTTATTACAGATTTGCTAAAACGCGATGGATGTTAGCTGCTTATCATTCAAGTTTCAGCCAACTCGTCAATCTAATCGCTATTACAATGCAGAATTGGTTCTGGTTCTCGTCTCATTAGTAGGCCACGGTTGCCTGTCACCACAGTGACCCTTCTTTTTCTTTTGTCCTTTTTGCCATGCTTCTTCTCTGTTTCAACACGCTTCTCATCTGTGTCAACACCTTTGCTTGCCTCCGCCAGGAAGCCGCGAATGCCTTGGTATGCACTGAATGGAGAGACCTCGGAAGGTTCTTCACTGTTTCTCCATATTTCTTCCACATAAACTGCCGGTCCCATCATAGAGTGACGCAAACCGCATTGTTTGGGATGAGTTATTTCCTCTGCTGTGCCAGCCGGATTAAAGATTCGTAATGATGGCCTTGAGTTGGATTTATCCCCCTGCTCCAACTTGAGCAGGCTGTAAAAGTCCTCAAAGGTCATGTGGTGTTTGTCCATACTGAAATCTATGATATGGTTGACCCAAATGCGCTGCAGATCATGTTTTGAGTCAGCTGATCCATACATATCCATTGACCGCTGCAAGTCTTGCCAGGAAATAAAACCCTTTCTTTCTGTGTCCAAGCGCTCAAATGCCAGACGAATATTTCGATCATCGATATGGCACTGTGAGAGACAAGTTGCAAGGAATTCGTGCCATTGAATTGAAGCGTCTGTGTTCCTAAGTTTCAGACCACTGAACATTTCTTCGATCTCATCTTCACCTAAAGAATGTTCCCCTGATTGAGCTAGCAAGGCATCCTTGAATTTAGACAACGAGATTTCCCCCGTACCATCAACGTCCATCTTCTCAAACTCCTCATGTAGACCAGTTATCTGCTCTGGCTGAAGCGTAAATGAAAGCACTTCGCACAAGAATCGTTTTGTAGTGGAAAGGGACTTGAACGAAACAAGACCACTGACCACCTTGGGATCGAGAGTTGTGCCTTGATGATCAAGAGACTTCCTCCTCCTCCACATTTTTTGCACCCACGGATGATTTTGAGCTTCCAAGGCACTAGGGCGTTGTGCAGGATCCAAAACGAGAAGGGATTTGACAAAGTCGATCGCTTCTTCACTGACATTGCCCCAAAGGTCAGGATCAAATGGTACGTTCCCTGAAGTGATGTTCTTACGAACTTGAGACAAATCATCTTCAACACTGTCACCACCAAATGGGGTCTCTCCACACAAGAGAAGATAGCATATTACTCCTATTGACCATACATCACACTTTTCATCGTAGCCTTTGCTACCCTTGATAACCTCTGGTGCGACAGTATAAGGAGTGCCAACTTTTTCAGTCTGAAGATCACCTTCTTGGAAATGCTTGCTCAAGCCAAAATCAATCATCTTCAATTCCGAATCATTCCTTTCATCCTGAAACAAAAAGTTCTCCAGCTTTAGATCCCGATGAATGACCCCCTTCGAATGCAAGTAGGCAACAGCACTTGATATCTGTTTCACAAGCCTAGCACATTCCGCTTCGGAATAATGATAGTCAGGCTGCTCATCAAGACGATCAAAGAGATCACCGCCTTTGCACAACTCTTGTGTGAGGTAAAGCTCCGAGTCTCCCTCATAAACTTCCTCAAGACAGACTATGTTTGGATGATCCAAGGCACACATAATCTTAATCTCATCAAGCAGACGATCAAGATGTCCATCATCTGCAACTCGGACCAAGTCCAATCGCTTGACAGCAAGTTGAATACCAGTCTTCTTGTGGGTAATCAAGCGAACAGATCCAGTGATTCCTTCACCGAGGATGCCACCGTCGTGGACGCCATCATACACGGCTTCAATTGGCATGCCTTCCGTGTTTTCAATGTGGACCATGTTTCTGGAGCAAGTTGCCCCCGAAGTTTTGAGATAATCGAGAATCCGATCTGCCTTGTTCTTGGGGGCATGGGGTGGTGCTGCAATCAGATCTGGAACTGTATGCTGATGATGTTCGTAGTCGGACAGTGCATGTTCTTCTGGGATAGGACACTCTTCACAGCTGCGGAGGAAGCTAACGGCCGTGGTCATTTCCGTTGCACTGGAGTTGATGGATGAGTCGTTGATGCTGCGGCATTTTGGCCTTGATGCACCGTCGTTTGTTTTAGGCAACTTGGCGTTGGATGCTGACGGCTTGTTCGCTGCCGCCGCTGCGCCTGTGCTTTGACACGTTCCCATTTTGTATTTTGTGTTGTTCCTTCACGATCTTGTTCTCAACGCTCAAGGCAATGGCTGATGTGAATATTATGTGATGCTATCTTTGATGTTTCTTTGTGCTCTCGCTCATATGTTTGCAGAGACTGTGTCCGTCATGATGGTCATGCATGCTACGTTGGTCATTACCTTGGCAAGATAAGATCTTCCTCACACATCACACATCATGAGAAGGGCATCATCTTCTTGGCAGATTTGGCAGCTGATGTGTGTCTGAGCCGAGCGGTTGTTGTTTGTTGTAGCTTGGTAAAAACTTCAACTTTCATTCACTATTTTGGACACATTGCTTGGCTTCTTTCATGCTCTCTTCTGTTCTAGATGCAAACAAGTGAGCTATAAGATGCCTGTCTCATAACCTCTATTCTTGTGTTCAAAAATGTCGCATCATCATCTTCTTGCTTTGCTCTTTTTTTCTCAACAAGATGAGATGCCGCTGGCCCACGCCACGGTACATAGCTACTCTTGGCGGTGGGCCACCAATGAGAAGGAGGGGCCATCGTGTAATTTTCAGCTGCTGACTCGGGTGGTACGGTAGGGAGCCGACGTCAAATAATAGGGTTAGTGCTTGATGATGAAATCATCAAGGGCCAAGGGGGGTTCTCATCTGTGGAGTACATGCACTGCGGTCGGATAAATTCCATAGCGGCGCTCTCGTTCTTATGTTATGATGCTGCTCCAAAATACCTTGCTCCATCTCATAATTCAATACAAAGATGGAACAAACTAATATCATACAACAACAAAAACATAATACAAACGAAGAGAAAAAAGATAGCATGGACGAGTGCATCATGAACAATGATGACTTGGATCAGCTAATCATCAAAAAGGTAGCAGAGACCGTCGTCGTCGATGGAAATTGGGCAGTGGCACACGCGTCCTACAGAATGAACGATGTTGCATACATCTTCCCCATCACGCCAAGTTCGACAATGGGGGAGATAGCTGATGAATGGTCTTCTACAGAGGATGCCAATGGCAAGAAGAAGTACGTAAATTTGTGGGATCAGGAACTCAAGGTTGTGGAAATGCAGAGTGAAGGTGGCGCCGCTGGAGCGTTGCATGGGGCTCTCGTATCAGGCAGCTTGGCGACGACTTATACTGCAAGTCAAGGTCTTTTACTGTTCATTCCCAATCTTTACAAAATAGCTGGAGAGCTGCTACCTACGGTGATTCACGTGGCTGCCAGAGCACTGGCAGGACAAGCTCTTTCAATATACGGGGATCATTCAGATGTCATGCTTGCACGTAGTACAGGTGTTGCCATGGTGTCTTCATTCACAGTGCAGGAGGCTCACGATATGGCAATCATCTCACAGATTGCGACGTTAAATAGTAGCGTGCCCTTTCTGCATTTCATGGATGGCTTTCGTACTAGCCATGAAATCAATAGAATTCAACTAGTGGGCGACGAAGATCTTAGGGAGATGATGCCGTGGGAGAAGGTAGAAGAGCATCGTCAACGTGCGTTGTCTCCGATGCATCCTTGTCAAAGGGGCACTGCACAATCTCCCGATGTCTTCATGCAGCTTGTTGAAAGTAGTAACAAACACTACCAAGCTGTGAACTCGATATTCGAGAAGGCATTATTGGACTTTGCTCATATTACTGGAAGAAAGTACAGGCCATTTGAATACCATTACTTTGGATCGACGATGCCTTCAATTGCAATCGTTACAATGGGATCGAGTGTGGAGGTTGTCAAAGAAACTCTGAAGTATTTGCAATCCGAGGAGGTGTGTGTCATCGGTATACGTCTCTTCCGCCCATGGAGTCCAAGCGGCTTTTGCAGTGTCCTTCCCCCAAGTGTGCTTCGTGTGGCAACGCTGGATCGAACAAAAGAGAGTGGGTCTCAGGGAGAGCCCATTTACATGGATGTTTGTGCTTCATTGATATCTTGCAAGCGAGGCGGAGTCTATGTGGCTGGTGGGAGATATGGACTTGGATCGAAAGACTTTACGCCGTCTATGGTTACGGCCGTGATTCAGAATATCATGATTGAGAATGAGGAAAAGATTCAGCATCCCTTCACGGTTGGGATCAATGATGATGTTACTCATCTTTCTTTGCCTCTCGGTAAAATTGTGAATCCACTAAACGATGATGTGACGGAATGTGTCTTTTATGGCTTTGGTGGGGATGGTACTGTCGGTGCTAACAAAGAATCTGCCAAGATCATCGGAGACTACCGCCAGGATATGTGCGTGCAAGCCTATTTCGAATATGATGCCAAGAAATCGTCTGGATATACTCTGTCACACATGAGATTTGCACATGCACAAACTCTTTCTGCACCATACAAGATCCAAGACATGCAGGCAGACTTTGTAGCCTGCCACAACGAGTCCTACGCTGAGGCCAACAAATTTGATGTGCTTCGACATGCCAAATCTGGTGGAATATTCTTCCTCAACACGAAGATAGCATCGCTACCACCCGAACAGAGACTGAGGGCGTTGGAAGAGAATCTCTCTCCAAGTATTCTAAAGACGCTGGCGCTCCGAAAGGTAAAATTTTACATCACTGATGCAGGGAGTCTTGCCAAAGCATATGGATTGAAGGGGAAGATAAACATGATTTGCATGGCTGCTTTCTTCCGTCTGTCTGGAGTAATCCCATTTGATGAAGCAATATTGTTATTGAAGTCATCGATTACGAAAACTTATTCTTACAGAGGTGAAGACGTTGTAAGGAAGAATCACGAGTTATTGGATGCAGCTTGTTCTGAAGAGCGATTGATCGCTGTAGATGTTCCAAGTCGTTGGAAACGAGCTCACCTGACTGAGAAGAGACGAGCTTACTTGAATCGCCACATTGCTCTTATTGATGACGCCAAGACCAAAAAGTTCGTTCAAGAAATAGCAGAGCCCGTTTCGCATCTGGAAGGAGACTCCATCCCCGTGTCACTCTTTCTCCAAAACGCAATGCTTGGAGGCAACATGATAACTGGTACATCCAAGTTCGAGAAACGTCGACCAAACTCAAGTGGCTTGGTGCCAAAGTGGAATGAATTTAGCTGCACTCAGTGCAACCAATGTGTTGCTGTATGCCCGCATGCCGTGATCCGGCCATTCATTGTAACGAGAGACGAGGCTGAAGGGGCTCCTCATCCTGACTTGTTCACTTCGGTAAAAGCTTTAGGCTCAGAGCTTGCGGGGAAACGGTACACACTACAAATCTCACCATTGGACTGCACAGGATGTGTTGCTTGCGTGGAAGCTTGTCCAGAATCTCCAAAGGCACTGCAAATGCAAGATGTGGAGGATGTACTAGCCGGTGGTGGCGATGAGAACTGGGATTATGCAGTGAGCTTACCAGAACGCGGGGATCTTGTTGACAAGTATTCGCTCAAAGGATCGCAGTTTCAGACGCCTCTAATGGAATTCTCGGGTGCGTGTTCTGGATGTGGCGAAACACCCTACTTCAAGATGATAACACAGCTGTTTGGTGAACGTATGATCATTGCCAACGCCACCGGCTGTAGTACGATCTGGGGAGGCAGCTTTCCATCCAATCCCTATACTATATCGAAAAAGGGTCGCGGGCCAGCCTGGGCCAATTCACTATTCGAGGATAACGCAGGTAAGTTCGTACCAAATGTTACTCTCCTTTCTTGTCTCATACGTTATAAACAACAACCTCACGCCCTCTTCTATGAACAGAATACGGATTTGGTATGTTCAGCTCGATGAAACATCGCAGAGAGCGCTTGGCAGCGAATGTCCGTGACTTGGTTCGTGAAGTGACACTTTACTCAAATTTGGGTGATCTGTCCGATCTTGTGTCTTTCCTTGACGAATGGCTCGAAATGAGAAATGAGAAGAGTGATCGCTGTACTCTCTTGTTTGACAAAATGAAGCCACTATTTCAATCATTGTTACTGAGCGGAAACAATACGTGTCACAAGGCATTGCTGGCTCGAATCTGGGCAGATCGAGACATGTTCCCAAAACTTAGTCAATGGATAGTTGGTGGGGATGGATGGGCATATGACATTGGTTACGGCGGCCTCGATCATGTCGAAGCATTTCAATCAAATGGTAAGTGAAGATTTGATGTTTAATGATCTCACACTCAAATAGATTCAACTCGCTGACAGTATGAACCTCATTGCTTCTCTTAAAAGATGTTAACGTTCTCGTCGTTGACACAGAAATGTACAGCAATACTGGTGGGCAAAGCTCAAAGGCGACTCCTATTGGTGCTTCCGTAATGTTCGCAAAAGGTGGAAAATCGCAGAAGAAGAAAAACATAGGCTCGATTTTCATGACATATGAGCACTGCTATGTAGCATCGGTGTGTCTGTCGAACCAGTCCCAATTAGTACAAGCTCTTGTTGAAGCTGATCATTACGATGGTCCTAGCTTTGTCGTTGCATATGCCCCGTGTATTCAGCAACAAGTGCGCCCGGAAGGGCTGAATGATATGTTTGACGAGTGCAGATTCGCGGTCGAGAGCGGGTATTGGCCTCTGTATCGGTACAACCCCGAGTTGGTAGCAGCGGGTAAGAACCCTTTCATACTGGATAGCAAACGGTTGAGAAGAGATGTGACATCATTCCTTCAGAGAGAAGGCAGGTTCCTTAACGTGAGTATGACGGCTCCAAGAGAATGAGTGCTTGTTGTAAAATTGTGGTGCTGCGTCTAACACCTGAGCTTTTACTCGACAGCTTGAGAAGAACCACCCACAAATCGCTGAAGAATTACACCAACAGATGAATTTGGATGTTAAACATCGCATGGAACAGATGCAAAAGCGCGCAGCTGACTACAAGTCGTTCTCATCTCAGGATGAGGCGACTGTCAAGGTATTATTTGCTTCTGAGACTGGAACAGCTGAGGGTTTGGCACGAGAATTCGCGGATGCCTGCCAGCTTTCACATGGTGCAGATGCGATGGCAGACATTGATGTTGATGAAATCGATGGCACGACAACAATATTCTTTGTCTCCACTGCAGGACAAGGGTCCCTGCCACGAAATGGAACAGAATTCCTCAAACAATTGAATGCCCGCAAAGATTCTTTCGCTGAAGGTACTTCGTTTTCGGTGATGGGCTTGGGAGACTCGTCATATTACTTCTTTCTAAAAGCAGCGAAAGATATTGAAGAGGCCATGCTCAAACTAGGTGCGAAGTGTATTCATCCATTGGGCGAGGGTGACGACTCATGCGCTGATGAAGGACTAGCCGAAGGTTTACACCAATGGCAGCAGGGCATCTTCCCTGCGTTGGGTCTACCGAAGCTGGAGGAAGTGCCTCATATCACGCCAGTCGCTTTGTTTTTCTCAAAACGTGTTGTATTATCCGAGTTGGAGGACAATCATGCTATTGAACAATACTACAAATCAATTGGCACAGAAGAAGTTCGAATTTCTGGTGTGGAACATCTGAGTGAAGAAGGTCATAATAGAGACTTCATCGCCTTTACTTTGCAGACGGGAAGCAAAGACTTGAGCTACGAGCTGGGCGATTCTTTGGAGATATTTCCAAAGAATGATGAAGAAGATGTTGGCAATTTTCTCCGGGAATACTCTACGGAGTGGGATGAACGAACAGTTATCAGGCTGAGTCACGCCTTTGGTGTGCATGACGAGATCTCCGTCGGCGCAGTCTTTACTAATGTGCTGGACATTTTTGGGAAGCCCAACATGTCATTCTTGCAAAAGCTGGCTACATTTGAGGAAGACGCCGAGAAGCGGAAAGTCATGCTTGACCCGACGAATCTGAGGCATCTTTGTCTAGACAAGTGTGCCACATATGCAGATTTACTGCTTTTATATAAATCCGCTCGACCCCCTTTGGCTGCACTTTTGGCAATGATTCCGATGATGAAAGGACGAGCATATTCGATTACGACATCTCCATCTGCATCGCCTGACTCTGTGGAGCTCTGTATTCTGATCAACATTTTTTGGTGCAAAGAAGGAATGAGGTACGGAACTGCAAGCAACATGCTGAGAAAGCTCAAAATAGGGGACACAGTTTTTTGCCGAGTGAAGCCAGGAAGTATGGAGCCCCCAAAGCATGATCAATCAGGTAAGTGATCTATATTATTTCGTGTATCATATCTCAAATGCACTCCTTCTAAATATTTGTCTACATCTATGTTAGTTATCTGTGTAGGAATTGGAAGTGGTGTTGCACCGCACATGGCCTTGATTCGAGACCGAGTCTTTGCCTCCACCAACGGAGTGAAGGTGTCACCATTGTCATTATATTTTGGAAACAGATTTGAGGCTCGTGAATTTTTGTATAGATCTGAGCTTGAGCAAATTGCCACCGAGCATGGTGATTGGTTCACGCTACACACTGCTTTCTCGAGAGACGTGATAGGAAAGAAAACGTACGTACAAGACTTAGTCGCTGTGAACAATGATATACGGGAGAATCTTCTCCAAAGGAAAGGATTGCTGTACGTTTGTGGGAATAGAAACCTTCCTGAACCGTTGCGTAAGAGTCTCGTCGAGAGTTTCGAGACTGATGGAAAATCTCGATCTGAGGCCATCCTAGCGATGGAAGAGATGTTCACTCATGGACGAGCTCAGCAGGAGGTGTGGTAGAAAAGCGTTTAAGATAACATTAATACCTACTTTCTTCTTTATTCCTAATTGAAATTGTAATTACAGTACTGGCTGAGATAGCATTCCGGCAGTGAATTCTGCTGGAAGCTCCTTGACATGAACATCATTGATGATGGCAGGTTTGTTTTCAAAATGAACATTGAGTTGAATGAGAACTTCTGTACAAAACTTTATCAAATCTCCTCTCGCTGTCATGACCGGATTGAGATCCTGCCAAGTGCGCTGGTGCTGCACTCTGATTGCGATTTTGGTTATGTCATTGCAAGGATCCACATCAATGATTCGGAAATTGATCAATTGGGCCCAGATTCGAGGGTTGTCGGAGATGTACTGCTCGATTGCCGACTTGA
>Ga0209652_1002518_pt1 | contig 14116 bp, 6 predicted proteins | sample SaaInl74LU_5_DNA_FD_184641 | JGI IMG/M metagenome (GOLD analysis project Ga0209652, IMG submission 184641) | Marine microbial communities from expanding oxygen minimum zones in the Saanich Inlet - ESP_74LU_5_DNA (SPAdes) (version 2) | ecosystem: Environmental > Aquatic > Marine > Intertidal zone ...
TTGACCACATGGTATGGCGACGACTACATCAACATTTTCGTCGTTCCCGAAATCAACGGCAATGACGGAGGCTGGGGCATCCAAGGATTTGCTTACCTCGGCCCAACGGGGGACGCCCGCGACGGCGTGACGGTCCTTTACAACACGTTTGGGACAGTGGGCGAACTGAAGCCTGGCCGTGACCTCAACACCACGGTCACTCACGAGATGGGGCACAACTTGTCGTTGTGGCACACTTTCTCCAACACGACTTCGTGCACGTCAGAGACCAATTGCGAAAATCAAGGCGACGAAGTGTGCGACACTCCAGCCACGGTCACGAACGACTTGGGCTGCAACCAACCGGTGTGCGAAGGTGCCCAAGTGGAAAACTACATGGACTACACGGAAGAATCTTGCCGCAACACGTTCTCTGAAGGACAGCGCACTCGGATGCGTGGTTGTTTGGAATCCGTGCGCTCGAGCTTGCTCGAAAGCCTTGGCGGATTGCCTGTGACGGAGCGCGATTTGACCGTCACTGGGTTCAGCAACGTTGGTGCATCCACCTGCACCCCTTCACTCAACCCGACCGCTATGGTGACCAACTTTGGTGTAGTCGCAGTGGAAGGGTTTGAATTGACCACTCAATTGAACAGCAACAATGCCTTCACCACCATCCACCAAGAATCGGTGGCGCCAGGAGAGAGCATTGAGGTCATGCTCCCCGAATTGGCGTTGGCCGCAGACACCAATGAGTTGAATGTCACGGTTGCCCTCTTGGGAGGCGACGCAGACGACTTCGGAGGCAACGACGCTTACACCCAACGATTCGAGCTCGCTTCCTCGGACTACTGGACCATGACTTTGAACACCGACAATTGGGCCAACGAGATTTCGTGGCGCATTGAAGATGCCGATGGCGAAATCATCATGGACGGCGGCGGTTACAGCCTCGGTTCGGACACCTACGTGGAACAAGGCTGCGTGCCTGTGGGCTGCCACACCCTCATCATGGAAGACACCAACGGTGACGGGCTGTGCGCGATGGATTTTGGCAACGACGGCGTATGCGACTTCGGAGGAAGCATGACCCTCGAAGATGCTACTGGAAACGTATTGGTGGCGTTGGACAACACCAACAACGACTACGGACACCAAGGTACCTGGGAAGTTTGCGCCAGCGAAGCTTCTACGGTGGACGGTTGCGCCGACGAGAACAGCAACGGAATTTGCGACGGTGCCGAAATTTCCGGCTGCCAAGACGTCAATGCCTGCAACTTCACCCCAGGCGCCATCCTGGACAACGGATCTTGCACGTACGCTGAAACGTACTACGACTGCAACGGCAACTGCCTGGAGGACACCGATGGCGATCTCATTTGCAATGAGCTCGAAACGGAAGGGTGTACCGACTCAGCTGCCTGCAACTACACCCCCAGCGCCTCAGACAACGATGGGTCATGTGAGTACACAACCTGTGCCGGTTGCACCGACGTTAGCGGCTGCAACTACGATTCAAGCGCTACGATTTCAAGCGGTTGCGATTACCCTGAAACAGGATACGATTGCGACGGCGCATGCTTGAACGACGCCGACGGCGACGGTGTATGCGACGAATTTGAAATCCCAGGATGCGATGACGCTGCGGCGTGCAACTACGACGCTTCCGCCACGGACAACGACGATTCGTGCGAATACAGCGACGAGTTCTACAACTGCGAAGGCAACTGCCTCAACGACACCGACGGCGATGGCGTATGTGACCCGTTGGAGGTTGAAGGATGTCAAGATGCCGAGGCATGCAACTACAACACTGACGCGACGGACAGCGGGACTTGCGATTACCCACAGACGTACTACACCTGCGACGGAACATGTGTCGCAGACAGCGACGGCGATGGCATTTGCGATGAGCTGGAAATCCCTGGCTGCGATGACAGCAGCGCGTGCAACTACGATTCAAGCGCCACGGACAACAACGGATCGTGCGAATACCCTGCCGAGTTCTACACCTGCGACGGTTGCGTCAACGACACCGACGGAGACGGCGTGTGCAACGAACTGGAAATCCCTGGCTGCATGGCCATGGGTGCCAACAATTACGACGCCAGCGCGACAGATGACGATGGAACCTGCGAGTACGACACGTTTGGCTGCACGGACGAAACGGCATGCAACTACAACCCCATGGCCACCGAAGACACTGGCAATTGCACGTACAACGAGACGTACTACGAATGCAACGGCACGTGCACCAACGACGGCGACGGCGACGGCGTGTGCGACGAACTCGAGGTGGCAGGATGCGATGACGCTGCGGCATGCAACTACAGCGCAGAGGCCACGGACAACGACGGTTCGTGCGAATACAGCGCCGAGTACTACAACTGCGAAGGCAACTGCGTCAACGACGCCGATGACGATGGGATTTGTGACGAGCTGGAAGTGGCTGGATGCGATGACGCTGCGGCGTGCAACTACGACGCTTCCGTCACAAACAACGACGGATCTTGCACGTTTGCTGCAGAGTACTACGATTGCGAAGGAAACTGCCTGAGCGACGTGGACGGAGATGGCATCTGTGACGAGGCCGAATTGGCCGGTTGCACCGACGAATCTGCCTGCAACTTCAGTGAAGAAGCCACTGACGACGACGGCAGCTGCGAGTACCCTGCCCCCGGTGAGGATTGTGAGACCGACAACGTGGGTGACTTCGACGTTGCTCCTGCCTTGAACTTGTTCCCCAACCCCATGAGCCCCGAACACAGCATGGTGTACTTGTCTGGCTTGGACAACGACCAAACCTCCATCCGCGTCTTGGCCTCTGACGGTCGCGTCGCTTGGCAAGGCACAGGCATCGTGACGTCACCCGGCGTGGTGGGCTACCCCATTCGAGAATCCATTTCACCAGGCACCTACTTCATCCAAGTAGGGACCTCCACTCCATCCGGAAACATCCCATTGATGGTCTGGTGATAGGGTTAGGTTCTGCCAGGAACCAAAGAAGAGGACGGCCTGCGCTTCATGCGCGGGCCGTTTTTCGTTTGTTCTGATTTCCCCATTTTTGCCCAAACCTGCCTTACGATGATGACTCCCAATCTCCCTTCCCCCCTTCTGAGTGCGTTCCCCATTGCCAACGATGCGATTGTCCTGGGGCTGCTTGCGGGCGCACTCGGCCTCGTGTTCTACACGCACTCGCTGCCGCAATTCAAGAAGTTTTACACCTTCGTCCCTGCGCTGCTGATGTGCTATTTCATTCCGGCAGCCTTGAATTCAGTGGGCATTGTGAACGGAGAAGAAAGCAACTTGTACTTCGTGGCCTCGAGGTATTTGCTGCCAGCGAGCCTCATTTTGCTGTGCCTGTCCATCGATCTCAAGGGCATTTACAACTTAGGGCCCAAAGCCATCATCATGTTCTTCGCCGCCACCCTCGGAATCATCGTGGGCGGCCCCTTGGCCCTTTGGTTTGTAGGACAATCGGACCCTTCGGTTCTCGGAGGCGATGCCCCCGATGCCTACTGGCGTGGACTTTCGACGGTGGCTGGGAGTTGGATCGGTGGAGGGGCGAATCAAGCTGCCCTGAAAGAAATCTCGGACACGTTGGACAGCCAATTCAGCATCATGCTGATTGTGGATGTGTTTGTCGCCAACCTGTGGATGCCCTTTTTGTTGTTTGGCGCTGGCATTCGTGAAAAAATTGACGGTTGGTTGAACGCCGATGCCTCAGCGGTCAACGAGCTGCAAGACAAAGTTGAAAAGCTCCAGGCTGAAAGCGCCCGAATCGCCACCTTCCCGGATTGGATGGTCATTGTCGCCTTGGCTTTTGGTGGAGTAGCTCTCTCCCATGTCGTGGCCGACAACGCTTCCGTGGCCCTGTCTGATTGGCTCACCTCAACGCTTTCAGCTAACCCCGACTCCCCTGCTATCTATTTGTCTTCGGTCACCAAAGGGTTCTTTTGGCTTGTCGTGACGGCCACAGCCATCGGCATCGCCCTCAGCTTCACCAAGGCGAAATCGTACGAAGGAGCAGGCGCGAGCAAGATGGGCTCCGTGTTCCTCTACATCCTCGTGGCGACCATCGGGATGAAGATGGACATCGGAAGTTTGATTGAAAACTGGTCGATGTACGGCTCCGCGGTGTCCATCGGACTGTTGTGGATGCTGGTCCACATTGTCGTCCTTCTCGTGGTAGCCAAACTCATCAAGGCCCCCTTCTTCTTCGTCGCTGTCGGCTCCCAGGCCAACGTTGGTGGTGCAGCCTCAGCGCCCATCGTAGCCAGTGCATTCTCCCCGGCTCTCGCACCGGTGGGCGTGCTCCTCGCCGTTCTCGGCTATGCCGTCGGAACCATTGGCGCCATCTTGTGCATGGAATGGATGCATGTCCTCTCGATGTAAGGAGATGCCAAAGCATCCTTCGACTCACGTAAAATCAGCCCACCACCATCAACCCTGGGCGTGGATGACATACACGCTGCGGCGACGGTCCTCGTGCGATTGCCTTCGTTCAATCAAGTCCGTGCCGTGAAGCACTCGGTATTCGGTGTTGATGCGGTTGATGGAGCGTGCGCGCTGAGACCTCAAAGTTTCAGGCGAGGAGAAATGGGCAATGCCAAGCAATTCGTCCAATTCCTCGGTTTCCAAATGCTTCCCACCTTCCTTCATCACTTTATCCGTGATGGGCGAGATTCGAGAAGCGGCGGATTCAACCGGAGATTGCATTCCCTCATGAACTCTTTGTGGTCGTTTCGTTTGAATCCTCAACATCAAGAGGGTAAGCACAGCGAGGAGGATCCATGGCAACCACATGGCAACAGGCCGTTCACTTCGGGCGTCCTCTTGGCTGGACACGTTCATGCCAAGTGACACACTTTCGGGATTGAGACCAACAGGCTGCGAAGAATCCACGACGTTGAATTGACTCTCAGCACCTCCACCAAATTGAGGCACGACAAAAGTCTTGCGTTCCCCATTGAAGATGTGCCAGGCCGAGTCCGATTGAACGAATGTCCAACGGCCAGGTTTCCGGTTCCAGTTCAGGTAAGAATTTAATTCCTTCACCCGATTGGGAAAAACGTGCGCCACCATGTCATCCAAAGTGACCACAATCAATTCCCCTGCATAGTTGCGAAGCACCCAACGGTCCCCCATGCCCAATCCTCCGTTCAAAGAGCCTAACCTCGGATCGACGATGCCTTTGACCGACCAAGTACGCGAAGCCACATCCAATTCACGAAAGATGTACTCTGAGTTGCCATATCGCCCATGTTCCATCATCTCCTCAAGCACGAAATAACTGCCGCCCCGAGCATGCGCAATGCTCCGATCAACATCCCTGTCATGTGGCTTATTGCCAACAACACCCATCAGTTGCCAGGCCTTTTTTCCGCCTTCAAATCTGAGTAAATCAAAATGCTTTCGCCATAGGCCGTATCCTCCGAGGCTGTGGAGTTGATCTCTCCATACCATGCTTTCACACCCACCGTTGAACCCTTCTACGAGCGACACACTCAAGTTGGAGTCCAGCCGGTCTCCTTCCACAACCCATCGCATGTCACCGTTGCTGTGAAAAAAGATTTTCCCTGAATCAGAGTCGCGAATCGCCACGATTTGTTTCGCCGCCTCATTCACATCTACAAGAACAGAGGCCTTGATCCAAGATGAATCTTGTTTGCATTCCTCAGCGAAGCGCTTGAAGTCTTGGTTCGCACTGAACTCGCTGGGATGATGCCAAGGCTGTTGCGCGAAGGCAGAAACCGTAGTCAAACAGAGTAACGCGGCGAAAGTCAGAACTCGTAGGGTTATAGAAACAAAGCAAGGTGGCAGGGCAGAGAATAATGCGTTTCAACGCGTTTCAACGAGATTTAAACGCGTTTGAGGGCAGCAAAGGACAAAATTCGTTCGACCAACAACGATATTTAATCGTCCGTTTCGGCTGGACCAACTTACACCAAACAACTTTCGGCTCCTTTGGGAGCCGTTTTTTTGTTCGGCTTTAAGGAATGCGGAACTGCCCTGCTTTGGACTTCGCTCTCAGGTAAGCCTCGTTGTGCGGATTGGCCTCGATTTCAAGCGGAATGACTTCAACCACCTTAATGCCCGCCTTGTTGAGGTTATCGACCTTTTCTGGGTTGTTGGTCAAAAGACGAATGTCAGTCCAACCCAAGCTTTTCAAGATGTCACCGGCAACGCCAAAATCGCGTCCGTCTCGTTGATGCCCCAGCGCCTCATTTGCTTCGAATGTGTCCATCCCCCCGTCCTGCAAATTGTAAGCCTTGAGTTTTTCGATCAATCCAATTCCCCGCCCCTCTTGCCTAAGGTAGACCACTGCCCCCCCTTCCCTTGCGATCATCTCCAGGGACTTGTTCAATTGAGGTCCGCAGTCGCATTTCAAGGAGCCCACCACGTCACCCGTCCAACATTCCGAATGAATTCTTACGAGCGGCATAGTGCTGGTTGCACGATCTGCCCGAAGCACGAGATGAGGTTGGCTCTCCACCCCGCTCTCGAAGGCGAGTATTTCGAAGTTTCCAGACAAAGCAGGCAAAGACGCGGTCACCAAAGGCTTCATGCCGCAAAGATACCGTGATGAGATGCAAAAAAGGGGAGCCCGAGGGCTCCCCTTTTCAAGGTTCGTTGCAGGGTTTGACTTACAAGCAAGTCAAACCGAACGTTGCCAAGAACGCGAGAAGGTCACCCGTGGTTACGGAACCGTCTCCATCCAAATCGGCTGCGCAGTCGTTGGTGGATTCGAACAAGCAAGAGTTGTCGTCGACGTTGGCGATTGGGTTAAAGTTGCTGGCCGCGTCGTAGATGCAGCCATACACAATGGCCGTACCGCAGCTGCCGTCGTCCACAAGCGCATAGGGGTCGTACTCCAAGAATGCAGGATCCGTGCAGCCTCCGGCTACAGGACAAGCTTCGCAAGACTCCCAGCACACCGCATCGAGCATAACATCCGCGTCGAACGTCAACGTGCGGTTGGTGAATCCATCAATCGTCGAGGTGCAAGCTTCAATGCCTGCGATGCCTGCGAGTTCTTCCTGGTAATTCCATCCGTCGAGGGTGAACTTGTACTCCACAGTACCTGGGTTCAAGGACAACGTCACTTCCCACACACCATCGCCGTCGGCATCGTCCATGGGATTGCAGGTGCCACACCATTCGTTGAAGCTGCCGTTGATGAAGACACCGCTGTAAGCATATCCTTCGGCGTATTGGTTCATGTCCACTTGGAACGTGACGTTGGCAGGCTCCACTTGGTCGGCGCAGGTTGCGCAGCTTCCAAACGTGTCGTTCGTCGCCGAACCGGCTGCCACTTGACGGTTGGCGTAGCCAGCAAAGTCCGTCATAGGCGCGCAGTCTGCACCGTTCGCCATGTCGTCAACCAGTTGTTCCTGATCTGTGAATCCGTCGATGCCGTACTTGTATTCAACAGTTCCTGTCAAATCTGCGATTTCAACACTGTAAACCCCGTCGCCGTCGACGTCAGTCAACACGTTGTAACCATCCGCAGCACACCAGCCGCACCAAGGCCCAGTTACAAACACCTCCGTGAAGGTGGTTGCTCCATTGACCGTTGCGCCCGCGCCATCCACACAGCTCATGTCCACGTTGAAGATGGTGCTTCCACCACCTGTGGTGCCGCATGCCTCACAAGAAGCATAGACATCAGAAAAGTCAGCCGAACCCAAAGTCCACAAGCGGTTGGCGTAGGTCGCTCCGTCTGTAACTGGGGTGCAATCGCCCAAGCCAATGAGGTTTTCTTGTACGCCGTCCACAATCCAGAGGTATTCCATGTCGGCATCGGGTGCTGGATCGAAGGTCACTGACCACGTTCCATCACCATTGTCTGTGGCCACTGGACCTGCGCCTGGATCCCAGCCCCAGAATGGACCCGTCATGCGCACTTCCGTTGCGGCATCACCGCAAAGATCCACCGTAGCCACCAACGTGCTTGGGGCTGCCACGCAAGCGTCGCAGCTGTTGAAGCACACCACAGGCAAGGTCTCTGCCACACCCGAACGCTCATGCAAGCGGTTCGAGCCGCCCACTCCGTTGTCCACACCGCATCCTGCGGTCACAAAATCGGCATTTTCTTCACCCGCGTAGTTCGCCACGCTATCCACCACGGCAAGTCCATTGTTGAACTTGTATTGGAATGCAGCAGGACCAGAAATGTTCACCGTTGCCGTCCAAACGCCGTCTCCGTCAGAATCGTCCATGGCGATGGCACCAAACTGCCAAGCTGGCGTGGTAAAGGAGCCAATGAGGAAGATGCCCGCTGAATCGACCGTGATTTGTGAAGCGTCCACTTGGAAGGTCACATCCGCTGGATCTGGATCAATCGCACATGTCTCTGCGCACTGACCAAAGCAGCCCTGAGTAGAGATGGGGGCGCCGAGGGTCACCACCACAGAACGGTTTCCTCCACAGTCGAGCTCTTCCCAACCGCCGTTGCCGTTTTGGTATTTGAACTCATAAGTAGCTGCCTCGAGCGACTTGGTGATGCTCCAAGAGCCGTCTCCGTTGTCCATCATGGCTTCAGGCGTCCAGGCATTCATCGCACCTACAATGTACATGCCGTCTGCAGCCACCGTAATGTTGTCCGTCAGCACCGTGAAAGTCACATCCTCTGTCGGGAGAGAAGTGCCGCAGGCCGTGCATGAACCGAAGCACACCAAGTCCAACGTCGCATCCGCCGTGCCCACCGTGTAGCCACGATTTCCATTCACAGAACACGCCACAGGCACGATCTCGTCAAGGCCCCAGTTGGGACCGTTGATGAACTTGTACTCCACTGCCGATCCTTCCGCAATCATCGCCGTGTATTCCCACACATCATCGCCATCCGCATCGGTCATCGCGGTCGCACCCGCGCTCCAACCCTGGAAGTTGCCAGCAATGAACACACCAATGGGGTTGGTCGTCTGCTCGGTCATGTCCACTTGGAATGTAACTGCATGCTGCACTTCCACACAAGCCTCGCAACTGTTCCAGCACACTGGGTCCAGCGTTTGGGTGCTGAACGCAGCAAGAGAACGGTTTGTGAACCCGCCAACGGTCGAAGTGCAAGGCTCTCCTCCCGCGAATTCCTCTTGAGCCGTCCAACCGTCCACCGTAAACTTGTATTCGATGGTGTCAGGAGCGACCGTGATCGTCAGGTCGTAAATGCCGTCTCCATCTGCATCAGACATGGGAGCGCAGGCACCGCACCATCCGTTGAACGTACCGTTCAAGTTTACTGTGGTGTAGGTTCCAGCGTATTGACTCATGTCCACCTGGAACGTGATGTCCACAGGAGGGGCATCGTTGCAAACCCCGTCGCAAGAACCGTAGAAGTCGTTCGCGACAGACCCCTGCTGGATTTGACGGTTTGCGTAACCCGCGAGATCCGTCACAGGAGCGCATGTTCCGCCGGCAACCATGTCGTTGATCAAGTTTTCCTGATCCGCGAAACCGTTGATGGCGTATTTGTACTCAATAAGTCCCGTCACCGTCGAATCAAGGGTGACCGTGTAAATGCCGTCACCGTCGGTGTCGGTCATGGTGTTGTACACGTCGTTGGCGCACCAGCCGCACCAAGGACCCGTTACAAAGACATCTGTGAACCCTGCGGGGGCACAGGTCATGTCCACATTGAGCGTGGTTTGGGCTTGAGCCGCAAACGTGAACAACGCGGAAAGAAGCAAAAAAGAATAACGCATGTGAGAATGAAAAAGGGCTTTGATTTGGCAAGGGTGCTCAACCTACACAGGTCGACGGACCACCCAAATTACCTGTTGAGGACGCATTTTCCTCAGACGTAAAGATAAACTAATCTTATGAATGTGTCAAACGAACACACCCACGAATTGTGCACACATGCCCTCCCCACCTTCATTGGACCCGCAAAACATATTTCAGATGCTGCAGCCTTCCCCAAGGTTGCACTTGCCCATCAGGCTGCGCTTTTCGGAATCAACAAGTTGGATGCGGCTGCCAAAAACAGACTGAGCCCGGCGAGGACCATCGTTTGGACGACGCTTCCGTCAAAAAACAACTCATTGAGCCAAACGATGCCACCCAAGGCCGCGACAATTTGAGGCAACACGATAAACATGTTGAACACGCCCATGCCAACGCCCATTTTTGAAGCGGGCACCGATCCCGACAGCATGGCATAGGGCATGCTCAAAATGCTTCCCCAAGCCACGCCTACACATGCAAAACTCACGTTAAGCCACGCTGACGATTCCGGCGTCCACCAAGGCATCGAGACAAACCCCACCCCGCCTACAGCCAAACTCAACAAATGCGTCCAACGACGATTGAGATTCCGACGAGCGGTCCACACGGACAGCAACAGAGCAAACGCCATGCTGCTCAAGCCGTACATTCCCATCGAACTTGAAACGGCATTGGCCGCTTGTTCAAAAGCCGACCGTTTCAGATCGTAGTCCACAGCGCCATCGACAGGCATAGGGGCTTGAAACACCGCCTCGGTGAGTGCAGGGGTTGCAAAAGACCACATGGTGAAAAAGGCGAACCAGCTGAAGAATTGGACCACGCCAAGTTTGGCCATCACTGAGGGCATGGACGTGATGAACGACACGATCTCCCTGAATCCTGAAGCCTCCTCCATCACGTCGGAAGAGTCAGATCGAGCCGCCAACACTTCTGGCGGATCTTCCGTTGTCGTGAAAACCGTCACTAAAATGCTGCCCATGAACACCAGAGCACCAATAGCAAAGGACACGTAGACGCTTTCCGGAAGCTCTCCGGCCGCCGCTTCGTTGGACGCCCCGAGTTGCGTAACAAACCAAGGCAAGTTGGAGGCGATCCACGTGCCGATTCCGATGATGAGGGTTTGCAACACAAATCCATAGCTGCGCTGGCTCTCCGGCAATTTGTCCGCCACCAAGGCCCGAAACGGCTCCATGCTCACATTGATGCTTGCGTCAAGCACCCAGAGAAATCCAGCAGCCATCCATAGCTCGCTGCTGTACGGCACGAAGAACAAGGCAATGGAACTCAAAATGGCCCCAATGAGGAAAAAAGGACGGCGTCTCCCCCACCGTGGATGCCATGTGTGGTCGCTGAGGTAACCGATGATGGGCTGAACGATCAACCCCGTCAGTGGGGCGGCAATCCACAGCATGGGAATCTCATCCTTGCCCGCTCCCAGCGTTTGGAAAATGCGAGACATGTTGCCCCCTTGAAGGGCAAAACCAAACTGGATGCCCATGAAGCCAAAGCTCATGTTCCAGATTTCCCAGAATCCAAGTTTTCTCCTTTCCATGATCGTCGAAGGTGTTTGGGCGAACCTGAGGTTCGTGTGCAAGATACACTAACCTCCATGCGATTGGGCGAAAGCATAAAAAAAGCGCCGGCACGAGGCCGGCGCTTCTCGAGCATTTCTGCTCTTAAGTCAATCTTGAATTAGAGGTCCGAACAAGACTGTCCGAATGCCACGAGGAATTCAAGCAAGTCGCCCGACCCAATGTCGCCGTTGCCATCCGCATCGAACGGACAAGGGTTGCCCGTGCCGCATGGCTCAAACACACAAGAGCCATCGTCGTTGTTGGCATAAGGGATGTAGTTCTCAGCCGTGGCGTCCGTGCAACCAGAGAAGATGCACGAACCATCCTCCGCCGTGTTCACTGCGTCGTAGTTGTCGGCACCTGGGTAGGTGCAACCCGTGGCCACACAAGAGCCGTCGTCGTTGTTCGCCTCTGGGTTGTAGTTCTCCGCGTTGGGGTTGGTGCAACCGCTGATGATGCAAGATCCGTCGTCGTTGTTGGCCGCAGGGTCGTAGTTGTCTGCTGCAGGGTTGGTGCAACCGCTGATGATGCAAGATCCGTCGTCGTTAGTGGCCGCAGGATCGTAGTTGTCTGCTGCAGGGTTAGTGCAACCGCTGATGATGCAAGAGCCGTCGTCGTTGTTTGCATCAGGGTTGTAGTTGTCCGCTGCAGGGTTCGTGCAGCCGCTGATGATGCAAGAGCCGTCGTCAATGATGGCGGTAGCATCGTAGTTGTCAGCCGCAGGGTTCGTGCAACCAGAACACGTGCTGTTGTCACCACCGCAGACGCCGCAAGCATCGAGGCTCAAGCATGAACCGTCGTCTTCCGTAGCGTTGATGTTGAAGTTGCAGGCCGTGTTGTCCGTGCAACCCAACACTTCGAGCTCGTCGCACACGCCGTCGCCGTCCGTGTCGTTGATGCAACCGTCGCAATCGTAGAATTCAGCGGGGAACACACAGTCCGCGTCGCCTTCAGCAGCGGGATCGTAGTTGCACGCCAAGGGGTCGTTGCAACCCGCACCCGCCAAGGGGAAGGTCAAAGTCATGCCTGACGCGTAGAACGAATCCTGGTTGGCATCCCGGAACTGAAGGTTGATGAGCGCGTTGGTCGTGCCGGACGTCGTCACCTGACCAAGAAGCACTCGGCCGTTGACGGGGTTTCCTTGGCCGTTTGCACCTGGAACCACGAAGACTGAACCCCCGATGAAGGTGTTCACCACGAAGTCTCCACCGTTGTTCCAATCCTCGAAAGAGGTCAAGGCTTGGTCAAAGGCTTGGTTCAAGCCGTCTGCATCGCCAGGAGCAGCGCCGATGGTCCACCACGTGTCGTATTCCACGGTAGGGAACGCTCCGAAGAACAAGGGGTTGACCTGTCCCCCAAAATCACTTCCCACAGCATCCTGGTAGAATGGGGCGTCGCCAATCAGGCTCCACACTTCGGTATCCGTACCGTACATGGCGGTCACTTCGGCATCAGGCGTCGAGAAGTTGGCGTAGATGCGGTAGGTGCTTTCGCCGGTACCAAGGGGATCTGCAGAAACGAGGTCATACGAGAGGCCTGTGCAGAGACCTCCGCCGAACGTGCACGAACCGTCTTCTTCGTTAGCAGCAGGGTTGTAGTTGTCCGCAGCGGGGTTCGTGCAACCGGGGACAGGAACCTCAGGGAACACGATGGTCACGCCTTCGTTTTGGAATGTGGCAGTTGTCACGTCGTCCCACTGGAAGTTCATGGTCAAGTTGACCACGCCATCCGTCGTGAACTGTCCGATCAACACGCGGCCGTCTGCGCCTGCCTCGGCATCCGCACTTTGGTTGGGCAGCAAAAACCACGAACCACCGATGAAGGTGTCAATCATGAATCCGCCACCCGCTTCAAACGCCGCGAAATAGGTGTCCATGCCGACTTGTTGAACGTCGCTTGTTCCGTTGGAATCTGCAGAGCCAATGGTGAACCAGCTGTCGTACTCGAGCGACGGAAACGCTCCGAAAAACGCAGGGTTGATGGTCTGAGCAAGCACGGCGCCCACAGGGTCTTGGTAGAACGACGTGGAAACGCCCACAACCATGGGTGCAGTTTCAAGGGCGTAAACAGCCACCAACTCGTCGGTGGGGTTGTCGAACGTGGCGTAAACGCGATACGTGGTTCCATTGGCCGTTTCGGCCACGGCTTCGTACTCCATGCCAACAAAATTGGCAAGAGCCATGCTCGAGGCAAACGCCATCAAAGCTGCAGTAAATAGATGCTTCATCGGAAACAATTTGGAGGGCATAGCCCGGTTCAAGATTTGACTTTTGTCGTTTGTAAATCGCTTTTCAGCGACACTCATAGGCCACTAATCTACGAAAAGTAACGAGAAGTCGTTGGCGAATTTCCCGGAAAAAGCAACACCCCGAACCTCAATGTCCTACCCCTTTAGGCGATGGACAAGAAGCTCTGTGGAAGCGTCATGAGATCCGACCTTCTTTTCTCCGCTCAATTCTGGAAGGAGTGCATTGGCCATCGCTTTGCCCAACTCGACTCCCCACTGATCGAAGCTCGCAATCCCCCAAAACACGCCTTGGATAAAAATCCTGTGCTCGTGAAGAGCCACCAACATCCCGAGTGATTTGGGCGTCAGTTGGTCGAAAAGCATGAAAGTCGAAGGACGGTTGCCTTCGAACGAGCGATGGGGTTCACCTTCTGGCGCTTGCTTCCCTTGCAGCAACGCTTCTGCTTGCGCGAGTGCATTGGCCAAAAGCATGCGATGCATGTCGTGGTAGCGGCTCGTCGGCTTCGCGAAGGCGATGAAATCCACCGGGTGAATTTCAGTGCCTTGGTGGAGCATTTGAAAGAACGCGTGCTGGCTGTTGGTCCCAGGC
>Ga0209652_1002519_pt1 | contig 14115 bp, 12 predicted proteins | sample SaaInl74LU_5_DNA_FD_184641 | JGI IMG/M metagenome (GOLD analysis project Ga0209652, IMG submission 184641) | Marine microbial communities from expanding oxygen minimum zones in the Saanich Inlet - ESP_74LU_5_DNA (SPAdes) (version 2) | ecosystem: Environmental > Aquatic > Marine > Intertidal zone...
ATCGGGATGCTCTAACCAACTGAGCTAAAACAAAAAAAAGCACCCTCTTAAAAGATGCTTTTCAACGCGTGCGCCCACCTGGGCTCGAACCAGGGACCACCTGATTATGAGTCAGGTGCTCTAACCAACTGAGCTATAGGCGCATTGGTTTAAAACCGCGGCAAAATTACGGCTATTTCTTGAATCATGGAAAAAGCGGTGGAAATATCTCATCCTCCATCACCCAGAAAACAAAAAACCATTCCCCAAAACCTCTTTCCTTTCATCACAATAAAAGCCATTTTTAAGGAATCATTCTTAACTTTCAGGCTCAATACTTGTTAAATCATCACATGAAGGTAGAAAAAGACAGAAAACTTGCTTGGTCGATCTTATCGCTCATTATTGCAGGACTCATCTTTACGGCGTGCATTATTCTCGCCCTTCGCTCTGGTGGTCCGATAAGAATTTTAGCCCTCCTCTCCTCTCTTGGAGCGGGATATGCGATTTTTGAAATCATTAGAACTCTTCGAAAACAAAGTAAAAACGCTTAGCAGAATCACTATGGAAAAAGGAAAAATTGGATTAATTGGATTGGCCGCGTTTGTGGTGATCTCCCTCTTGGTTGTTATCTCTTCGTTCGAGAAGGTGCCGGCCGGACACGAAGGCTTTGAGTTTATTCAATATGGCGGAAATAAAGGGATTAATGAAGACATCGCTTATGGTGCGGGTAGGCATTTTATCATGCCTTGGAACGACCTTATTGTGATGAGCATTCAGGAAAAATCACGGGCCTTTGCTTCTGAAGTACTCGACAAAAACGGTTTGGAAGTGCGCATCGATTGTTCAGTAAACTACCACCTCCAAAAAGGTGCTGGTGGATGGATGTATGGAGAAAAAGGGGCTTCTTGGGAAGATAACATCGTGAACACCACGGCCCTAGGTGCCATTAAGGATGTAGCTGGTAAATACGATGCGGAAGAACTTTACTCCACCCAACGAGATCAAATGGAGGTGGAAATCGAAGAACTGATTTCTACGCGTTTGAACACCTACCGCGTGAACGTTACTTTCATTGAAATTGCTGATGTGGACTTGCCAGAGGTGATTAAGAAAGCCATTGAAGGCAAGCAAGAGCAGGATCAAAAGAACCAACTGGCTCAGAAAAAAGAGCTGGAACAAACTTACTTGGCCAACGCTAAAATTCAAACTGCTCGAGGTGACTCTGCCTCACAAGTTATTCAGGCAGCCGGTAGAGCGGAGGCTTACCGTTTGGAAACGCGTCAGTTGAACGACAACATCCTCAGAAAACTGGCCATCGATGCTTGGAGAGCCGGTGGATCACAAGTGCCGAAATACGTTGGTGAAGGAACATCGCCCATTCCCTTTCTTGAAGAGAAATAAGATCTTGGTGTAAACGCACTTCAATATCAAAAAGCAGAGTGTCTTTGAAGACACTCTGCTTTTTGCTTTATAGTTGGATTCACAAAAGAAAACACTACAAGCACAAAGTTATTCCACTGCCATTGACGGGAAGACTTATTTTTAAACCGACTTGATCTATCGAGTGGGTAAGTGCTTCAGCAGCAGGTGTGGAAATGCAGTTTAAGCAGTGATTCGTGTAGTTTTAAGCGACAAAAGAAACGTTTTTTGTTCAACTACAAAGCGAGGGTGTTCATCCACAAAGTTCCTTAAAAAGGACAAGAAAAAACCCCTAACTTCGAATTGCGGAGGAGGCGGGGGAGGGAGGGCCCGCCAGGGCTGTGTTCAATTTAGAACGGATTTCAAATTTCTTAAACATCTCTTACCAAGGAATAAACAAGGCCCTATTTACCTTAAAAAGGTAAAAAAGCCCCCGCAAAGACTCCCTACCTCAGAACGTCATCATCTCCACAATCTCAAAATCCAAGTGCCTCTTAATCAAATCAGCTCCAATCACCTTCACATTCACTTGATCGCCCAACTGATAAGTCTGACCAGTTCTCCTGCCCTGCAATTCAAAGCGCTTCTCATCAAAAGAATAATGATCGTCGCGCATGCTCTCGATTGCCACTCGTCCCTCACACTTGTTACCGTCCAACTCAACATAAAGTCCTCGAGCATTCATTCCGCTGATGATTCCAGAGAAATTCTCTCCAACCTTAGCCAATAAAAACTCCACTTGCTTGTACTTGATGCTCGCTCGCTCAGCCTCAGAAGCCTTCTTTTCTTGGATGGAACTGTGCTTGCACAATTGCTCGTACGGACCAGGATTCACAGAACTTCCCTTATCTAAATAATACTGCAATAAACGGTGCGCCATCACATCAGGATACCTTCTAATGGGTGAAGTGAAGTGCGAGTAAAAAGGAAAACCTAGTCCGTAATGACCAATGTTATGCGTCGAATATTCCGCCTTGGCCATACTCCTAATGGCCATTACTTTTATCAGGTCTTCTTCTTGTTTTCCTTCTGAATCCACCAAAAGCTGTCGAATCAACTTATCGGTATTATCACCCGTAGGTTTGGGCAGTTTGTGTCCAAAACGAAGCGCAAACTCATGCAGTTGGAAAATCTTCTCGGGGTCGGGCTCGTCGTGAATTCGGTAAACAAAAGTCCTTGGCGTACCTGATTTCGGATTGCCAATAAACTCCGCTACACGGGTGTTGGCCAAAAGCATGAAGTCTTCAATAAGTTTATTTGAATCTTTCATCACCTTCAAATAAACCCCAATTGGCCTTCCATCTTCATCCAATTCAAACTTCACTTCTTCGGTGCTGAAATCAAATGCACCCTTCTTCATCCTGCGCTCCCGCATGGATTTGGCCATTTTGTCCATCATCAAAATCTCTGCTTTGAACGGACCATCAACACCTTCAATAATTTCTTGAGCTTCTTCGTAAGTAAACCTGTGGTCTGAATGAATCAAGGTTCGGCCAAACCACTCGTTCTTCAAATGGCCTTTTTCATCCAATTCAAAAACGGCAGAAAAACACAATTTATCTTCTTTGGGGCGAAGGGAGCACAATTGGTTCGAAAGCACTTCTGGCAACATGGGAATGGTTCTGTCCACCAAATAAACCGAAGTGGCTCTTTTCACCGCCTCCTTGTCTAATTCACTTCCTTCTCTCAAGTAATGAGAAACATCGGCAATATGAACTCCCACTTCCCAATTTCCGTTTTCGAGCTTTTCAATCGAAAGGGCATCGTCAAAATCCTTGGCGTCGTGCGGGTCAATGGTGAAGGTCGTTGAAGCGCGCATGTCGCGGCGTTTCGCTATTTCTTCTTTAGTGATTGCTGTTGGTATTTGCTTCGCGATGGCTTCAATGTGATCAGGGAATTCATAGGGCAAACCGTATTCAACCATAATGGCATGCATCTCTACATCATTGTCACCCGGTTTTCCGAGTACCTTGCTCACACTTCCAACCGGACTGTCTTTCGGGTTGTTCCAAGCCAGCATGTCAACAATCACCTTGTCGCCGTTTTTTGCTCCATTCAACTCATCCATGGGAATGAAAAAGTCGATGTGTATTTTCTGATCCGAAGGCACACAAAAGGCCAGGTTTTTATTGATTTCAATGATGCCAACAAACTGCTCGCGCGCGCGTTGAACCACCTCAATCACCTTCCCTGTGGGCTTTCTGGCATTTTTATTCATGCTGATGCGAACCGTATCGCCCCACAAAGCCGTTCCGGTGTAACCTCTCGGCACTTGGATGTCGTTATCTCTTCCTTCAATCACCACAAATCCTCTTCCAAATCGGGTAATTTGAATCGTCCCTTCCATCGCTTGTTGCGGAACTTGGGTGAGGATGTACTTCCCACGGTCAACTTCTTTCAGGCTTTCCTTCTCCAGTTCTTCCTCAATCATGGCCTGAATGAGTTTGCGAATTCCCGGATCGTCAATCCCCATGAAACCTGCAATTTGTTTGTAATTCAGTGGTTTATTAGGCTGAAGTTCAAACACCCCAAATAATTCCTTTCGCAAGTTGCGTTTGAATTTATCTGCGTTGAATTTGCCTTTATGTTTTTTCTTTTTCGACATGTGTTAAAGATGATGATTGTTTTTAGTTCTCCGTTCCTCGTTATGCTGATTTAATGATGATTTCATCAAAATACTGATGGCTGATTTCGTTTCTTTGTCCCATGAAATGGGAAAGATGGTCGCCTACACGTTGGAAAGAATACGAATTGATTGATTCTGGTGAGGGCGAAAAACTGGAACGTTTTGGCGAAGTTACACTTATTCGACCAGAACCCTTAGCGAAGTGGAATAAATCGCTCAAAGAGAAGCAATGGAAAGAACTTGCTCATGCACGCTTCGAGCAGTCAGGTGCCACTTCTGGAAAATGGGTGAGCTATAAAAAACATCCTGAAATATGGGAAATTGCCTATCCTTCCATCAAAGGCGCCTTTTTCTTTGAATTAAGGCTCACGCAATTTAAGCATGTGGGCATCTTCCCAGAACAGGCCAGCAATTGGGACTTCATTCAAAAATCCTGTTCTAAATTTGTTGAGCAACAAGCGGAGGCCAAGGTGCTAAATCTCTTTGCATACACCGGTGGAGCGAGCATGGCTGCAGCAAAAGCAGGAGCCGAGGTTACCCACCTTGACTCAATAAAGCAAGTGCTGCAATGGACCCAGCAGAACATCGAAATCAGTGAAATCAGTGGTGTGAAATGGCTTTTGGATGATGCCCTAAAGTTTGCCCAACGCGAGGCGCGAAGGGGAAATAAATACCAAGGCATTATTATGGACCCGCCGGCTTGGGGGCGAGGCCCGAAAGGTGAACGCTGGAAATTGGAACAAAAGCTTGATGAATTGCTCACTGCAGCAAGTGAGATTTTGGCTGATGACGGCTTCCTGGTGCTCAATACCTATTCGGGCATTTCTTTAAGTACGCTCAATGAACTGGTAGAAAAATACTTCCCCAGCTTTCGTAAGGAGATTGGCTTGTTGGCGCTGCAAGACAGTAAGCATAAAATCGACACCGGTTGTGTGGTGCGCTTGAACGGACAAGTTTAATGATGTAATTTTATCGCATGGAAAAGCAAGAAAAAGTAATGTTAGGACTTAAAATGGCTACCGACCCGCGTTGGGTAAATGTGGTGGAGAAAAACATTGCTGAGATCTTAACTGATCACGCGTGGTGTGAGCAAAAAGCAGCTACCAATGCCATTACGAACATCGTTAAATTTTCAGAGTTTCCTGATGTGGTAGACACCATGACGCGCATCGCCCTAGAAGAAATGGAGCACTTCCAAATGGTGTGTGAACGCATTAAAGAACGAAACTTAGTGCTTGGACCAGAGCGAAGAGACCCTTACGTTCGCGACTTGGCCAAATTCATCAAAACAGGAGGGAACCACCAATATCAACTGGTGAGCGCCTTGCTTTTTGCCGCCATGATTGAAGCCCGCAGCTGTGAGCGATTTAGAATACTTTCAGAAAACATCAAAGACGAAAGCCTGAAAGAATTCTACTACGAATTGATGGTTTCCGAAGCAGGACACTACACCGCTTTCATCAAATTGGCCAAAAAACACGGAGAAGGTATTGACGTGGATAAAAAGTGGCAAGAGTTCCTCGATTACGAAGCCAGCTTGATGGAGAAGTATGGCAAAGAGGAAAGCATCCACGGGTAAAAATAAATTTGTGTTTTTTCATATATTTGACATGCTACCAAACAGCCTTCTTGAGTTCGCTTAAGACGGCCCTTTAACCATGCTAGTTATGTCAACATTATTTTCAAATTACATTCCCTTAGCAGCAATCATTTGCTCGCTTTTTTTCCATCTTGAACTTAAAGCTCAAGAACAAATCTCCGGCTGCACAGACCCCGTTGCGTGCAACTACAACTTTGAAGCACAAATTGATGATGGTTCTTGCATCGAAAGAAGCTTTGTTTCTTATTGTCACGGAGATAATGAAGACCAAGAAATATTTGTCTTTGGACCCGAAGTGCCAGGTGAATACTTTGCCATTCAATTCATCTCTGCAGACCTAGAAGGAATTGGTGATGATTATATGAATGTCTTTTCTGGTGACGGATCTGGTACATCGTTGCAATCTGGACCATTAGGCAACTCTGGAACCCTTGTCTATGGTCTTGACTACATTTCTGTTCAGCTTTATTCTGACGGCATGTTTTCTTGTCAAAGTGGGCACTCCGACCCCTTCATTATTGCCTATTGTGGAACTTTAGACTACGCAGCCCTCAATGTTTTTGTTGAAACATCTAATACCATCTGTGAAGGAGGTGGGCGCGGTATTGCACAAGCAGTGATTTACGGAGGAGCTGAACCCATCGAGATTGATTGGCAAGGAGAAGACCCAAGAAACCTCAACGCAGGAACTTATGAGATGATTGCAACAGATGCAAACGCCGTTTCAAAAACAATCAGCTATTCCGTTAAAGAAGGCTTTGCAAATTGTGGCTGCACCTATGAACAAGCCGACAATTATGATCCCGATGCTGAAGTGAATGATGACTCTTGCATCTTTAGCTATGTGGGTCCGGGGTTCTGTCCGGGTGACTTCAATGCAGATGGTGCAATTGGAAGTGGTGACCTACTTTTTTTCCTCGCTTACTACGGTGGCTCCTGTAACTAACTAAAAAACTCCCGCCAACCAGCGGGAGTTTTGTTTTTCAGTTCAAGTCGATAATCAAAGGCTCATTTGCTCGACTTAATGCTATCTGCATTGCGCTTTAAACGATCAATGCGTTCTGCCTGCTTGGCCACTTTTGCCGACACCTCTTCGGCTTCCTTTGTGTTGGTCTCTTTTTCTTTTTTCAGTTGTTCAATCTCTTTTCGGTAATTCTCAATGTCCGCCTTCAACTGCTCAATTTTCACTTGTGAATCAGCTATGAGTTTTTCTGTTTTGGTGATGTTTTCTTCTGCTTTAACAATATCGGCTTCCTTCCCTTCGGTGTTCTTTGCCAGTTTTTCACCTTCTTTTACCAGCTTGTCCATTGACTTGGTAAGTTTCTCTTGCTCTTTGCGTTGATCCTCGATCACCTCGTCGTATTGAGTGACATAGAAACCGTGCAAAAATGTGCGCATCATTTTTTGGATATTCCCTGCCTCAGTAGGAAAGGTATTCGATGTAACAAACTTATCGCCAATACTCATCAGCACATCCATTCTTGCCCCTTTTTCATCCGTTTCAATCAAGGTAAAAAAGTTCACGGTAAATTCTGAAATACCTGGCATTTGCACCGCTTCACCAGTAAGTGCGCCTTTACTCTTCTTTAAATCAACTCCGTATTTGTGAGAAACAAAGCTTTTCCAAGCCTTCTCTACATCGTCTGAGCTAGACTTAACATAAGCCGTAAACGCCGTCGTTGAATTCTTTTGGAATTTAATATTACTCTGCTCTACGCTCATTTGAGGAGCTGTTTCAAGAGCGGTGATGACCGCATCATCTTGGGCAATGCTAAGTGTTGAGCCAAACAATAGGGCACTGAGAAGTAGTAGTTTCGTTTTCATAATGTCGTTTCTTGGTTTTATGACGGATGTTAGAACAGAAAGTCACTAACCCACCAGCATTTCAAGTTAAGCTTTCTTTTCGGTTTGAAGCGGCGTGTTAAAATGAATGGTGCGCTGAGGATAAGGAATACTGATCCCTTCTTGAGGAAAGCGGATCTTAATTCGCTCGAGAACATCACAATTCAAATCAAAGGCAGCCGCAGTATCTCCAGCCCAGGCCCAAGCACGTAAGTTGACACTTGAATCTGCTAAAGCAACAACTTTCACTGTTACAATATCGTGGTTCGGGTCTGCCTTTTCTTCTGGAGTTCTTCTATCAAGCCAATTGGGGTGCTTCATAATCTCCTCCGCCAAAATCTTTTTCGCCAAAACAACATCGCTCTCATAAGAAATTCCCACTTCAACAAACTTGCAAATGAGGTCTTCACCAAAATCAGAATTCACAATGATTTCGCTGCTCATTAATGAGTTTGGGATAACGATTCTCCTGTTTTCAAAGTTGCGAATTACCGTATGACGGAGGGTAATGTCTTCAACTATTCCAGCATAAAAGTTATCTTTGATTTGAACGCGATCATTGATCCGAAAAGGCTTAAAAATCACAATAAACACCCCGGCAATCACATTCGCCAAGGCTTGCTGTGAGGCAAAACCAACCACAACAGCCAAAATACCAGCCCCAGCTAACATCGAGGTGGCCATCACACGAAGCGTAGGTATGGTATAAACCGCCCAACTAAAACCGACGATATAGATTAAAGCACTGAGGGTATGCTTTAAAAACTTATAATTGGTAGGGTCGTTATTTAAATCGTGACTTTTACGCTTGATGATACGTCGAAATACCGATTGAAATACCGCTGCCACGATAATGGTCCCAAAAATGATTAATAAGGGCTGATAAACTGTAGTAAAATGAAGCTTTATTTCTTCAAGCATAAGTATTTCCTTTTTTTCAATTTAGAGGCTAAGCCATGTTTCGCCTAATTGACAATAATTGCTCGCTTTTTTCATTAATCCTCGCTAAGTCTAAAGTAATTCTTAGAGAAGAAAAAACTGATTATCAAACTACTAAATAACAATCAAATTAAGCTACGATGTTAGCACTAATTCAACTTAAAACGACATGAAAAACCAAATTTTAACGCTATTTCTTTTTTTAAATATTAGTGCCTTTGCCCAAGCCCCACTCACAGGAAGTGTGAGCTACGAAAATGAGCGCTACGATGCTGTATTAACAAGTTTCCCTGCATCCACCGATTACATTAAAGAAGCATGGGAAGACTTTGCAAAAGATAACTTTGGAACAAAACCAAAAAGCCACGGATTCCTGAGCAATAAAGATGTTCTTCGAATTGAAGAAAAAGTTCTTGATGGCCTAAGTACCGACCCTGCAAACCTTTACGCAATGATCATTACCAACGCAAGCGGAAGCACTGAGCTTCGCGTATTTATGTCTTTTGATGAAAAAAATAAGGTGAGTCCGAACAACAGCAATGATGCCTTATTTGAAAAAGTTAAAGCAGCAGTTGATCGTTTCGCCAAACAAACCAATACCACTTGGTATGCAGAAGTGCTCGATAACGAACGCGATGCGATCAAAGACGATGAAAAAGAACTTAAACGCACCACACGAGATCTTGAAAAAGCCGAAAAGCAGGTGAGAAAGAACGAAAAAGACATCGTGAAAATGCAAGAAGAAATGCTCGAACTTGAAGAAGAAATACTAGAGCTCAACGGTACAATCGAGGAAAAACGAAATGCGAAAACCGGACTCACCCAAAAACTGGAAGAGCGCAGAAGAAACCTTGAGCGCTTAATTCAAGAACGCGATAGAGCCACAGGAAACTAATCAGCCAACAAGCATAAAAAAAGCCCTTGAGCAATTCATCTCAAGGGCTTTTTTGTGTCCATCTATTCTTAATTAAATCTCATCAAGATTCTCATCTTCCTCATCTAAAGATTTACTAATCAAAGGGAAAGTGAAATATTGAAAAATGTTGCTGTCTGCTCTAAATACACGAAGGTAGAATTCATTCAAATCGTGCATCAAATTTTTCGCGATGTGCTCGTCACTCAAGCCTTTCACCGCCCTTACAATCGCTCTGATTTTTTCCTCCAACAACTGATCACGCTCTTCTTCTCCTTGAGGAAGCATCTTGTTGAATGCATCAAATTTATCTTCAAAATGATCATCCACTACTTTGTAATAAGCGTGCAATGAATTTGGCGATGTGAAGGTTCTGAAGTGCGCCTGCTTAATAGCTTCGGCTTTCTCTGCCTTATCGATCTCACCGTCATGACGATAAGATGCAAATAACGAAATCCAAACGGGAGCAGTGAAGATCAACTCTCTCTCCTCTCCTTGTAGCTCTTGTAATACCTTAGGAAGCGTTTCCATGTCTGTCAATTTATCAGCGGCAAATGTAAGAAATTATCCTCCGCTTAATCGTTCCGCACAAGAACTTGACAAAGGCCTTGTAACAAGTTTCTGCCTTATTCGTATGTGAACTAGTAAGAAAAATTATTTTTTTACTGTTGCTATCTGTTTAACCTAAATTCTATCGAAAGCGTTTTTCAACTTTTGATTGATTTAACTAAATCTTTCTTCTCTGTGGAAAAGAAAACCAATCTATTGCAAAAAACCAAGGCAATTTACTTCTTGATTTTAGCCATCGTTGTGCTCAACTCATGCGATGTAGACAATCTCAAATACGATAATTGGAAACCCGTTATTGCTGTTCCTCTCGTGTACTCTGATTTCGATGTCTATGATATTCTCAATAGAACCGACTCGCTCAACGAGCTTTTGGTGGTAGATGAAGACGGACTCCTTGCCTTGAACTACAAAGGGGAATTGTTCTCTTTCACCCTTGAAGAACTCCTCTCAATTCCAGATCAAGACTACTCCAGAACACTTGATTTCACAGGTGTTATGGCCACAAGCATTGACGCAGATGCTGGGGCAAGTTTCAGCGATGTGGTAGACTTTCCACTAGAAATTGATCCGCAAGACGCTCGTGTAGATGACGTGGTTTTTATGAGTGGCGATGTGCTTTTCTCGTATACCATCATTCAAGATGAAGTATTTGAAGGGAACCTCACTTTCGAAAACCTTGTTGATCAGAACAATCAGCCCCTGTCGTTCTCCATCAACAGCAATGGTGTTCTTTTGGGTGAAACGGTAACAGAAACTTTCGACCTGAGCGGTGCTCGATTGTCGCCCAACTTCGATGGCACAGACAACCAAATTACGCTCGAATTCAGCATCAGTATTTCTAACAATAGCAATCATACCGCCACAGCAGACGAAGCCATTAATATCGGCGTCGATCTCTCGAACATTCAAATCGACTACATTACGGGTTACTTTGGTCAGCTTTCCATCAACACAGATCAAGACTCCGTTCGAATCAAAATTTTCGACAACATCATCAACGGTACTTTCGCCCTTGAAGAAGCCTTTATTGATTTAACTGTAGAGAACAGTTTCGGACTTCCTGTTGATTTCTCTCTTGAAAACGTCACCAGCTTCAACCTGGAAACCGGCGAAGAAATTGAACTCAGCTTCCCAACAGACCTCGGGCTTGATGGTCAGAGCACCCTCGGCGGGAGTCCAGAAGAAGTCACTTTCTCCTTTGACAATGGAAACACCAACGTTGTAGACCTCCTCGAGCCTACACCAAAGGTGATTTACTTTGCTTTGAATGCCACTTCAAACCCAAACGGACCGCCACCACCGGGAGAGTTTAACTTCATTACACACGATAGTAGATTAGATGTTGGCATCGACGTCTTGCTCCCCCTCAAAGGCTACGCTCGCGACATCTTGTTGATTGACACGCTCAGTATTGACATCGATTTTGATGAATATGAGGAAGTAGACAGCATTGAGTTTAAAATTCGAACCATGAACGGATTCCCTACCACAGGTGAGGTACAGATTGTGTTTTTGGATGAACTCTTGAGTCCTCTAGACTCCCTCTTCGAAACCCCTTCACCAATCATCCAAAGCGGCACGGTTGGAAGCGATGGCATTGTCACAAGTTCAACTGAAACAACACAGCTAATCACCGTCAACAAAGTAAAGGCAGACAACTTGAGCAACACCAATAAGGTAGTGGTGATGGCCATTTTGAACACAAACAACTCCCAAAGCGAAGACATCGTTCGTTTTATGGACGATTACCGCCTCCAACTCAACCTCGGGGCTAAGATTTACGGAAACATCGAAGTAGAATGAAAAAGTACCTCATTATAAGTTTAAGCATCTTCTTCTTCACGAAGGGAGCTACAGCCCAAATCAACACGAATTACCTCTTTTCAGACGAAGCTCCTTCAATGTGGAACACCAACCCGGCTTCTTTGGGAAATGAGAAAGTATTTGTTGGACTGCCCGTCTTGAGCGGTATCGACGCTAATGCCGTGCACAATGGCTTTACTTACGACGATGCCATTACCAACGATCAAGTCAACATTGCTTCAACCATTGAGCAATTGCGCGATGAAAACGACATCATGTTCAACAGCTCATTTCAACTTTTGAACTTTGGCTTTCGCCTTGGTCAATGGCACTTCAGAGGCGGAGCACAACAGGTCATTAGCACACGCATTACTTACCCAAAGAGCTTTATGGAGTTGGCCTGGAAAGGAAACGGACACCCAGACCTCATCGGAAGACGACTCGATTTCGGAGGGTTCGCAGTGAATGCAATGGCCTATACCGATTATTTTGCGGGATTCAGCAGGCAGCTCATGGACGAGCAGCTCACTGTTGGCGCCAACATCCATTACTTGCAAGGAGCAGATGTGGTATACACCGAACAAAGTTCATTTGGATTAACCACCGATGCTGACACCTACGCCCTCACCGCAGATGGCGCTTTTATCTTGAGAACAACGGTTGACGAAGACGCACTAGACAGCATCTCTGCAGATCATTTCACACCCTTTAATGGCGCGAATTCTGGCTTTTCTTTCGACTTAGGGGCAAAATACCGCTTCTTAGAAAAATTCGAACTTCAAGCTTCGGCCATGAATGTTGGTGGGATCCGTTGGAATAGAAACGCTCAGTCTTACACCCTCGCCAATACATCATTTACCTACAATGGTGTGGATCTTGAGTCGCTTGTTGACAATCCAGACAGCACTACTTCGCAGTTAGAAGATGTGCTCGATTCTTTGGCCACCAGCTTTGAACCTGTAGAAGGTGTTGGAGCGTTTAATGCGCCTAGCAATGCCCGTTTTTACCTCGGATTTGGCTACGAAATCAATAAAAACAATCACCTCATGCTCACCGCGGCGCACTTGAGAAGCTTCAACAAAGGTTTTAACTCCGTTGCTGCCATGTATCGCCACCGATTCGGAAGAATCCTTTGGGTTCGCACAGGTGCTCAACTCTTCCAGCTCGACCAATTCCTATGGCCTGTAGGACTCACCATCAACGCGGGTGCCGTTCAATTCGGCTTCGGTACAGACAACCTCATCGCGGCATTTGCCCCAACAAAAGCGGGTGTCTTCACCGGTCATTTTCAAATCGGACTGCGTTTTGGAAGAGATGGGAAGATTAAGAAGGAATGAGGAATGTGTGAAATTTATTAATCACAACAGCACCTAAAAACCCAGATATCAACACCAGGTTTATGACCCCAGCGGGGTCACATATAACTAGCCTTTGATGTCCAACATAAGGTTTCCGACCCCAGAGGGGTCGCATATTTATTTCAAACGGATATTAGAGGAGAATGCGGGAATGTGGCAATTTATTAATCACATTTCAACTATGAGTTCATGATGTCCTCAATCTCCTCGGCCTCCAAAGGAATGTGTCCCATCAAATCTCGGTGTCCGTTTTCAAGAATCACGATATCGTTTTCCAAACGAATGCCCAAATTCTCTTCTCTAATATAGATGCCAGGTTCAACAGTAAACACATTACCGGCTTGAATCGGTTCGTGCCACAAGCCAACGTCGTGCACATCCAAGCCTATGAAATGCGACGTTCCGTGCATGAAATACTTCTTGTATGCCGGCATCGCCTTCGATTGCTTTTCAACGTCATGCTTATCGAGCAGTCCAATGTTTAGCAGCTGCTCGGTCATCAATTCACCAACTTGCACGTGGTATTCAGCCAACATTACACCCGGTTTCAACAACTGAGTTGCTGATTTCATCACACTAAGCACCGCATTGTAAACTTGCTTTTGACGAGCGCTGAACTTCCCGTTTACAGGAACACATCTTGTCATGTCTGAGGCGTAATTGCCATACTCCGCACCCACATCCATCAAAATAACATCGCCGTCTTTACACGTATCTTCATTTTCAATGTAATGAAGCACACATGCGTTAAAACCACTAGCAATAATGGGGGTGTAAGCAAAACCTCGAGAACCTCTGCTCAAAAACTCGTGCATGAATTCCGCTTCAATTTCATACTCCTTTACGCCGGGCTTCACCATTTTCAAAACGCGCTCAAAACCTGCCTTGGTGATATCACAAGCGTTCTGCATCTGCTCAATCTCTTCAGCGTGCTTGACAGATCGAACTCGGTGCATGTGGGGGGCGCTTCTTTCAATAGACACATTTGGGTAAGTACTTCTAAACCATTTTCCAAAACGAATGTCGCGCGTTTCCACTTCAATCGACGCTCTAGTGTGTTCGT
>Ga0209652_1002522_pt1 | contig 14103 bp, 9 predicted proteins | sample SaaInl74LU_5_DNA_FD_184641 | JGI IMG/M metagenome (GOLD analysis project Ga0209652, IMG submission 184641) | Marine microbial communities from expanding oxygen minimum zones in the Saanich Inlet - ESP_74LU_5_DNA (SPAdes) (version 2) | ecosystem: Environmental > Aquatic > Marine > Intertidal zone ...
GTGGCCACAGGCGACCCCGCGTATGTGTTGCGCGATGTAGTTCGTCCCGGCACGGATATTCTGGTTGTCGATTACGCGGACTATTTTGGCAATGATCTGGTGGCTGCAGGCGCAGCGATCAGTGGTGTTAACACCTCATTTTCGCTCGCGAGCGCTGACAATAAAGCCTGTGGCTTAGCTGCTGGTGACCTGCTGTTGCTGTCAAACTGTTTGACCACCCACATATTTAGGCTCGATAGCGCATCGGCATGTAGTAGCGGCTCAACCACGGTAACCCTGACCAGCTCAGAAAATGCAGGCGCCGGCGCCGCTGTTCCATTTTTGTACGAGCAAGGCAGTGATGTCGCCGAGTATTTCGAATTTCTTTGGTATGTGGCAGACACGGGTCGCGATCAAAATGGTCGGGATGTTTTCGCGCTCTATCGCCTAGCCAGTAATCAGCCGGTGAGTGCTGCGCAAGAAATGGTAGAGGGGGTGGAGTTTTTTCGCGTCGAGGTTGGCGAGCGAGTTGGCAATGCGCTTCGATTCGCCGCTCCCGGTGCCGCCGGTATCGATTGGGATAATATCGAGGCGGTTCGGTTCGCCATGCTTGTGCAAAGTTTTGACGCCGCGACCGAGTCCGTGGACACCGCGAGTTACCAATTATTGTCAAATCAAGTGCCCGCGACAGGGACTGTGAGCCACGGTGGTGGCCGCGTAGTTCGCCGTGTTTATACGAGCTCGCAAACGATCAGGAATACTGAATATGGTCGACAGCAGTAGCCTTCAACGCCCGGCTAACCAGCGCGGTGTCGTGCTGGTAGTCACGCTTATCGCTTTATTGTTGGTGACTATTGTGACCTTCGCAGCACTTCGCTCAAGCACGCTCAATGTGAGGATCGCCACGGCGCAAGAAGTCAAAAGTACGACGTTTCAGGCGGCCGAGTCTGGAATTAATTTGATGGCCCAGTCAACGAATACGCTCGGTCCTCCAGAAGAAACCGCTGTGCCTGAGGTATACGATTGGGGGGACGCCCTGATGCCAGTTTTTCGTTTGCGCGGCGCGGACACTGCCGGGACCGATGATGACGTGCTGATTCAGACCCGAGGTACGGCTACCTTTCGGCGAGAGGCCGCCGCGGCTGGATATTCTATACGCAAGGGGTCGGCCGGGTTCCAAACCTTCCATTACGAATTGACAACTGAAGCGCGCACCGATGGTGAAATGTCCACGCAAAGCCGGTTGGCTCAGGGGGTGTTTATTGAAGCCCCGCGTGTGAATTGATGAGGGAACGTGTGATGAAAAAGACAAATCAGCGAAAACACCTTTTACGACCAATGATGGCGGGTCTGGCTGCACTCTGGGTGATGACGCCGGTCTGGGCGGATGATACCGAGATATTCTTCGGTAACTTCAGTGGTGGTGATTTCCTTCCCAACGTTCTGTTCATTATGGATACCTCGGGTTCCATGCGTTCGGCGCCGGAAAGCGGTGGTCGTGATGCCAAAATCGACATCGTCAAAGATGCGCTCAAGCAGCTGGCCAATGAAATTAGCGGCGTCAATGTTGGTCTGATGCGCTTCTCGAACCCGGGTGGGCCTGTGATTTATCCGGTCACCTATATTGATAAGCAAATTTCCAGTTTTGGCACGGGCGAAAAAACGGTGGTGGCGAGCGTCGGTGGTTCCAATGCCGATGCGACTGAAATTGTCGATACCGGAGTGGTCGATCTCGTTCGTACATCTTCATCGGTAGGCAGTGGCGCCGAGACGCAAACGTCGGTATTTCGCCTCGGCGGCCGAGATGAGGACGCAGAAGAGCAGAATGATGGTGACTTTAGTTATCGCAGCGACAACTTAGATTTGGCCGGTGTGGGTGATTATGTGGGTGTGCGCTTTCAAAACACCGATATGCCGCGCAATGCGTTGATTACCGATAGCCGCTTAACCATGATGTTAACGAACGACTCGGGCGATAATCGTTACTCATTAACAACACTCGTTGCAGGTGACCCAGTGCCGGCGGCAGATTTCGACTCTGGTAGTAACGACCATCCTAGCGATCGCAGTTTGACCAGTGCCAACCTATTGTGGACGATGGATGATCCAATTGGCAGCGCCCCGAGCCCGGGTAGCACAATTACTTCGCCAAATTTGGCCAGTATTATTCAAGAGCTGGTTAATAGCAGTAACTGGCAAGATGGGGGGTCAAACAACGACGATGTCGTGTTGATTCTTCGCCAAACTAGCGCATCTGCTAGCAATGCAAGGCGCGAACTGCGCGCTTATGAGGATCGCAGTGATGCCAGTGAATTAACGGTTACCTACGTCTCCGGTGGCGGCAGTGGTGGCACTCAAAATTACGCTTCGGGTCTGTGGTTTGAAAGCTTGGCGGTGCCGCAAAACGCCACTATTACCTCGGCGTCCCTAGAGCTGGTGCCGACCAATACCGTCAGCGGCAGCCACACACTCACTGTCGGTATTGAGGCTGGTAGTGCCGTCACCACGTTTACAGGCAGCAATGGTGAGATTTCATCGCGTCTGGCTGGTGCAACTTCGGGCGTATTTCCAGTGACGAGCTGGATTGCAGACAGCGCCGTGCAACTCGATGTCACCAGTCTGGTTCAGTCGGAGGTTAACGACGCCAACTGGTGTGGTGGCGAGCCGATGGCTTTTTTGGTGGGCAACAGCGGTAATCGCTTGGATTTTGGTGCCTGGGATGGCGATTCTTCATTGGCACCTGTGTTGCGGGTTACCTACGACGCTGACAGCATCACGGCGGGCAACACCTGTATTCAAACTGCCCAGTCAATGCGGGTGGGCAACTCTCGTGATGATGTCGAGTCCTATAACAGCAGCGGTTCTAGCTTTAGCTCCAGTCGTGACTACATCTCGGTCGAGAGTGATGATTGGGCTGCACTGCGCTTTGACGGCTATACTCTGCCGAGCGACGCGACCATCAGCAGTGCATACCTCTATTTGACCGCCTATGGTGATCAAAACAGTGATAGTGCCATTAAGTTGTCGGTGGAGGCGGTTGCAGATTCGACATCTTTAACCAGCGGCGATGGGCTGCGCAATCGCAGCTGGACGGGTAACGTCAATTGGTCCATTACCAATAACTGGAACGATCGCGATGAGTATCAATCTCCCGATATTTCAGCGTTGATTAACGCTGCTTTAGCTAACGGATTTAGCAGCGGTAACGCACTGACGTTGCGCATTGATCATAACTCTGGCGCCACCCGAACACTCTCTACGTATGACCGTAATCCGGTATACGCTGCTCGTCTTGAAGTGAGTTTTGAGAGCGCGGGTGACGAATCCTTTAATACCGCACGAACAGAGTTTATTACCGCGGTAGATTCATTGTCTGCTGAAGGCTTTACGCCGATCCAAGATACCTTGTTTGAGGGGTATCAATACTACGCGGGTAATCCCGCTATCTGGGGCCGATACCGTGGCGGGCATAATGAAAATGGTGTCCGGATTAACGTTGCGAATGAAAGCGCCGATGCAGAGCCTTTTTACTACACCCGCGTATCGGTACAGGGTTCTATTGAGCCCGAGACCTACCAAGTGGTTCGCCCAGCAGGCTGTACGCTTGAGAATCTGAGCAGCACTGCCTGTGATGATCCGAATGGGTCGGGAGAGCCTGAAGGGGAGTATCTGGCAGGCAATCCGATTTACAAATCACCGATTAGTAACGAATGTCAGTTTGAGAGTCACATTGTGTTCTTGACTGATGGTGCTGCAAATGAGCCGCACTCAGAGAATCTCATTGAAAATGTTATCGGTAGTAGCTCATGTCCTTCGAGCAGTAACTCATCGCAGAAGTGTGTTGTTGAGCTCGCCGAGCATATGTACACCACCGATCTCAGCGCGCAATTCTCTGGAGACCAGCGTGTAGTGACTCACATGGTGGGTTTTGACTACGATGAGCCATGGCTCGAGCGTATTGCTGGTGCTGGTGGCGGCACTTATGCAACAGCGAGCGACCTAGACACGCTAGTGGCGGAATTTAAAGCCATTATTGCCGAGGTACTGAAGACGGATACCTCTTTCGTTGCGCCGGTGGCGGCCATTAATCAGTTCAATCGCTTGACGAATTTGGACGATGTTTACTTTGCGGTATTTAAACCCGATGGTGTCCCAGCCTGGGCAGGTAACTTGAAGCGCTACCGCTTGGGTACGTTTAATGGCGTATCAAACGTTTTAATCGACGCCAACGGTGTGCCGGCGCTCGATCCCGACAGCGGCTTCTTTAAATCCACGGCGCAAAGTTATTGGAGCAGTTCTGCCGATGGCGCCGATGTGACCGCCGGTGGTGCTGGCGAGCAAGTCCCAGCTTACAGTCTGCGCAATGTTTATACCGATCTACTGAGTGCGCCAACGACCTTGTCTGATGCGAGCAACAGCATTTCAGTGGGTAACGCCAATTTAACCGACAGTATTTTGGGTGTTGGCACTGGGCGAGATACGCTGATTAGCTGGATCCGTGGCCAAGACACCGAAGACGAAGACGGTGATACATTGACCAGCGAAAGCCGCTTGGCGATTGGCGACCCGCTGCATTCGCGGCCTGTTGCCGTGACCTATGGTGTCGATGGTACAGGTGCCCCGGACGTGACGCTGTTCTTCGGCACTAACGCGGGTAATTTGCACGCGATCAACGCCACGACCGGTGGCGAGCAATTCACCTATATCCCACGAGAATTACTTGGTCTGCAGCAGTCTTTGCGCGCCAATGAAGGCAGCATCAACCACTACTACGGTTTAGATGGCAGCCCAGCGGTTTGGACCAAGAATTCGGGTACGCCAGCCATTAGCAGCGCCGAAGGCGATCACGTGTATTTATACATTGGGCAGCGTCGCGGCGGTCGAAACTATTACGCTTTGGATGTGACAAATCGCGCAGCGCCGAAGTTGAAATGGAAGATAAATGGCGGGTCGGGTGACTTTACAGATCTCGGACAAACGTGGGCGCGGCCGATTCCCGGGAAACTCAATATTGATGGCGTTGCCACAGATGTGCTCTACATTACCGGCGGTTACGACGAGGCAAATGATGATGAAACAACCCGCAGTGGCACCGCAGACTCGATAGGCAATGCCATTTACATTGTCGATGCCAATACAGGGCAGCGCTTGTGGTCGGTTGGCTCGCGCTCAGGACATACGCTAACAAAAAGCGAGATGACGCATGCGATACCCGCCAGTGCGGCTGTTTATGACGTCAATAGCGATGGTTACGATGACGGCTTGTTTGTCGGTGACGTGGGCGGGCAAGTATGGCGCTTTGACTTTGTGCAGGGGCAGCCTATTGCGAGCTTGGCTACCGGTGGTGTCATCGCGAAGTTAGGGCTCGGCGGAGAGACCAGTGCAGCGAATAATCGTCGTTTCTATCATTCTCCCGACGTGGCGCTCACCGATTTAGGGGGCAGTAAAAAGCTAGTCGTGACTATTGGTTCCGGCAGCCGTCCTTCGCCCTTGAGTGAGGTTGTTAACGATCGTTTTTATGCCTTGTTCCAAGATGCGGTCTTTGGCGCTCCGGTGAGTTATGTGCCGCTCTTAGAGGGCGATGACCCATCTACGGGTGCTACGGAAACCTCAGATCTTTATGATGCAACGGCTAATTTACTGCAGACCGGCTCTTCCAATGAAATTTTGATTGAGCAAAGTAAATTGTCGTTAGCCCAAGGCTGGTATATCGATCTGACGCGTTCTGGTGAGAAGGTGTTGTCTACGCCCTTGTCCTTTAGGGGCACAGTGAGCTTTACCACCTATGAGCCGACCAATATCTCAGGGTCGTGTATTGCCAAGGCGGGTACCTCACGGGTGTATTTGATGGCGCTGGCCGATGCTACCGCTACCGAGGTTTGGGGGGAGGTCAACGGCACCGAAGTCCCGCAGCGCTCTTACGCCCTCGACACGCCCAGTATTGTCGAAGAACCCGTCATTATTTGTACGGGCGAGGGCTGTGAGCTCTTTGTCGGGCCGGAACAGCCCCCAGTTGAATTGCTGGATGGGGGGCAGATTGTGCGTACCTACTGGAGGCAGGATCAATGAGCGTTTCGCCTGCTTCGAGTCGCGGCTTTACGTTAATTGAACTGATGATTGTTGTTGCGATCATCGCGATTTTAGCTGCTGTTGCGATCCCCGCTTACCGAGATAATGTTGTTACGGGCTATCGCCGCCAAGCGCAGGCTGATTTGCTGGGAGCGGCACAGGCGGCTGAGCGCGCATTTGCCACTAAACTGACCTATGCAGGGCTTGCAGATGCACCGCCGTTTCCGGTGATTTCACCCAGAGATGGCACTCCAGCCTATGACCTTAGTGTGACTTCTACGGCGTCAACTTTTACGATCACCGCGACGGCGATCAGTAATGGGCCGGCAGCAGGTGATGCCACGATGACTATCAATCAGCTTGGCGAGCGATCCTGGGAGGATTGAGCGATGAAAATGATTAACCGCGCATTATCGATCGCGATGATATTAACGGCGGCTTTGATCGGGCCGGCCGCCTGGGGGCAGGTGAGTAGTGATATGCCCGAGGAGGGGCCCATCCCGGTCGCAAAAGTGCCTGCCAGTGTCGTGACTACTGCGCGTCGGACTTGCCCAGGCGTGTTGCTGAACAAAGCTGAATTTCGATGGCTGAGCGATGATGGCATGTTCATTATCGAAGGCCGTTGTGGCGGTGACAATGTGCGCATGTCGGTAACCGGTACAGGGCGGCTGGATCATTTCGCTGTACTGGAGGATGACTGACACCCCCCGCGGTGGCGTTGTTGCATCCGCAGCCGTCGATGCGTTTATCGATGCGATTTGGATGGAGCGCGGTCTCAGTGACAACACGCTGGCGGCCTATCGTCGCGATCTGGCGCAGTATGAAGCCTGGTTGTTAGCGCAGCGGCGCGATGATTTACTCGCGGCGGACAGTGCGGCCTTGCAAGCCTATTTAGGCTATCGGCTGACCCAGGGCGATTCGCAGCGCTCGGCGGCGCGTTTTATGTCCAGTGCGCGCAGTTTTTATCGCTACTGGCTGCGCGAAGGTCGGGTGGCACAAGATCCCACCCAATTTGTCGACAATCCCAAGTTGGGCCGTCCGCTCCCTAAGTCTTTATCTGAAGCTGAGGTAGAGCAGTTGTTAGCCGCACCTGATCTCTCGGATATGCTTGAACTGCGCGATCGCACCATGCTTGAGTTGCTTTACGCCTGTGGCTTGCGCGTGTCTGAGTTAATTGAGCTGAGCTTGAGCCAACTCAGCATGAATCAAGGGGTGATCAAGGTCCTGGGTAAGGGCAGTAAAGAGCGATTGATCCCCGTTGGCGAGGAAGCGCTGGACTGGATATCGCGCTATATGTTGGCCGCGCGACCGGAATTACTGCAAGGGCGCCCCAGCGACGTGCTTTTTCCATCAAAACGGGGGCGGACAATGACTCGCCAGACCTTCTGGTATCGCGTTAAACTTTACGCCCAGCGCGCTGGTATCCAAACCCATCTTTCGCCGCATACCTTAAGGCATGCGTTCGCCACCCATTTGCTCAATCATGGTGCGGATTTGCGAGTGGTGCAGATGCTGCTGGGGCACAGTGATCTAACGACCACACAGATTTACACGCATGTGGCGCGGCAGCGAATGCAGGAGCTGCATGCTCGCCATCATCCGCGCGGCTAATCCCGCGTAAGCCTAATGAGGCCTTGGAGTATTAAATGAAGCTATTGGAACGTTTAATCCGCTGTGAACTGCGCAATTTACGTGACCGACGCGTGATGGTGCTGAGTTTAGTTGTCATTGGATTAATACTGAGCGCAGGTTTACGCGCAGAGACCTACAGCTCGAATCCCAATAAATCGTTGGAAGATAAGCTCAGTGCCGCATTATCCATGAATGCGGGTATGCCGATCGCGGTGGAGTCTGTCGACGAGGCGGCGGCGGGCGGCCTGTTGGAGGTGCGCCTTAAGAACGGTCTGTTGGTGTATGCCACGCCAGATGGTGATTTTTTTGTGGTCGGCGATCTCTATTCGGTCGATAAAAAAGGCATTACCAATATTACTGAGGTGGCGCGCCAAGGTGATCGCAAAGCGGTGATTGATGCGGTGCCCCTCGAGCAGATGATTATCTTCTCACCCGAGGGTGAGGTGCGTGACTACATCTCAGTCTTTACCGATACCACCTGTTTTTACTGCCAAAAATTGCATCGCGAAGTCGGCGCACTCAACGCGATGGGCATTGAAGTTCGTTATCTCGCTTACCCGCGTGCCGGCCTAGATTCTGACGGCGCAAAACAGCTCACTACGGCGTGGTGTGCAGCGGATAAGCAGGACACCTTCACGAAGTTAAAAGACGGCGTTAAGTTGCCCTACAACCTGTGTAAAGATGCCCCAATTGCCGAGCAGTTTGAATTGGGCGCCAGCTTAGGCGTCCGTGGCACACCGGCGATATTCACCAGTAGCGGTGAAATGATTCCCGGCTATAAACCCGCAGCGGAGCTCGCGAGAACCCTCGGTCTCGAGTAGCTTGGTACCCTAAATACGCAAAATAGATTGGCCAAAACGACTGGGCTTGAGATGATTCGCTCTGCCTAACACACTTCCATCGACTGACTTTGACTAACTGGTGCGGTTGCTAATAACCGCATATTGGAGCCTTCAACATCGTGAACCACAATTTTCAACGCATTGAGCGCCTGCCCCCTTACGTCTTCAATATTATTGGCGAGTTAAAGACAGCGGCCCGAGCCCGCGGTGAGGACATCATCGACTTCGGTATGGGCAACCCCGATCAGCCGACCCCTCCGCATATTGTCGATAAAATGCGTGAGGCGGTTATGCGTGGTGACACGCACCGCTATTCTCAATCGAAAGGTTTGCCGCGACTTCGCAAAGCCATTTGTGACTGGTATCAGCGCCGTTATGACGTCACGCTGGACCCGAGTAGTGAAGCCATTGTGACTTTGGGTTCAAAAGAGGGGCTGGCGCATTTAGCGCTTGCGACCACCGGTACCGGCGACTCTATTTTGGTGCCCAATCCGTCTTACCCTATCCACCCCTATGGGTTTGTAATCTCGGGGGCAGATCTTCGTCACGTGCCAATGACCGATGAAGAGACGTTTTTCACCGAGCTTGAAAATGCGATTCGCAACACGTACCCCAAGCCCAAGATGTTAGTGCTGAACTTTCCGTCGAACCCGACCGGGCAGTGCGTGGAACTCAGCTTCTTTGAAAAAATTGTCGAGATGGCGAAAGAGGCGGGTATTTGGGTCGTGCACGACTTAGCCTATGCGGATTTGTGCTTTGATGGCTACGTAGCACCCAGTATTTTGCAGGTGCCCGGTGCCCGCGATATCGCCGTTGAGTTCTATACGCTGTCTAAGAGTTACAACATGCCCGGCTGGCGTGTGGGTTTTTGTTGTGGAAACCCAGAGTTAATCGGTGCGTTAACGCGTATCAAATCGTATTTGGATTACGGTATTTTCACCCCGATACAAGTGGCGGCTATTGCCGCGCTTGAAGGGGATCAGCAATGCGTGACAGATATTTGTGAAATGTACCGCGTGCGTCGTGACGTGCTGTGTGATGGCCTGAATGAAGCCGGTTGGCCGGTCACGCCACCTAAAGCTACGATGTTCGTATGGGCACAAATCCCAGAGGCCTTTAGGCATATGGGTTCAGTCGAATTCAGTAAGCTGTTGTTAAAAGATGCGGGTGTCGCTGTGTCGCCGGGTATTGGTTTTGGTGAATACGGTGAGGGTTACGTGCGTTTTGGTTTGATTGAGAATGAGCACCGCACCCGCCAGGCGCTGCGTGGTATCAAGCGCGTATTGCGCAACGGCCCACCGGTAACGCATGGAGAAGTTGAGTGAAGGGTTCAGTGAATATTGGAATCTGCGGTCTGGGCACCGTTGCCAGTGGCTTGGTGAACATCTTTGCGGATAACGCCGGTCTTCTGGGGCAGCGAAGCGGAGGTGAGCTGCGCTTGACCCACATCGGGGCGCGCCGTGATAACCCACTGTGCGATGTCAGTGGCTACAAGGTCAGTCGTGACATCTTTGATGTGGCTCGGGATCCAGCGGTCGATGTGCTTGTTGAGCTGATCGGCGGCACTACGGTCGCTAAAGACCTGATTGAAACCGCCATCAATCACGGCAAACATATTGTGACAGCGAATAAAGCGCTGATTGCAGAGCACGGTAATGCGCTGTTTGCGCTGGCGGAGTCGAAGGGGGTTGCGCTGCGCTTTGAGGCGGCGGTGGCCGGCGGCATCCCGATTATCAAAGCGCTGCGCGAAGGCTTGGCGGCCAATCGTGTCTCTGCCCTAGCGGGGATTATCAACGGTACGGGTAATTTTATTCTCACAGAAATGGCGGCCGCGGGTCGCAGTTTTGATGATGTGCTGGCCGAAGCGCAGGCACTGGGTTACGCCGAAGCCGATCCAACGTTTGATATTGACGGTACCGACGCGGCGCATAAGTTGGTGATTCTTGCCTCTATTGCGTTTGGTATTCCGCTGGCGATTGATGCCCCCTTTAAAGAGGGTATTAACGTGGTGACAGCGAAGGATCTCGAATACGCCGCCGACCTCGGCTACCGCATTAAGCACTTAGGTATTGCCCGTGCTGTGGGTGAGCGCATTGATCTGCGTGTCCATCCGACGCTCATTCCGCAAGACAAGCTGATTGCCACGGTTGACGGTGTATTGAACGCGATCATGGTGCAGGGTGATGCGGTCGGTGAGTTGTTGCTAATTGGCCCCGGTGCGGGTGCGGCGCCAACAGCATCGGCGGTGGGCGCGGACATTGTCGATCTTGCCCGTGAGCTAACGGTTGGTCAGCGCTGTACCGTGCCGCCTCTAGGGGTTGCCGCAGCCGATTTAGTTCGCCGCGACTTAGTACCCAAGGAAGAGGTGGAGAGCGCTTGGTATGTGCGCTTGATGGCAGATGACAAGCCGGGCGTTATGGCGGATATCACACGCTTATTGGGTGCCGAAGGTATTAGCATTGAGTCGCTGATTCAGAAATCACCACGGGCCGCCGAGTCGCGTGTGCCGGTGATCATTCTCACTGATCGTGCAAGGGGCGATGCTATCGAGCGCGCTGCGGCGAATATTTCAGCGCTACCGGCTGTGCATGGTGATTTAACTAAATTGCGCGTCGAAAATTTTCAAGGGAGTTAACAGGTGGCAATTCGCTATATCAGTACACGCGGGCAGGCTGCCGCGTTAAATTTTGAACAAGTGCTATTGGCTGGTTTGGCGTCTGATGGCGGATTGTATGTCCCCGAGCAATTGCCCCGCTTCAGTCGCGAAGAAATTGCGAGCTGGCGTGGCAAGTCCTATAGCGAGTTAGCTTTTATTCTGCTGTCGCCGTTTGTCGAAGGCAGTATTCCGAGTGATGATTTTAAGGCTATCATTGACGATACCTATGCGGCATTTCGACACAACGCAGTTGCGCCGCTCGTTCAGTTGGATCACAACCAATGGGTGCTAGAGCTATTTCACGGCCCTACGCTCGCCTTTAAAGATTTTGCGTTGCAGTTACTGGGCCGATTACTTGATTACGTCCTAGAGCGCAAACAGCAGAAAGTGGTAGTGATGGGCGCGACTTCCGGTGATACCGGTTCAGCCGCTATCGAAGGTTGTAAGCGCTGCAAAAACGTCGATATATTTATTTTGTATCCGCACAACAGCGTGTCGGATGTCCAGCGACGACAGATGACCACCGTCGCTGGCGATAATATTCATAACATCGCGGTTGAAGGTAACTTCGATGATTGTCAGGCGATGGTTAAAGCGAGTTTTGTGGCCGCGCCATTCCTGCCCGATGGTCGTTCGCTGGTGGCGGTGAACTCCATCAATTGGGCGCGTATCATGGCGCAAATTGTCTATTACTTTTATGCGGCACTCGCTTTGGGTGGTCCGGAGCGGTCGGTCAACTTCTCGGTGCCCACGGGGAATTTTGGCGATATTTTTGCCGGCTATTTAGCGAAAAAGATGGGTTTGCCAATCGATCGCTTGGTAATTGCAACTAATCGTAATGACGTTTTGCACCGCGTGCTCACTACCGGTACCTATGCGAAGCAAAGCCTCGAGAAGTCGCTCTCGCCGAGTATGGATATCACGGTTTCTTCTAACTTTGAGCGTTTGATGTTCGACTTGTACGGACGTGACGACGCGGCTATCGCCGACTTGATGGCCCGCTTCCAAAGTGGCGATATCGCGCTCAGCGACGCTGCGATGAGTGACGCACGGCAGTTGTTTGCCAGTGCGCGGGTAGATGATGACGCAACCTGTGCAGAAATAGCACGGGTGTGGTCTGACTGCGGGTATATGTTGGACCCGCATACCGCGATTGGTACCAAGGCCGCGCTCGATTGTACTGTTGATGCGGATAACCCGATGGTCACCCTCGCTACGGCGCACCCCGCCAAATTTCCGGATGCAATCAGTCGTGCCGGTCTGACACAGTCACCGCAGTTGCCTGCACATCTGGCTGATTTGTTTGATCGAGAAGAGCGCTTTACGGTGTTGCCTAATGATCTCGAGCAAGTTCAGGCATTTATGGCCGGTCACTGCGCCCGCTAATGCGGCCGTATATTAAGCAACGATCGACATTCCCTGCATCGGCTCTGGCCGCTGCTGGGCTTCCGCCTTTGCTGCAGCGAATTTATAGCGCTCGGGGTATCACCCGTCCTGAGCACCTTGAGTTAAGCCTGCAGCGGCTTCTGCCGCCCTCCTCTATGAAGGGCGTTAAAGAAGCCGCTGAGCTGCTGGCAGATGCGATCGAAGGTGAGGCGCGGGTCGTGGTTGTCGGCGACTTTGACGCCGATGGTGCGACCAGTAGCGCGCTCGCTGTGTCGGTATTGCGCCAAATGGGTATGTCGGATATCAGCTATTTGGTACCGAATCGTTTCGAATTCGGTTACGGCTTGAGCCCAGAAATTGTCGGTATTGCCGCCAGTCGTGAGCCCGATCTCATCGTCACGGTTGATAACGGTATTTCTAGCTTGGAAGGCGTGATTGCGGCTCAGGCATTGGGTATTAGTGTGCTGATCACCGACCATCACTTGCCCGGTGATGAACTACCTGCCGCGGACGTTATTGTTAATCCCAACCAGCCTGGCTGCACATTCCCGAGCAAAAACTTGGCCGGAGTGGGTGTGATGTTTTACGTACTGACGGCGTTGCGGGCTGAGTTACGTCAACGTGGTTGGTTTGATATGACTGGAATCGCGCCCCCGAATCTTGGCGACGCATTGGATCTTGTGGCGCTGGGCACGGTGGCCGACGTGGTGCCTCTGGATCACAACAATCGTATTTTGGTCGCCGCGGGTCTGGCGCGTATTCGCAGTGGCCGCGCTCGCCCGGGTATCGAGGCGTTGCTGGAAGCCGCCGGTCGCGATATGCGCAAGCTCAGCAGCAGCGACCTCGGTTTCGCCATTGGTCCGCGCTTGAATGCGGCGGGTCGCCTTGAAGATATGTCGATCGGCATTGAATGTCTGCTCGCTGAGTCAACGTTTGCGGCCCGGCCGTTAGCCGAGCAACTCTCGGATTTAAATCGAGAGCGGCAGGATATTGAACGGGGTATGTCGGAAGAGGCACTCGCGCAAATGGCCGCGGTTGATCTTGGCGATAGTGAGCTACCCTTCGGTTTGGCCTTGTATGACCCGAACTGGCATCAAGGGGTTGTCGGTATTTTGGCGTCCCGTATCCGCGAGCGTTATCACCGGCCGACCATTATTTTTGCGGATGCGGGTAACGGCGAACTGAAAGGCTCGGGCCGCTCGCTCCCGGGAGTGCATATTCGGGATGTCCTGGACCGGGTGGCCAGCCAGCATCCGGGTGTGATTAGTAAATTTGGCGGTCATGCTATGGCCGCAGGTCTTACCCTGAGTGCGGGTCAGTTTGAGCCATTTTGTCGCGCCTTTGACCAAGCGGTAGCGGAGGTCTTGCAACACCTAAAGCCAGAGCCTTGCTATGAAACTGACGGTGAGCTTTCAGCGGCTGAGCTGGGTCTTAGCACCGCAGAGCTGCTAGCCGATGCCGGCCCCTGGGGGCAGCACTTCCCTGAACCGGCATTTGAGGGTTTGTTCGGCCTCGTCAATCAGCGCATTGTCGGTGAAA
>Ga0209652_1002523_pt1 | contig 14103 bp, 5 predicted proteins | sample SaaInl74LU_5_DNA_FD_184641 | JGI IMG/M metagenome (GOLD analysis project Ga0209652, IMG submission 184641) | Marine microbial communities from expanding oxygen minimum zones in the Saanich Inlet - ESP_74LU_5_DNA (SPAdes) (version 2) | ecosystem: Environmental > Aquatic > Marine > Intertidal zone ...
GGCACGGCGACTGACTCGCAGTGCGTGAACCCGCGCGGGCGCGCGTGCACGGTGATGGGCGCGCGGGGGTCGAGCGCGGCGTCGTGGAGCGCGACGGTATCGCCGGGCGCGACGATGCGCGCCAAGTCGCCTGCGCTGGCTGCTGCGCTGGCGGAGACGGTCACCGGCACGGCGAGCGCGTTGGTCACGTACAGCTGCGGCGCGAGCGCGACGACGGCGGCGAGCCGCCGCGGGTCGCTTCGCCCGGAGACGACGCACGCGAACGGCGTCGCCGTTCCGTCGGGGTCCGTCGTCGTCGCCGCCGAGATCGTCGGCGTCACGGGCGTCAGCGCGTCGTCGTTCGTTTCGCGAGGATCGCTCGAGGATGCGAGCGACGACACCGAAGAGAACGATTCACCGCCCGCGAGCGACGGAAGCGACGGGAGGCGCGAACCGGGAACGACCCGTCGTTCGGCGACGGCGCGGAGCGAGAAAGGTTCGCTCCAACCGAAACCGATCCCGTCGCTCTCCGCGCCGGCGAGCTTCGCCGGACGCCACCGCGCGCGCGCCCGTTCGTCCGCGAGGGACACGGGGAGCCAAAGCCGCGAGCCAGCCTCCACGCGCACGGGATCTACTCGCGTCCGGTCCCCCTCGACGCCGTCCACGGTCAAGTCGAGCTCCACGGGTGACAGCGTCGCGTTGTGAAACGCCAGGTCCGAGCGAAGTAACAGTTCCGTGCGCGTCGCGGCGACGCCGGAGACGCGGAGAGACGCGTCGTTCGCGACATCTCCGTCGTCGTCGTCGTCGTCCGCGAGCCGTCGGACCTCAGCCACCACGCGCGCTTGAACCGTGCTCGCTTCGGCGAGCTCGAAGACGCCGAACGCGTCGAGCTCGATGGGGGGGGTCGGCGGCGACCCGAGTGCGGATCCCGAGCCGTCCAGGAACCGAACGACAACCGCACGTCTCCTCGCCGGTTTCGGCGCCGGCGCCGGGGTCGTCCGCGGCTCGACGCCGCCGACGCGCGCGTACCTCGGCGCGGCGCGCGTTTCCGTTCCCGGGAACTGGATCGAGACTCGCGCTCCCGGCGCGACGGTACCGCGGATGCCGGTGTCGTGCGCCCCCTCCTCGTCCACGCCGTCGAGCTCGTACTCGGCGGCGACGTTCGTGGCGTTGTGCAGCCAATACGTGCGCGAAAACGGCGGCGGCGCCGCGTCCTCGCGCCCCGCGGCGAGCGAGCGCGCGGCGGCGGCGGCGGCGGCGGCGCCAGCCTCTCCGACGGTAATCTCGAGCGCGTCCACTCCCGTGAACACCACCTCGATCTTGGAGGGCGCGCCGTCCGCGCGAAACGAGGCGTCCGCGCCCAGGCGCACGCGCCAGGGCTCGACCACGGGTTCCCACGCGCCTTTTTCGCGAGCGAGCGCGTCGAGCAGGGTCCGAGCCTCCGCCACCATCGACGCGCGCCGTTCCTTGGGATCGAACGTCGCGGACGCGGAGACTCCGAGAACAGCCCCCTCCAGCAGCGACGGACCGATGTTCGTGGCCGTGCCCGTGCGCTCATCGTCCAGCACGAGGAGGCCCATGACACCGAGGGTGAGGCTCGCGGAGACCGGAGGCGCGGAGGCGAAAAACGGCGTTTCCGCAGTGGCGCGTTTCGCCGCCGCGGACGGTTTCGCCGCCGCGGGCGAACGCGCGCCGTTCTTCGCCGAAGTCGCGGAAGACTCCGCGCCAAACTCCTGCAACACGCGCGCCGCTTCCTGCATCCTCGTCAGACGCCGCTGAGACACGAGCAGGGTGATATCTCCGGCGACGACGTCGAAGGCGACACCTTCGTGCCACTCGCTTCCGTCGGAGTGCACCTCGCACCCGAAACCGCGCATCTGGAAAACCGGGCTCGAAGAAAGCGCGTACGCGTCCGAGCCGGAGACGTCCTTCGCGGTTTCGCGCAGCGCGAGCGTCACGGAACCGGCGCGCGCGTCGGCGCGCCAGCTCTTCGGGTCGAACGAAGGCGACGCGGATCGATCCGGTTCGAGATGCACGTCGATGACCGCGGACGCGGACGCGCGCGCGCTCAGGGACAAGAGCAAAGCGCGCGCGCCCGCGTCTGGCGGGTTCCAGGGAATCGTCATCGTCCAATCCCCCGACGCAAACGCGAACGACGCGCACGACGATTCCGTCGCGCGTTCCTCGCGCTGGTCCGCGAACGTCACTGATTTCTTTCGCTCGGGCGGCTTTTCGACCGCGGCGACGGGCGCGAGGACGACGGTCGACCCCGCCGCGGTCTTCGCGAGAACGCCAGCGAGCGTCGCGACGCGGTCCCAGGCGGGCACGTCCGCGACGAAACCGCCACCCGACAAGGTGACGTCGACGTCGGCGTTTTCGGGAACGAAACCGAAAAACACGTTTCCCTCCGCTCTCGCGGAGACGACGCTTCGTTTCTCTTTCCCGCCGGTGGACCCGATCCACGCCAACGGCACACCGGCTTCCGCCGCTCGATCACCGAGCGCGTCTCCAGTAGCCATGCGCTCAGCCTCACCCGCGAGCGTGCCACTCACGTCCAGCGCGTGGATGGATTCGAACGACATTTCTACCGACGCACGGCGTTTCGTTTTCGCGACGTCGTCGGCGTCGCCGACGTCCGCGGCGAACCGAAGCGCGGACGCGGTGATGAGCGCGGCGACTTCGTCGCCTCTCGCGCCGTACCCACCACTTCTCGTCTCCGAAGAATGAAGCAGAACCGAAGCGCGACCGACGCGCACGTCCACGGATCCAAGAATCGAAACGACCGCGGTGTCCGCGTCGTCGCGTCGCGGTTCCCGCTCCGCGTCCGTCGGCGCCGCCGGCGCCGGCGCAACCGCCGCGAATCGAGCCGCCGCCTCGGCTGCGCTCGCCACCACCCCGGGTGTCGCGACGAGACGCACGAGTGGGATATCTACGACGAAAGAGGTTCCATCGGCGGGTTCTTGCTCTCGGACGCGCATGGACGCCACCTCGAAAACCACGGGACATGTTGTGCTCGCATCCGCGGGGGGCGCGCGCAGCGCGGAGGCCCATTCTTCGTCTTTGCGCGTCAGAAAGAGCGCGCGCGCGTTCGCCGCGGACGCCGAAAACATCGCCGGCGCGTCTTTCGCGAGAGTCGCGTCGTCGAGGGGGAAGCGCGTCGCGAACGACACGTTTCCGATGACGAACAGGAATCCCGCGCCTTCGCGACTTGACGCGTCTGTCGCGCTCCCGGGGATGAACACGGAGGTCTCCTCGACGACCAAGACCAAGCGCGCCGACCCGAACGAGGCCGCTTCAGGTGCCGATTTCGGTTCGGCGGGAGACGACGAAGGCGAAGCGAGCGCGCGCTCGAGCGCCGAACCCGACGTGCTCTTTGCCCATTTCGCGGACGCGAGGTCGAACCATCGCGAGACGTTCGCGACAAAATCGGCGTGCGCACCCACGCGCGCCCTCGAGACGCGAACGTCGATCGTCTGCGGGCTCAGCGGCGCATCCGCGTCGTCCGTCACCCGACGCGCTTTCGCGCAGACGCCGAAATCGAGCACCGCGCGATTCGCCGACGCCGACGTCGTGCCGCGCGCTCGGACGGTTTCCAGGGTCACGTCGACTTCCACGTGCTTCTCCGATGCGTCTTCGCCCTGGAAGCTGCGTAAGGTGGCCGCGACGCCGCTCAGATCCACCGTCGACACGAAGCAGCTCGCTGAACTCGCTTCCGAGGACGCGAGAACCACACTCGAGGCGGATCGCGCGGCGAATGCGAACGCGCTCGCGTCTGGATTTTCAGACGCCAGGCGCGCAAACGCGGTCGAAGCCGCGCGGACGTACTGTTCGCTCTCGCCCAGCGCGAGCGATGTCCACGCCGCCTCGCGCGCGAGCGTCGCATCGGCGATAGTGCCGTCCGCCCCATCGGGTGCGCCTCCGGGAAACACGCGAAGCGTGCTTCGTGTTGAGTCGCGCGCGCCGAAGAGCGTCAGCGCCGTCGTCGCCGCGTCGTCGACGCCTCCGACGCGCCCGGCGGCTTTCGCCGCTCGCTTCCAGTTCGGCGACCCCGTCCTGGTCGAGTCCCCGTTCGCGGCGCTCGCGGCAGCCTTCGCGTCCACGCACGCGACGGCAAATGCCCCTAGGTCACCCACGAGCGCGTCGCTCACGCGAACCGTCAAACCGCAAGCGCGTAAAAGCGCCCGCTGCTTCCCTGAAGCCGCGGCGGAGAACGTCTCCGCGCGCGCGAAGTGGACGCCGTCGTCTTCGTACTTTTCCTTCGACGAAGGCTCGACGACGCGCAAAAGCGCCTCGTCGCCTCGAGAAGCCTCGACGTCACGTATCACCACGTCCGCTCGCGCGTCTCCGTTCCGCTCGGCGCGCACGCGAGCCTCCACGCCGCGAATCACCGCGCAGAACGGCACCGCGGGTGACGTCGAGACGCGTCGCGACGAGCGTTTCTTTTTCGCGTCGCGTCGCGTTTCCAGCGACACGCGCATCTCCTCGAACGAAACCTCAAAGTCCACGTCGCTCGTCGCGGAGCTTCCCGTCGCATCCTCGGTCCTTTCCGCGTTCGCCGAATCGGCGACCGTCGCCGCCGACTCGGCGAGCGCCGTCGCCGCTCGCGCGGCCGTCTCCAAGGCCGCGAAGGTTTCGGGGGAGGCCGTCGCGCGAAGCGGCGCGAACCGCGCCGAAGCGCGCGTCGCGGCGTCTGGCCCGCCCACCGACGACGAAAGCGAAACCGCCAGCGCCGACCCGCCCCATCCGTCGATCACCGCGGACCACACCGTTTCCATTCGGTCGGGTCCGGGCGTCGGCAAGAGCAAACGCGCGCCTCCGAACGTCACGGCAGTCTGGTGCGCGGTCGAAGCGCGCTCGAGCGTCTCCAGCGCCTCCTTCGCGTCATCCTCCAACGCGCCTTCGCGCCGAGCCAGGCGTTCGGCGCGGCGTCTCAACTTCTCCGTCGCCGCCGCCGTCGGCGCGACGCCGCCGCCTGCGGCGAACTCCGCGGCCAGGCTCGCCACCTCCAGCGCCGCGGCGTACGCCTCGTCGGGAGCGGACGCCGAAGGGAGCAGGAACATCGGCTGCGACATGCACACCTTCCACGGCTGCGCCGGGAGTTGCGCCTGGATGGACGCGACGGCGCGCGCCAGACGTTCGCGGGGCGCCGAGCCGGGAAGACGCCGCGTGGCATACAGCAGTCGCGCTTGGTGCGTGTGCGGGACCTCGTCTGCGAAAGGCGCGAGCGCGGCGGCCAGCGACGGGTGCGCCACTATGTTCAGCGGCGCGATATCCATCTCCAGGGGGGGCTGGGTATCCCCCGACCCGGGGTCGAGCTGCGTGGCGCGAATCGCCGGGGACCGCGCGTCGGGTTGCTCCGACGCGTCTCGGCGCGGCCACACCACGGCGCATCGGCTCGACGCGTCCGTCCCTTCAGAAGGCAACCACCCGTCGAGATTCTGTACCTCTGCCCGGAGCGCCACCCCGTCCGGGGAATCGAGCTCGGCGCGTATGCCGCCGAACTGCAGCGCGAACGCATCCGTCGCGGGCGCGACGGAGGTTTCCTTCCGGAACACCACGGTGAAACTTCGCAACTCGACGACGATCCCGGCGGCGCGAGCCGTGGTTCGGCCGTTCGCCGAGGCCTCCCCCGAGGCGAACACGGACGTGGCACCGCTCGAGACGGCGTACCGGGTCGCGCCGCCCGCGACACGCGCGGCCGCGCTCGTCGCCAAACCCACGGCGTTCGTGGCGATTCCCGCGCCGCGTTTATACAACGCCCCCGTGACCCTGGAAAAGTACCCGCCCGACGATTTCGACGCGTCGTCGTCTTCGTCAAACTCCTCGGCGTCCAAGAAGTCCTCCTCCTCGTCCTCCTCTTCGTTCGCGTACGCCGCCCGCTCCGCCTGCGCGCGCGCAGCGAGCAGCTCTTCGAGCGCGAGCTGGCTCTCCAGCGAGTACAGCTCCAGCGCGTCCCCCTCGAGTTGAGACGGGTCCTCGTCGCATTCGAAAAACTGGTCCTCCCCGAAGCTCTCGTCGAACGCCGAGGACAGCGACGGCGCCGGCGACGACCCGACGGATCCGGCGCCCGCCGTGTCTTCGTCGCGGAGTTTGCGCTCGTAGAGCTCCGCGTATCGCGCGACCGTCGCGACGCGGCCTTCGTCCCGCGACATCAGCGGCACGGCGATGGAGGTCACGTTCGCCAAAGAAGGCGACGCGCGGATCGCGTCGCGCGTCTCCCGCATCACCGCGCGCGCGGCGTACCGCCACCACGCGCGCCACTCCCTTTTCCCGCCGGGACCCGCCACAGGGCGTAGCGCACCGTGTTTATCCCGAAGCTCCCACACAATCGCCGCGTCCGCCAGGCGCATCGCGCTGCGCATCTGGCTCGGGCGTATGCGCGTCTCCAAGGCGCTCAACACTTCCAAGCGGACGTCGAACCCCGGCGCCTGGGCGTTACGAGACGACGCGCCACTCGTCGTCGCCGGCCGCGACCGTTCGCGAGCCGTCACCGTCAACGACGCGGTGAGCATCTCCGCACCCAGCATCACGTCGTCCGGGTCGACCCGGTCATCGCAACGCGCGCGCCACGAGGGACAAGAGGGCGCGCTCAGGCGGTCCGGCGCACCGGGAGCACGCGGCGCGGGGTACCATTCGAGAGGCGACCCGTCGACCGAGACGCGTCTCGCGCGCGAGTAGACGCGAAGACCGGCTATGTCTACGCGTTTCTTCGACTGCGACATGGGCGTCACCGCGGCGAGCACGCCCCGCACGCCGGCGAGGATCCTTTGGCGTCGCCGTCTCGGGTTCAAAGCGCTCGGTCCCGCGGGTGAGCTCGCGTTCCTGGCGTCGGTTTCGTCGGCGTCGGCGAATTCGGCATCTCCGGCGCCTTTCGTGGTTCGCCCGGACGCGCTCGCTTCCGCCGGCGCTTCCGGATCGGGTTCGCGTTCCGTCTTGGACGTCGCTACGAGCATCGAGTCTAACCGGAGTCCGAACGCGGCGACATCCTCATCGTCCGCGAGCTTAGGCATGTCCGCGAACTTGACGTGCACCGCGCCCACCTTCACGCGGAGGCGGTCGAGCACGGTGGGCACCGCCGCGGCGAGCAACGACGAGCCGGCGGCGTCGGCGATGTCCGCGCCGCCGCGACGTTTCGTGGCTGCCAACTCCGCCGCGGCGGCCAGAGCCGCGCGTTTCAGCGCGAGCGCACGCTTCTCCGCCGGTTCTGCCGCCCATTCGTCCTCAGCGCGAGGCGAGGCTGTCAGGGCGACGCCTTCGAGCGTCACGCAAATCGGATGCGAGCGCAGGAGCAGTGTCTTCCACGCTATTTTTAGTTCGAGCAGATCGATGGTCCCCTCGCGCACGGCGAACGGTAGTTTCAAAGCGTCGAACGCATCCGGCTTGAGCCTCACGTTCTCCAAGCGCAGCACTCCACTCCACAGGCCAACCCTGAGTTGCTCTCGAGGCAGGTCGACGATGTACTGTCCTAGGAGCCGCTCGAGAGTCGGCGCTATGATCCCTTCCAACATTGTTGTTGCTTTTCTGCCGTCTCCCCGCACGACCACCGGCCTCCACCCCAGGCACCAGCGGTGAAGGGGCCAACCCGGCCCCGGCGCGCCCGAGGCCGGTCACACGGATTCCTCGCCCAATGCGGGGCGGAATCCGGGCGAAGGACCCCACTGGCGCGCGCCACTGTGCCGCTCCTGTCGCGGACTCGAGGAGGCTCGCATTCGGGCTTTTTGAAAAACTCGGCTCCCCGGTCTCTCGGCACACTCGAGAAAAACGCTCGAAGAAAACGCGACTGATGTATGGCGAACAGAACGACGATCAATGAATGAATATAACACGCGCTCGCTCGGTCAGACCCCGAGATCTGCGGCGACCATTTTCTCCGCGATCGGGTGGTACATCGCCCGCGTTTCTTCGAACGTCTTCAGCGCGAACGCTTCGCCGTCCTTCCCGCTTCGCCGCAGCGAACGATAGAGCGGCCGCAAAAACTTCATCCTGCCCGCCGCCGCCAACGCCTTGGCTGTCGGCTCGAACGCCTCCGTGTCGCCAGCCCCCAGGCGCAGCTGTAACCACTTGCACGCGATCTCGCTGTTTTTCGAGCTGCTCAGGCTGTACAGCTCCTCCAGCGCGCGGATCACCGGGAGCGACAACGGGTGCGACCCGCCTCGGTACTCCAGCAAGGAGAGCAAAAAGTGATCGATTTGCGCGGCGGTGAATCCCTCCAGGTCGGACGCGGACGCGCCTTCGGGTCGGTCCTGCGCGCCCATCCCGAGGACGTCGCACAGGTGCCACTTCTTCGCCAGCTCCGCGCTGGCTCGAGCCAGCGCGTCGTCGTAGTACGCCCCGACGTCTACGGGAGGCATGCCGGGCTTGTGGAGCCACGTTTCCCAGTCCACTTTCTTCGCGGCATCGGGGAACGCTGCTTCGTACGACGCGCGGAACCCCGCGGCGGTGACGCACCCGAACTTGTTGTTCTCGAAGTGCGCCTTCAGGAATTCCCCGAACGCGGGGTGGCCGTTCGCCGCGTCCGCGTCGGCATCCGCGCGTCCGCTGGAGACGTGCTCGAGGTACACCAGGAACGCGAAGCCCTTCTCGTAGGGCACCTTGGAGAAGACGTCGTCGGGGTCGACGCCGCCTTCCAGAACGGGCGTCAACGCGGTGTGCGGGTGATCGGCGCCCAGCCGGTCGACGGTCTCCTTGAGCTCCATCAGCCCCCCGATGGCGCTGAAGTCGAAGACAGCCTTGCCGTACATCACGTGCATGATCTTCCGCTCGATGAACACGGTGAATCCCTCGTTGAGCCAGAACGACTCCCACGTCTCGTTCGTCACGAGGTTACCGCTCCACGAGTGCGCAATCTCGTGCGCCACCACGTGCGCCTGCGACCGGTCGCCCGCGAGCAGCGTGGGCGTCACGAACGTCAGGCACGGGTTCTCCATGCCGCCGTACGGGAACGAAGGGGGAAGCAGCAGAAGGTCGTACCGGCCCCACACGTACGGGCCCGCGACGTTCTCGGCGGCTTGCAGGAACTCCTCGGTCTCGGCGAACTCGTACTCGCCGGCGGCGACCGTCTCGGGCTCGCTCCAGACTCGGCTCCTGGGCCCGATGTCCCTGGCCTCGAGGTTTCCCACCGCGAGCGCCAGCAGGTAGGGGGGAATGGGCACCTTCTGCTCGAACGTGAACGTGCGCATGCCGTCCGCCACGGGAAGCGACTCGGGGGACTCGCCGGGCACGGCGGACATGAGCGCCACGAGCGGCGCCGGCGCGGTGACTCGCGCTTTGTACGTCATCTTCGCCGCGGGCGCGTCCTGGCAAGGGAAGAACGACCGCGCGTGGATCGCCTGGAACTGCGAGAAGAGATACGGGTGTTTCCCTCCCGCGGTCTGCTCCGGTCGCAGCCACTGTAAGCCGCTGCTCTCCGGAGTGGTGCGGTACGCGACGGCGACCGAAAACGTCGATCCGGGGGCTCTCGATCCGGGGAGCGTTATCGTCAAAGCGGTGCCCATCACGGGGTGCGGGTCGCTCTGGAGCTCGAAGGCAGCCTCCACGCCGTCCACCGAGCACGACTCGATCACGAGATCACGCGTGTCCAGCACGAGCGTGTCCGCCGCAACATCGGGGCCCACGGTCGCGGTGAGCACGGCGGTGCCCCCCACGGACTTCTTCTCGAAGTCCACGGAGAGGTCGAAGTCGCAGTGCGTGACCTTCGAGACCGGGTAGTTCGACTGCGACGAGGGGTCGTTCGGGGTGGCCATGGCGCGGACGGCGGTCCTTCCACGGCTAACGCGTTGAGGGGTTGATCCGGAGGCGCGCACGAACTTCGGGTTCGCGACGCCTTGCACGGCACCGAGCATGCTTCGTGCGATCGCGAGTAATCTTCTCGACGTCGCGCGCGTCGTTTCGTCCGACCGGTGAAGGAAGGCAGAACGTTGATTCTACTCGTCTCCGTCTACGACTAAACCTATCGTACGAACGTACTCGCTATGATGCCGCCCTTCACCCCAACCCCACGAAGTCTGCGTACTCGGGACACAATCGGCGACAGTGCCTGTAGAGGCGCATGGCGGCCATGTGGTCGCCCGCGGCTTCCGCGGTTTGCGCCTCCCGATGCAGCTGGTACGCTTTTCTCCCGACTTCGTCCGCGAAGACGGGCGGCTCGCGGCGGTACATCACGTCCGTTCGAATAACGATTTTCTCGTGGCCCTCACCCACGGGTACGCCCTCGTGCGCGGTGTCTTGCGAGAAGACCAGCGCCGTCCCGGGGTCTACGGGGGCGACATCCACGCACCATTCCTCGGGCCATCGGTATCTCACGTCGTCGGCGCCGGTCGCCGCGCCGCCGCCGCCCGTCTCGGCGAGAAATTTCCCCAGGCTCGCGTCGGGGGGCTGAGCGAACAGCGCCGTGCCTCCGCCCACCTCGCACTTGTTTAAGTAAATCAGCACGCTGTACAACGAGCGGTGGTTCATGTCCACGACCGTCGCGCCGTCCGTGTGCGGGCTGAAGTGCCCTCCAGATTTGTAGTGGTTGAACAACAGGTGCGGGTTGATCCCGCACGCCGTCCATCGGCCGTCGAGACCGGGCTCGTGAAATTTGTCCCCCGGGACGACGGTGACCTCCGGCGTGACGAGTGTCTTCACGCGCGCCCACAGCTCGTTCGCCACCGCGTCGCTGGTGATTTCGACCGTGTCTGCGTTGCGAAACGCCGTCGAGGTCGCGGCGGCGTTCCAGAAGGAATACTCGGCGTCGTGCGCGCACTGCCGGAGGCGAGCGCTCTCGTCGGGAGAGACGACATCCGACAGGATGCAAGCGTCCAACGGGGCTTTCAGCTCGCGTCGAGTCACGACGTGTTGCCGAGGGGCCAAGCACGCATCCAGCACTCGGCCGTGGCTCTCATCAGCCTGGACCTTCTCCACCGGGCGAATGGCCCCGGGATCCACGTCCACGAGGTTGAACGCCGCGGCGGGCGGGGTCGCCGCCGCCGCCGACATCATCTGGCGCAGGACGAAGTGATGCGCTCGGAACGAAAAATCGGGCGACGACGTCTTTCCGAAACTTATCTCGTCCACTTCCACGAGCGCGCGCGAGGGCGACGTCCAGCGCCATGCGTGCCCTCGGAGCCGTTTCCTCGGTTGTGGCGCCGAGCTCACGGCTGCGTCGCGGCCGAGCGCGCGATGCGGCGCATTGTCGGGCTTCCGCGGTCCTCCGCGTGTCCAACCATCTCGAGGCGAGGAGATTACGGCACCCTCGATCTCGCGCGACTCCGCAGAGCACCGGTTCTCGCGGGTCATCCATCGTCCCCGCCGCGCTTCCCGAGACCGTGTTCTCGATCGGAACCGTCGCCGTGCTTCCTCTGTACGGGGCGATGATCGGCGCCCCCAAAGCCGAGTTGACCCAGAGGTTCATGCGTTCCGCGGCGCCGTTCGCGTTCATGGGGGCTCTGTACTTCGTGGCGATGCTCGCCACGGCGCAGAGCCCGGCGGTGCGCGCGCTTCTCTCGACGTTCGTCTCTGGGGTCACGACGAGCGGGGATTTCATCGGGAACTGGTTGACGTTCGTCAGCGGGTGTTTCGGCACCGCGGAGACGGCGGCGTCCGCGTGGATGCACTTGTTGAGTATGGATTTGTTCGTCGCGAGGCACGTCTTCCTCGACGCGCTCGCCGCCGACGTCCCCGCGCAGCACTCGCTGGTGCTCTGCTGCATGTTCGGGCCGTGCGGGTTCCTCGCGCACGCGCTCACCAAGGCGGCGTGCGCGATATGGAGGCGGTGACCCGTCGAGAACGGGCGGGAAAGGAAGCAGGGGCGGGACGCCGGCGACCGTCGGCGAGGGCGCGGCGAGGGGAGAGTCGGACGATGAAGGGCGAATGGTTTCGCGGAGGTCGGCGGTTCACGTGTAAGCGTAAAGTAAAAGGACGAACCTCTGCGTGGTGAAACGGATGAACTCCGAAACACCCGCCCAAGCGCGCCGCGAAGGGACTACCAGGGCGCGAGTTCGCACTCCTCTTCCTGCAGGCACTCCGACTCCTCCTCTACCACCTCCTTTACCTCCTCTTTTTCCTCCTCCCGCTCCGACCTAGGCGCCCTGTTGATCTTGTAGCCCTCGTAGGCGCCTCCCTTCGGGTTCGAGCTGCCCAGCATCGGGAGGATCGGCAACGCGAACGAAGAGATTGCCGAAACCGCGTTGCTGAGCATCTCGTTCAGGGACGAGGTCTTCTTCTCCGCGACGCCGAAGGCCGCGGACGAGACCGCGGAAGATCCCGCGAGCTCGGCTTCCTTGAGGAACGCGAATTCCTCCGCGAAGTTGGCCAAGATCCGACCCTCGCCGGGAAGCGGGTTGGACTGGTACGCCATCGGGTTGGCCACCTCTTGCCAGCGGCGAGACACGCGCACCTCCACCTTGTGCTCGGACGAGGGGCTCGAGTCCTCGAAGCCCGCGAGCTGGGACGTCCCGTAGAGGTCGTTCTCGAGCCCCACGACCTCCACGGTGATCACGAGGGCGCCAACTTCCCTGACGACGCCGTTCTCGAACGTCACCATCGCGAGCCGGACGCCGTTCTCCACGTCGTCGCATTGCAGCGGCAGCGGCAACGGCAGCTCGGACGTGAACGCCAGCATCTTCCCCCACTCCCTGATGGACTCCGTCATGCGCCACACGACGTCCGCCTCGCACTCCTCCAGCCCGTGCACTTCCGCGCCACACACGTCCATCTTGTGCAACAAAGCGGCGCGAAGCGGTCCGACGATACCCGTCGCCGGGATGAGCGTCGCCGAATCCTCGCGCCGGCGAGATTTTCCCAGTCGCCGAATCGCCGCGTCCAGGTCAGCGCGCTTCACGTCGTCAACCAGGATTTCGTACGCGCGGTTCACGTCGGAGCTGCGTTCCGACGCGTCGTCGCCGGAGTACACGTCGGGGTGGAACTTCTTCTGAAGCGCCACGTAGCTCGCGCGGATCTGGGTCGAAGACGCGTCGTCCGGAATCTCCAGCGCCGCGTACGCGTCGAAGAAGGCCGTCGCGACCGAGTGCGACGGAGGAGGGTGGGTTCCGGAAGAAGAATCCCACGAGGCGTGCTCGCCGCGCGCGCGCGCGCGGAGGCGCGCGGCGGGCGCGCGCGCCGAGGGACCGCGGCACGGCGCGCGTCGCGCGCACGGGGGGACGACGGGACGTCCGACCGCCGACGACGAGAGGCTGGCGACGGCGCGGAGCATTGCGGATTGTTAGGTCCAGGAAAAGTGCGCCGCTCGCGGGGTTTTTCCCGGCTTTTCACGGTTTTCGCGACGAAAACCGCGCGGTTGGAAAGCGATGACGCGGATCAGCGTGTGCCGTTTCGCGGACAGTTGGAGGCCAAGTGGAGTCGCACGAAACACGTACGCTCGATCAGTCTCCCGAAAGTGGTGGAAAGCGCACTCAAGATTTTTTCAATTCGTCGATCGATTTCGGTCGCGTTTCGACGCAGCTTTTTGTTTTTCCCTTTTCCGACGACCGAAGCCCACTTCGCACGCGCACATGGCCGGCGATCGTCCGCCTCGAAAGCGCAGGCTACCGCGGGTGACGCGGCAATTGCTGGGGGATGGCATCAGGAAACAGTTACGGCATCGATGGGTGCGCATTCCGACGCGCGCGCGATCCGGGCGGGAAAACACGCGCTCCTTCTCTGTCGTCCCCGCGCACGAGTGTGCCGAGTTTTAAAGAAAGTCGCGTCGATGTCGACCCGCTGACCCCGACCCCGCATACTCCGTTCCCCTTACCCACTGCCACCACAGCTGCGCGTCACCGTGCTCGCCTTGACGTTCCTCGCGTGTCGCTTCCTGGTGAAACTGGCGATCCTCCCCACGCTGATGCTGATGTTCACGCTCCGCTGGTTCGTCATGAACCCTCTCCCGAAAAAGAAGAAGACGAAGAAACCGAACGCGCGGGGAGAAGGAGCCGCCGCCGCCGACGCGGAGGGCGACGCGAAGCGAAACAGCGGGAAGGACGATTCGGGTTAGCGTACCGCACGGTACGTGGTGGCGACGCGACGCGTGTTGGTAGAACCGTAGATTCAATAGGCTCATCGTATTCGAAGAAGCGCTCCGTCGCGCGCCCGCGGCGAGTCTTTCTCATCAGTCTGTCGCGAAAAAGCCGCGTCTTCTCGCGCGTC
>Ga0209652_1002525_pt1 | contig 14098 bp, 8 predicted proteins | sample SaaInl74LU_5_DNA_FD_184641 | JGI IMG/M metagenome (GOLD analysis project Ga0209652, IMG submission 184641) | Marine microbial communities from expanding oxygen minimum zones in the Saanich Inlet - ESP_74LU_5_DNA (SPAdes) (version 2) | ecosystem: Environmental > Aquatic > Marine > Intertidal zone ...
AGAAAGCCAACTTCAGCGCTGGGAAGTAGCTTGACCATTCCTTCCAGCATTCCAAGGCCCGCTCGAAGAACTGGAACGATTAAAGGCTTGGGGTTTGAAATCTTTATGCCGGTTGTCTTTTGAATCGGGGTCTCTATTTCGACCTCCTCCACGCGGATGTCTCTGGTTGCCTCATAGGCAAGAAGTGTCACAAGCTCTTCCACCAGCTGCCGGAACTGGGGGCTGGAAGTGTTTTTGTCCCTGAGGACGGTGAGCTTATGAGTAATCAATGGGTGATTCGCTACGTGAAGTCGCATAGGCTCAACTCTATGGATTTTGAAGGTTTGATGCATCTCGCATTGGAAAAAGCTCGCTCTTCGGGTGAGGAGATTCCGGTTGGTGCGGTTTTGGTGGATGGCGACGGCAATGTTCTGGCGTCCGCTCATAATCACAGGGAGCAAAAAAATGACCCAACTTCTCACGCTGAGATTGAAGTCATTCGTCAAGCCGGCAAGGCTCTAAATTCTTGGCGACTTGATAACTGCACGCTGATAGTCACGCTCGAGCCATGCGTGATGTGTGCAGGGGCGATAGTTGCAGCGAGAATCCCGCGGGTGGTCTTCGGCGCCTGGGATGAACGGGTTGGAGCTTCTGGGTCGGTCTATGACATTTTGCGTGACAGCAGGCTGGGGTCACCGGTAGAGGTAATCCCTGAGGTGTTAGCAGATGAGTGCTCTTTGGTTCTGAAGGAGTTTTTCGAATCTAGGCGCTAGCAGGAAGCCCTTTTCTTGCGGGTGTGTATTGCTAAGCTTTCCCACGGTGACGTGTCCGAGCGGCCGAAGGTGCAACTCTCGAAAAGTTGTGTGGGTGAAAGTCCACCGTGGGTTCAAATCCCACCGTCACCGCCATGTTTATTTGAAGAATAATTAGCGACAACCCCAAGCGCCTGCGGCAATTGCCGCCAATGCCTATCTAGGCTCTTGTTGAAATGATAAGACTTGAAGAAATCACCAAGACATACCGCGGTGCCGGTGAGCCAGCATTGCGCGAGGTGTCGCTAGACATACAGCGCGGTGAGTTTGTGTTTTTGGTCGGAGCCTCTGGGTCTGGAAAGTCATCGCTATTGCGGATGATGCTTCGTGAGGAAAAGCCTGACAGCGGAAACGTCCTGGTTCTGGGAGAGAATCTGTTTCGGATTCCGGCAAGACGAGTGCCACAATTTCGTCGACAGCTCGGGGTTGTCTTCCAGGATTTCCGGTTGCTGACGAATAAAACCGTTTATCAGAATATCGCCTTTGCGCTGCAAGTAATTGGAAAGCCAAAGGCGTTTATCGAGACCGCAGTTCCGGACGTTCTTCGGCTAGTCGGCCTTGATCATAAATCTAGCTCCTTGCCCTCGGCGCTATCGGGCGGCGAGCAACAGCGAGTGGCAATTGCAAGAGCGGTTGTGAATCGACCTGAGGTGTTGCTGGCCGATGAGCCAACAGGAAACTTAGACCCGGCATCGAGCACTGAGATCATGAACTTGCTCGAACGCATTAATCTTTCCGGCACCACGATCGTGATGGCGACTCATGACAGGAACATTGTGGACCGGATGCAAAAGCGAGTGGTGGAGATAAGCGCCGGTGAAATAATCCGAGACGCTCAGACCGCAAGCTATAAGGAAATTCCTTCCGAGCCTATGCCGATAATTCCAGAGCCCAAAGACTTCGAGGAAAGGCCATGAAAGTAGGGCTGATTCTTTCTGAAATGTGGTCGGGGATTCGCGGCAACTTCTCGATGATTGTGTCGATCATTTTGGTCACTTTTGTTTCTTTGAGCTTTGTCTCGGTTGCGGCCCTGCTGCAGCTCCAGGTTGGCAACATGAAAGATTATTGGTACGACCGGGCTCAGATTGCGATTTATCTATGCTCGGACTTTTCACCTGAAGAGCAGTGCCCAGCCGGAGTAGCAACTGCGGGCCAGGTAGCTGCAGTGGAGGCATCTCTAAAAAGCCAAGCGCTGACGCCACACATCGAAGCGTTCTATTTTGAATCTCAGCAGGATGCATTTGACAGGTTCTTGGCCGAATCAGAGGACTTATCCGCAGCTCAGTATCTGCTGCCGGAACAGCTGAATGAAGCTTTTTGGGTGAACCTAATAAACCCAGATAAGACTGAGCTGATTGTTGAAGCGTTTAGCAGTCAGCCGGGGGTTGCCGAGGTTCGAGATCAGCGCGGCTACTTGGACCAAATTATTAACTTTCTAAACATCTCCTCATTGGCCGTTGGAGGGGTAGCGGCAATAATGCTGTTCAGCGCTGCCCTTTTGACCACAACCACAATTCGGCTGAGTGCTTTTTCCAGAAGACGAGAAATCGCAATAATGCGTCTGGTTGGTGCTTCCAGCCTGTCAATTCAGCTGCCATTTATTCTGGAGGGTTTACTGGCGGCCCTAGTGGGCGGCGGGTTGGCCATTGCGACGGTGGCCTTCGGGACTCAATATTTCGTGACAGATATTCTTTCCACTCAGCTGGCGTTCACTAGCTTTGTTGGCATCGACGATGTCTTTGCAATTGCGCCATTGGTGCTGGGAGTCGGCGCGCTGATTGCAACCTTGGCTGCTGCGGTGTCGACTTACAGGCACGTCAGAGTCTAAAAGGCGGTGTTTTTCTGGTTTTTAGCTAAATCTCAAAAACATCACACATTTATAACTATCCTGCGTACATTTAAGTTGCGTGCCACACTATGCACCCCTTAGGATTGTGGTTTGCTTCCCTAACCCATGCCTTGAAGATAAATAGCGGTTTTTTTGGCGTGATGCATATTTTGGCGTCATTGGTTTAGGAATGCAGATTTCCGCCTAAATTACGAGAACCCTAGGGGTATTAACTTTGGCTGCTGCGAAAAACGCTAGTTCAATCAAGTCCGCAAAAAACTCTCGCCAAGCAATGCGTCCAACCTTTGCAAAGCACCCAGACCCGATCGAGATACCAGATCTACTCTCCCTTCAGACGGAGAGCTTTGATCAGTTGGTCGGCAACCCTGCATGGCGTGACATCGCCGGCAAGGATGCTAGAACCGGTCTAGACGAGGTCTTTGAAGAAATCAGCCCAATTGAGGACAGCTCAAACGCTGCTCAAGATGCGAAGATGGGGCTCTCCTTCTCAGAGCCAATGCTGTTTGACCCGACCTACACTCCTGATCAGTGTAAGGAAAAGGGAAAGAGCTACACCAAGCCGCTATATATCAAGGCTGAGTTCACCAACTACTTGACCGGTGAAATCAAGAGCCAGACCGTGTTCATGGGTGACTTCCCCGTTATGACCGGCAAGGGCACATTCATTATTAACGGAACCGAGCGAGTTGTTGTTTCTCAGCTAGTTCGTTCCCCAGGTGTTTACTTCTCGGTGTCCACCAACACCACTGGAAACCTTGACGTTAGAAACAACAAGGCCCAGATCATTCCAAGCCGTGGTTCTTACCTAGAGTTCTTGACCGAGTGGGTCAAGGACGAGCGTAAGCCGGCCGCCAGGTTCGGAAAGCCAATCTTGCAGGTGCAGGTTGACCGCAAGACCAAGGTTTCAGCAACAATCTTCTTGAAGGCTCTTGGTTTCTCCAAGGAAGAAATTCGCGCTGAGTTCTCAGACATCAAGGCCGCAGCACTTGCAAGCCCACTGGGTATTAGCTACGACGATGACATCATCGAGCGCACCCTTGAATATGACGAGTCAAAGGTTTTCCCAAACGGAATCCTTACCAAGGAAGACGCACTTCGCGAGGTTTACCGCAAGGTACGCGGCGAAGCTGCCGGTGCTGAAGTTGCCGAGGCTTGGTTGCGTTCAACCTACTTCGAGGGCAAGCGTTACAACTTGGCTCGCGTGGGTCGTCACAAGCTAAACCGCAAACTGAACATCAACCAGGCTGCAGACACCACAACCTTGACCAACGAGGACATCGTTGCAACCTTGAAGTACCTGTTGCTATTCGATTTGACCTTGGCCAACAACGTTTCTTCGAACACTCAGCGCGCTGAGTTCAATGTGAAGATGGCGGGCAAGAAGGTCAACCTAGTTGTTAGCTCGGATGACATCGACGATTTCTCTAACCGTCGTATTCGTTCGGTTGGTGAGTTGATTCAGAACCAGGTTCGTATCGGCCTAAGCCGCATGGAGCGAGTTGTTCGCGAGCGTATGTCCACGCAGGACATCGAAGCGATCACCCCGCAGACACTTATTAACTTGCGACCAGTTGTTTCGGCAATCAAAGAGTTCTTTGGTGCCAGCCAGCTTTCGCAGTTTATGGACCAGAACAACCCATTGGCCGGTCTTGCTCACAAGCGTCGCTTGTCAGCACTTGGACCGGGAGGTATCGCTCGTGAGCGTGCCCAAATGGAGGTTCGTGACGTTCACCCTTCTCACTACGGACGTATGTGTCCTGTTGAGACTCCGGAAGGCCCGAACATTGGTCTTATCGGTTCGCTAACTGCTTTTAGCAAGATCAACGCTTTTGGCTTCATTGAAACTCCTTACCGTTTGGTAAAGGACAACAAGGTCGGCAAGAAGGTTGATTACCTTGACGCCTCTGCAGAAGAGGGCAAGGTTATTGCCGGAGCTGATACTCCTTTGAATGCTGATGGCACATTGGTTGGGCCACGTGCCTTTGCTCGCTTCCGTGGAGACATGGTTGAGGTTGCAGCCGAGGACGTCGATTACATCGACATTTCCCCTCGACAGCTAGCCAGCGTTTCAACCTCGTTGATTCCATTCCTTGAGCACGATGACTCGTCACGTGCTTTGATGGGTGCGAACATGCAGCGTCAGGCTGTTCCTCTTCTTGAGGCGGAAAGCCCACTTGTTGGAACCGGCATGGAGCGCCTAGCGGCGATTGACTCCGGTGCGGTTCTAATCAATGAGCTCGACGGTGTTGTAGAAGAGATAGACGCTGACCAGATAGTCGTTATGAACGACGATGGATCGCGCTCAAACTACACGCTTCGCAAGTTTGACCGCTCGAACCAGGGCACAGCAATCAACCAGAAGGCGATTATCGAAATCGGCCAGCGGGTTGAAAAAGGCGATGTTTTGGCCGACGGTCCATCTACCGAGAATGGTGAGCTAGCGCTTGGAAAGAACCTGCTCGTGGCATTCATGCCGTGGGAAGGTTACAACTTCGAGGACGCCATCATCCTGAGCCAGGAGCTAGTCAAGAACGACACTCTTTCCTCAATCCACATCGAGGAGTACGAAGTTGATGCCAGAGACACCAAGCTTGGTGCTGAAGAGATCACTTCTGACCTTCCAAACATCTCGGTTGAAGCACTCGCTCAGCTAGATGAGAGTGGAATTATCCGCATCGGAGCCGAGGTTCGCCCGGGAGACATCCTGGTTGGAAAGGTCACACCTAAGGGTGAGACTGAGCTTTCAGCTGAGGAGCGACTATTGCGTGCGATCTTCAACGAGAAATCTCGTGAAGTTCGCGACACCTCTTTGAAGGTGCCACACGGCGAGCAGGGAACCATCATTGGCGTCAAGGTATTTGACGCTGAAGAGGGCGACGAGCTAGGTGCCGGCGTGAACAAGCGCGTAGTTGTTTACATCGCCCAGAAGCGAAAGATCACCGAGGGTGACAAGCTTGCTGGCCGCCACGGCAACAAGGGTGTTATCGCCAAAATCTTGCCTGTCGAGGACATGCCGTTCATGGAAGACGGAACTCCGGTTGACATCGTCTTGAACCCACTTGGTATTCCTGGTCGAATGAACTTCGGTCAGGTTCTTGAGAGCCACCTTGGTTGGGTTTGCCGCCAAGGCTGGGATGTTTCCGGAGTTGCTAAGTGGGCAGACGAGATGTCTAAGGACCTTTTCAAGTCCCCAGCTGGAACGAAGGTAGCGACCCCGGTATTCGACGGTGCAACCAAGAACCAGGTTGCCGGTCTTCTGGATCACACCTTGCCAAACCAAGACGGCAACCGCCTAATCGATGGCAGCGGTAAAGCCAACCTCTTCGATGGTCGCTCCGGCGAGCCATACCCAATGCCAATTGCTGTTGGCGTGAAGTACATGTTGAAGCTGCACCACTTGGTTGATGACAAGATTCACGCTCGTTCCACCGGTCCTTACTCCATGATTACTCAGCAGCCACTCGGTGGTAAGGCTCAGTTCGGTGGACAGCGATTTGGTGAGATGGAAGTTTGGGCACTGCAGGCTTACGGCGCAGCGCACACTCTCCAGGAGCTACTGACCATCAAGTCGGACGACATCGCCGGACGTGTTCGAACCTACGAGGCAATCGTCAAGGGCGAGAACATTCAGGCACCCGGTATTCCGGAATCCTTCCGAGTACTGGCAAAGGAAATGCAGTCTCTGGGCCTAAACGTCGAGGTAATCGACAACAAGGGTCAAGTTGTTGTTCTGAAGGACGAGGCGTTTGAAAACGACCGCGCCGCTGAGGAACTGGGCATCAACCTGAGCCGCAACGAGCAATTGTCATCTGACTCCGACTTCAACACCTACCAGTAATTCCGAATCTCGAATTTTCAGAAGGAAATAAACATATGTCTGTGAAAGTAGAAAACTTCAGTGCTCTTCGGGTAGGTCTTGCCACCTCGGAGGAAATCCGCTCTTGGTCATCAGGTGAAGTAAAGAAGCCTGAGACCATCAACTACCGAACTCTAAAGCCGGAAAAAGACGGCCTATTCTGCGAGAAGATCTTTGGTCCAACCAAGGACTGGGAGTGCTCTTGCGGTAAGTACAAGCGAGTTCGCTTCAAGGGAATTGTCTGCGAGCGTTGTGGCGTAGAGGTAACAAAGTCTTCGGTTCGTCGTGAGCGCATGGGTCACATCGAGCTAGCCGCTCCTGTCACTCACATCTGGTACTTCAAGGGTGTTCCATCGCGCCTGGGTTACCTATTGAACATGGCGCCAAAAGACCTAGAGAAGATCATTTACTTTGCCGCTTACCGTGTCATGGACATTGACCACGAGATGCGAACCGCAGAGTATGACCTAGTCCGCGACGAGTACGTAACCCGTATTCGCGCTCTAATTGACGCTCGTGACGAAGAGTTTGAGGCTGCAGCTGGCGAAGAAATCGCAGCAATGCGAGAGCTTGGCTTGGTAATGCAGATCTCCAACAAGTTCTGGGAGGCACCTCGTTGGATAGAGAAGCAGTTCTCCAAGAGCCTTGAGCAGCTAATTGATGCAGAGGAAAAGGATGCAGATGCATTCTGGTCCGCACGTGCTTTAGCGCAGGACACTGACGAAGAGCAGGACGACACTGTTGTTCGCACCACCGATGAGGCCAAGAAGATCAAGAAATTGATTGCCGACATCAAAAAGAAGGTGGACAAGATTGTCCGCGAGTACGCACGTCTAGAGCGTCCAGCAAACCTCCACAAGGAGCAGTTGGCATGGCGTATGTTCCTGACGGCTGAAGTCGGTCAGCTAATGCCAAACGACGTGGTCTTTGACTACTTCGATTACTACTTCTCCGACTACGTAATAACTTCAATCGGTGCCGAGGCAGTATTGCAGGTGTTGGCTGCATTCGATCTTGAGGGCGCCGCTGCGGAATTGCGTGCCGAGATTGCAACCACTAAGGGCTCCAAGCAGACTCAGGCCATCAAGCGCCTGAAGGTTGTAAACAGCTTTGCTCAGTCCGGTACTCCTCCAACTTCCATGGTGCTATCGGTTCTTCCGGTACTACCTCCGGAGATTCGCCCAATGGTTCAGCTAGACGGTGGCCGCTTCGCGACCAGCGATCTGAACGACCTTTACCGCAGGGTGATCAACCGTAACAACCGTCTAAAGCGATTCGTTGATCTAGGTGCTGTTCCAAAGACCATCTTGAACAACGAGAAGCGCATGCTTCAGGAAGCCGTTGACGCGCTGTTTGACAACGGTCGCCGTGGTCGCGCCGTTACTGGAACCGGTAACCGTGCGCTGAAGTCACTGTCTGATCTTCTAAAGGGTAAGCAAGGTCGTTTCCGCCAGAACCTTCTGGGTAAGCGAGTTGACTACTCCGGTCGTTCCGTAATCGTGGTTGGACCGCAGTTGAAGCTTCACCAGTGTGGACTTCCAAAGCTGATGGCACTTGAGCTTTTCAAGCCATATGTAATGAAGCGTCTTGTTGACATGGGCCTTGCCCAGAACATCAAGAGCGCTAAGCGCATGGTTGAGAGAAGCCGCCCACAGGTTTGGGGAGTTCTCGAGGAAGTAATTCGCGAGCGTCCAGTGCTACTAAACCGTGCGCCTACCTTGCACCGTTTGGGAATCCAGGCATTCGAGCCGCAACTAGTTGAGGGTAAGGCTATTCAGCTTCACCCGCTTGTTTGTGCTGCTTTCAACGCCGACTTCGACGGTGACCAGATGGCTGTTCACCTTCCTTTGTCAGTTGAGGCCCAGGCCGAGGCTCGCATCTTGATGCTTGCTTCTAACAACATTTTGAAGCCATCGGACGGACGTCCGGTTGCTACTCCTACCCAGGACATGATCATTGGGCTCTTCCACCTAACCGCTGAAGTTCCTGGCGGTACCGGTGAGGGCCTAGCTTTCACCTCAATGGGAGAGGCCCAGATGGCCTTTGACATTGGTGGACTTGATCTAGGTGCCAAGGTTCGAATTCGTATCGAGGGTGAATTGCGAGAGACCACATTCGGTCGTGCGCTATTCAACGAGACACTTCCTCTTTCATACCCATTCGTGGAGATGCAGGTCGGCAAGAAGGAACTGGGCCAGATCGTTTCTGACTTGGTTGAGCTTTTCAGCCGCACCGAAGTTGCGCTTTCTCTTGATGCATTGAAGGATGCTGGATTCCACTGGGCAACCCGTGCCGGTGTTTCGATTGCTATCTCTGATGCCAACTTTGACCCGAAGGGCACCTTCGACAAGGAGCGCGCTTCCAGGATTCTAAAGGCCGAGAAGGCTCACACCAAGATTCAGGAAGCGTTCGACAATGGTCTGAAGTCTGACCTTGAGCGTCGTGACGAGCTTGGAGCACTTTGGTTCAAGGAGACCGGCGAAATTGAGCAGCTACTGCGCGAATCTATCCCGACTGACAACGCGATCTACAAGATGGTGACATCTGGTGCCAGGGGTAACTGGCTGCAGATTCGTTCCATCATGGGTATGCGTGGACCGGTTGCAACCTCATCAGGTGACTTTGCTCCGATGCCGGTGAAGGGTAACTACCTATTGGGCCTAACCGCTCACGAGTACTTCATTAACGCTACCGGTGCTCGTAAGGGTAACGCTGACACCGCCATGAAGACTGCTGCTGCGGGTTACCTAACCCGTCGTTTGGTCGACGTTGCACAGGATGTCATCATTCAGATTGAGGACTGTGGAACCACCAAGGGTCTGGACAAGGATCTTCTAGACCAAGAGCAGGTTGAGCTTTCAATCGTTGGTCGTACGAATCTTGTTGACATCAAGCAGGGAAAGACAGTTCTTCTTGCAGCTGGCGTCAACATTGATCACTCTGCGGCCAGACGAATCAAGGAAGCCGGAGTCGAGACAATAACTGTGCGCTCCGTTCTAACTTGCGAGGCTGAAAGCGGCATCTGCGCGGCTTGCTACGGTGTTTCATTGGCAACAAACCAAAAGGTAACTATTGGTGAGGCAATTGGAATCATCGCTGCTCAGTCAATCGGTGAGCCTGGTACTCAGCTAACAATGCGTACCTTCCACACCGGTGGAGCTGCATCGAGCGCCAAGAAGCAGACCATTCTGAAGTCGATTGGTGGCCAGAAGGTTCGTGTTGAGCGTCTGATTTCCTATGACATCACACAGGGTCTGAACGGTGTTACTGATCTTCTAGAAGCTCGCGTTGGTTGGCGTCAAGCCGGCAAGGTTGCCGTTATGGCATTCTGGGCCGGTCAGGTGGACATCGTTGAGAAGGTTTCCCTAACCGGAACCAAGAGCTTCGAGGTATACGTTCGCCCACAGGGTGAAAAGGCCGAGAAGGAAGCCGAGGCGCTTGCGACTCAGTACAGCTTCAGCCGTACTGCATCCAAGACCTTCAAGAAGCTAAGTCCTTACCTTCCGATCACAGTTGTTGCTTCAGTTGACGACCTAGTGGTTCAAAAGGGTGACATGGTTGACGCCGGAGATTACCTGGTCGATGGAACTCCAATTCCACACGAGGTTTTGATGATTCGTGGTTCGCGTGAAGCGGCTGCGGAAATCATTCGCGGTGTTCAGGCTATCTATGGCTCTCAGGGTGTTCCTTTGCACGACAAGCACCTCGAGGTAATTGTTCGTCAGATGTTGAACAAGGTGACCGTAATTGATTCTGGAGACACCAACATGCTTCCGGGCGAGATTATTGATCGCCAGAGCTTTGCAGGCAAGAACCGTCAAGCAGTTGCGCAGGGCAATCGTCCAGCCAGTGCTCGTCAAGAGGTAATGGGTATGACCCGTGCTTCACTTGCTGCTCAGTCTTGGCTATCGGCCGCATCCTTCCAGGAGACCACTCGAGTCCTAACCCAAGCAGCGCTAGATCGCCGTGAGGACAGGCTTGTTGGTCTAAAGGAAAACGTGATCATCGGAAAGCTAATTCCAGCCGGAACTGGACTATTGACTTACCGCAACTTCGAAGTAGACGGAACAGAAGAGGCGAAAGCCGAGCGCTATCCAAACCGAATCTGGTCGGACCAGGGTTATGACCCAACCGATCTAGACTCGCAGGAGCTCAGCTTGAGTGTTTCTGATCCATTTGCAATCGATGAGAAGTAACCAAGACAACTAAAAAACCATTTGACCGTTCTCACGGGCTACGGGTATGCTTAGGGCTGGTCATGCAACTGCATGTATCAGGCCAGCTCTCGTGAATGTTCGAGATCACGGCCAAAACCTTTGGTTATAAAGCGCCGTTCTGGCGCGCCAAAGATTAATGAACGAGGAGAACAAGTGCCAACAATTCAGCAGTTGGTTCGCAAGGGACGCAGCCCAAAGGTCACCAAGACCAAGGCTCCAGCCCTAAAGGCTAACCCGCAGCAGCGCGGTGTATGCACCCGTGTGTACACCACCACCCCAAAGAAGCCGAACTCGGCGCTTCGTAAGGTGGCACGTGTCAAGCTGTCAAACGGTACCGAGGTAACCGCGTACATTCCGGGCGAAGGTCACAACCTTCAGGAGCACTCGATGGTGCTTATCCGTGGTGGACGCGTGAAGGACCTGCCAGGTGTTCGTTACAAGATCATTCGTGGTGCTCTGGATACTCAGGCAGTAAAAGACCGTAAGCAGGCTCGCAGCCTCTACGGCGCAAAGAAGGGTAAGTAATGCCTCGTAAAGGCCCAATAGCTAAGCGCCCAGTCGCTATGGATCCGGTTTACGGTTCCCCAGTTGTTTCGCAACTAGTCAACAAAATTCTGCTTGACGGCAAGAAGTCAATCGCAGAGAAAATCGTTTACGGTGCTCTAGAGGGCACCAACGTCAAGACCGGCGACGACCCAGTAGTTCTTCTAAAGAAGGCTTTGGATAACGTTCGCCCAACAGTCGAGGTTCGTTCTCGCCGTGTTGGTGGCTCGACTTACCAGGTGCCAATCGAGGTTAAGAGCCACCGTGCTAACACCTTGGCTATGCGCTGGTTGGTTCAGTTTGCTAAGCAGCGTCGTGAAAAGACCATGACCGAGCGCTTGATGAACGAAATTCTTGATGCTTCCAACGGCCTTGGTGCTGCTGTGAAGCGTCGCGAGGACACTCACAAGATGGCCGAGGCTAACAAGGCCTTCGCTCACTACCGCTGGTAAAAACCAAAAACTGGCATCGAGGATCTTGGTCCTTGGTGGCACAAGCACCAAACCCCTAGTCAATAAATTTCTTCGGAGGCAACCGTGGCACAAGACGTGCTCACTGACCTGAACAAGGTTCGTAACATCGGCATCATGGCGCACATTGACGCCGGTAAGACAACCGCGACTGAGCGTATCCTGTTCTACACAGGTATCACTCACAAGATCGGTGAAACTCACGACGGTGCATCTCAGATGGACTGGATGGAGCAAGAGCAAGAGCGTGGAATCACTATCACCTCTGCCGCGACAACCTGTTTCTGGAAAGACAACCAGATCAACATCATCGACACCCCGGGTCACGTTGACTTCACAGTTGAGGTCGAGCGTTCATTGCGCGTCCTAGACGGTGCCGTTGCTGTGTTCGATGGCAAAGAGGGTGTTGAGCCTCAGTCCGAGACCGTTTGGCGTCAGGCTGACAAGTACAGCGTTCCTCGCATCTGTTTTGTAAACAAGATGGACAAGCTAGGTGCTGATTTTTACTTCACCGTGAAGACCATTATTGATCGACTAGGTGCTAAGCCATTGGTTATTCAGCTTCCAATTGGAGCAGAGAATGACTTTGAAGGTGTAATCGATCTAGTTGAGATGCGCGCTCTAACCTGGCGTGGAGACGTTGAAATGGGCGCGAAGTACGAAATCGAGCCGATTCCAGCTGACATGCAGGCCAAGGCCGACGAGTACCGCGCCCAGCTAATTGAGGCTGTTGCAGACACTTCTGACGAACTAATGGAGAAGTACTTCAACGGCACGGAGATGACTGTCGCCGAAATCAAAGAAGCAATTCGTAAGCTGACAGTTACAAGCGTTGCTTACCCGATTCTCTGCGGTTCTGCTTTCAAGAACAAGGGTGTTCAGCCAATGCTGGATGCTGTCTTGGACTACCTTCCATCCCCACTTGACGTTGCAAGCGTTGAGGGTGGAGATCCTCGCGATGAGGAAAAGCGAATCACTCGCAAGCCTGACACCAACGAGCCTTTTGCGGCTCTTGCGTTCAAGGTAGTTACACACCCATTCTTTGGTCGCTTGACCTACATCCGGGTTTACTCCGGAAAGGCTAACGCCGGCGACGCTGTTGCGAACTCGACAAAGGGACGCAAAGAGCGCATCGGAAAAGTTTTCCAGATGCACGCCAACAAGGAAATTCCTATCAGCGGTGTTACCGCTGGCCACATCTATGCAGCCATCGGCCTGAAGGACACCACTACCGGTGATACTTTGTGCGATACGGACAACCAGATTGTGCTTGAGTCGATGACCTTCCCGGAGCCAGTTATCTCCGTGGCCATCGAACCAAAGACCAAGTCCGACCAGGAAAAGCTTGGAATCGCTATTCAGAAGCTTGCCGAAGAAGACCCAACATTCCGTGTTGAGAACGATATCGACACTGGCCAGACGATTATTTCTGGAATGGGCGAGCTGCACTTGGATATCTTGGTTGACCGCATGCGCCGTGAGTTCGGCGTTGAGGCCAACGTAGGTAAGCCACAAGTTGCGTACCGCGAGACAATCCGTCGCGCTGTTCCAAAGCATGACTACACCCACAAGAAGCAGACCGGTGGATCTGGTCAGTTTGCGAAGGTGCAGATCAAGCTTGAGCCTCTAGTTGTTGAGGGTGACGTGATTTATGAATTCGTAGACGCCGTAACCGGTGGTCGCGTGCCACGCGAGTACATCCCGTCGGTTGACGCCGGCATGAAGGACGCAATGCAGTCCGGTGTACTAGCTGGATACCCAGTCGTTGGAGTGAAGGCCACCTTGCTAGATGGTGCTTACCACGATGTTGACTCGTCAGAAATGGCGTTTAAGCTTGCCGGATCGATGGTCTTTAAAGAGGCCGCTCGATTGGCAGACCCAGTTCTACTCGAGCCGTTGATGGCAGTCGAAGTTCGTACCCCAGAAGAATATATGGGAGACGTAATCGGAGACCTAAACTCACGACGCGGGCAGATACAGTCGATGGAAGAGGCTACCGGTGTGAAAGTTATTCGCGCCCTAGTGCCACTTTCGGAGATGTTTGGTTACGTTGGTGACCTCCGTTCGAAGACTTCTGGTCGAGCCGTTTACTCAATGACGTTCGACACTTACGCAGAAGTTCCGAAGGCAGTTGCTGACGAAATCGTACAGAAGGCCAAAGGCGAGTAGTAAAAACTACTTAAACTTGACTAAGATAGAAATTCTGTAAAACCCAATCAGAGTCGGCCCACCGGTCGATGATTTACTACGGATCCATCAGGAGGACCCAAAATGGCTAAGGCGAAATTCGAGCGCACAAAGCCGCACGTCAACATCGGAACCATTGGTCACGTCGACCACGGTAAGACCACTCTGACTGCGGCAATTACTAA
>Ga0209652_1002528_pt1 | contig 14091 bp, 3 predicted proteins | sample SaaInl74LU_5_DNA_FD_184641 | JGI IMG/M metagenome (GOLD analysis project Ga0209652, IMG submission 184641) | Marine microbial communities from expanding oxygen minimum zones in the Saanich Inlet - ESP_74LU_5_DNA (SPAdes) (version 2) | ecosystem: Environmental > Aquatic > Marine > Intertidal zone ...
ACCCGTTGAATATTTACAGCCAACAAAGAAATCTGGAAAAGCCAACACTAATGCAACTGCTAAAGCAGCTGGCAAACGAAAAAATACCAGGGCATCGAAGGACGCAAGCCAAAGGAATCTTCGGCGGAGTAGTTCTCGTGCTACCGAGACGAGTGAGTCAGGAGCAGACACAACTTCAGAGGATCCAAACGAGACCCGTCGTCTCAATTTGTACGCGAAGCATAGAAATGAGATGGAAAAATCAATTCAACGGCTGCAAAAGATGGATCGATATGGATTTTTTCTAGAGAATCCTCCTTCTGATCTCGATGAGGACTATGATGATATCATGAATGCAGACAGTAGTGATGATGATTCTGATTCGGACGATGAAGGGGCGGAGACGAGTGGTCGAAAGATTGTCACGTTCCCCGACCAACCGCCGTATAACTTCCTGGTCTTGAAGAAACGCTTTGCTGCAGGTAGATACGATCTTGATATGGTTGAATTAGAGCAGGAGAGACGGTCCAACATTAAGAGCATGTTAGGGGCTACGTCTACAAGGCCATCTTCATCGGGAGATGAAGATGCTTCAATTACCAGTCCCGAAGACGAGCACACTGACGAAGCTGATTACAGTGAGTTGGCAAACACAATGATACATCCTCTTGCTGTGGATTGGGACACGCTCAAGTCCGACGTCTCGGCAATGTGCGATGCAGCCATGATTCGAGATCCTGAAGGTGCTTCGCTGGGCACTGGTCATTTGGGCTTCACTGCAAAGAAGGTGAAGGAACTGATGGAAGAAATGTATAATACATACGGCGGGAAACGCAAATTGGAAGTGGAAGAAAGCGAAGTTCGCCAGAAGTATAAAAAGGTGTTGATCAATTGTGGTAACATGGAAGCAGCCATGCAAGGGAAGTGGCGGAAGGCTGCATTTCCTGAAAGAAAGTACCAACGGCTCGAAACTGCAAGTGTTATATGCGATGGTCTTTCGAACGAAGATAAGTCATATGCGATGTATGAGCTGCAAACTACGTTGCCTGATAGCTTCGTTGGTCTTGCATACATGTACGACGACGCCGGGCAACAAAGTGAAACTTGGATGAAGACTGTTGCTGACGAAACAAGCAAGTCGAACAAAAGAAAGAAGAAGAAGAAAACCGACGACAATGATGCAACCGCTGCGGAGAAAGAAAACGAGAAAGCTGAAGAAGCCGCCAAGGCGTTAGCGAAGGACGACGGTGTTACTCGAACGCAGCTTCAAACAACAATGCACACACTGAAGATTCAAGTCCAGGATCGCGTTATGACAGATTTGGGTGTCATGTATCAACCCGAGGCGCGCAGTGCAAACTGGAATGACGGCGATAAGGATCGCAATTACGACGGCGGGGATGCAGAGGTAGAACAAGGTGGTAACACCACCAATGATAAAGAGGCGTCAAGTAAATGGGAGGACTCCTCCGCAGAAGTTGCCGAGCAAGAAGTTTGGGGTATAGACTGCTACACACGGAAAAATGTCATGGTTGTTATTGAATCAGAATTCACTCCAGAAATAGCTACAGAATTTGTCGAGAAATGGTTACCTCCAGCGATCAATGCCTGCCCAGTCAATCTCGCTCATAACATGTCGATGGCGGCTAGGATATTGGAAGGACTAGCTCTCCCGGATGACGGGAGTCAAGGCAGTCCATCTGAGGATAATAGAGGCGTTGAAGACACAGCGGTTGAAGAGGGTTCATATATTAATTCTGATGCGGGAATCATTGACAGATCTGAAACAAACACGCCAGTTGAGCTCGAGAATGAGTTGTCCAACAAGGCCGCAGTCGTAGACTCTTCAAAAATTAGCCAGCTTTTGGACGCCGCCGCAAGATCTTCATCACTGCAAGAAAGGAATTGCTTGCCGTCGAAAAACGAAAATAGCGTCTTCTTGCGGAATGCACTGAAAGAAAAGATTGCCAGCTTTGGCCCTCCCTGGTTGAAAGCCGCTGCGAGATTGATTCGACTGACTGTGGATTCAATGGAAGACGATTTTTTTCGGATACACCCGAAAGGGCATGGCTCAGTGGTGATTGAAAAGAAAGGACTCAACGCAAACTCTCTGGTTACTTACTACCGAGGCGAAGTTTTCCCCGCTTGGAGATGGTGCGAGAAGTTAGATGCGATCGAGTACGTGCAGAAAGAGTTGGGGTTACGTCCAAATCTTCCCGATTTTTACAATATGGCAATGGAGAGGCCGATGAAGGATCCTCGTGGTTACAGTCTTCTGTTTGTTGATGCGTCAAGAAAATCTGGGTTAGGATCTTCTTTTTCTCACAGCTGCAATCCCACATGTGAGGTTCGTGTTGTTGCCTTGAATGGAAAGTTATCCCTTGCAATGACTACGCTGAGGGACCTTGAAGTAGGAGAGGAACTTACATTTGATTACAACGCAGTGACAGAATCATTGAATGAGTACAGATTTGCCATTTGCTTATGCGGGCACAAGAATTGCAGAGGGTCATTTCTTCACTTCGCTACTGCTGACTGTTACCAGCAGGTCCTTAGTCGGAATTCACCCATCGCCGCCCGCTTCGCCAACCTAGTACGAGGCTGCATGAAGCAAGTAATGTCAAAAGAAGATTCAGAGCTTCTCGCGAAGCATGGGTTTAGTACAGCAGCCTTTGGGGCAGTGAGCTTCAATCATCACACTGCTTCTGCTGACTCAAACTCGACACAAGACTCTATTGACAACGTTCCCATTTGGCTTCGTACGTTCGTTGCTGATTGTCTACGTTACATTGAATATGAAAGAAGAGCACTTCCCGTTGCCTTGCTTTGCAACCAGATGGACAGGATCGACAAATCCAAAAAGGAGGAAAAGGCGAAGAAAAAGCAAAAATCCAAGCCCGTCCCTAAGAAAGAAAAGCCCGAACCAGCAGAAAAATCGAAATCTATTTCTGGTTCTCGGCCTAAGACTTCGTGGATGTTTTTCTTAGACTGCAAAAGGGATGATTACAAGTCTGTGGTACAAAAGAAGCAACCAAAGTTGAAGGGATTGGAATTTGCCCAGGAGGTTTCAAGAGAGGCATCCAAAGCTTTCAAGAAACTCAGCGATGAGCAGAAGGAAGTGTGGAAAAAGAAAGCAATCGCTGACTGGAAGAAGAATGGTGGTGAAGAGAAAGCAAAACAAGAGGAAGAAAGGCAAAAGGCGCTGGGGAAGAAAGTCCCGACAGAGACGATGGTCGATGATAGCAAGGAAGAAAGTGTGCCAAGAGGAAATGATTCCAGTTTTGAAGCTAAGACAATTTCTTTTGCAGACGCCGACGCCGAGGGGTTTTCTGCGATGGAGCAACGCATACAACAGCTTGCACAGAGCTTAAGCCGAGTTGGCCGAGTTCTTGACAGGCACAGAGAGAACGTTTTCAGCAAAAGCACCGATCCAATCTTAGACGTTAATTCTGACGTCTTGCGCAACTTTGTTCCAACTCCTTTGAAGATAATGTCAGATAAGGATTTGGTGGACTGGATGTGGGAGGATCCAAAGGGTATCATCAATAACTTATTTTCCATGGTGGAGAAGAGCTTTCCAAGTGGATATTTGCTTCGCGGTCTTCTTTCCGCAACAAAAGTGAAATACAAACTACGTTTGACTAATAAGAATACCTCCGACGCCAAAAAAGTAACCAAAGCAGCTTTGCTTCAATTCCGGAAGAATATTTTGGACTTCTTGGTATTTGCTGATGAGTCGATGAATGAAGCGCGCAAGGAAAAGAACAGGGAGAAGGACCGCCTTCGCCGCGAGAAAGCCAACAAACAAGAGATCAAGCAGCAGGAAGTTTCTGCGGCGGCATCTAATGAAGAACAAAGTAACGTCGTGGCCGACGAGAGCTCTCAGACAACGGAGGTTCAAGTTGAATATGTACCTTCGAACTCTCAAGAAATTGCATCTAAAAAAGAATCGTCTTCTCCCTCAACCTTCCCATCCAATGAACCCATTAGTAATGTCAGTGCACTAGATGAAAAGAGTTCTGTTGACGAGGAATCTGGCTTTGAGAGGGATAAACGTGAAGACGATGATGATGACGAACCCAATCTATCATCGGATGAAGCGATGCACATCAGAGGAGGCGGAGACTTTCCAACTCCAGAAGATGCAAACCAACATTCCACCGAAGAAGTAGTCCAACATTCCGCAGGGGTTTCAGCTGATGTTGCTCCTTTCAAGTCACCTCATGCATCTGAAGTTAGATCACAATCGTTTCCGCTTCAGTCCGGTGAGCAGAAGCCTCTGGAGCAAACGACGGCATCCAACTCACCTGGGCTCGGGTTACTAGCACAAGCGTTGACCACTGTCGGCTTCCTTCAAACATCTACGAAACCAAGCCTTCAAGAGAACCTCACGGAACACGGAAAGAATTCCTCAGGTCAAAATGGAGTGTTCGGTGATGGCCGCCAATTACATAATGGTGTGGACCACATGCAAACGGAGAAATTTGCTTCCTCAAGTGGTGCTGCATTTGGGGCTCAATTATCATCTGGGTCAAACACCAACAATGTTGCGAGCAAAAATACCGAATCCACCGAGGAGGCTTCCACTGAGATAACTCCTTCTTCATCTTCTGCCGAAACACATGTGCCAAGTAACACTTCCACAATTGGTACTAACCATGACGGTCGTAAAGTCAGCGAGTACACGTCAGCGCCATCAATGGATTTGTTGCTCAGTGCCACAAAGCAAGTTCTTCCCGACCATGCGTCATCTATTCAGGAACCCACAAACACCGCTCCAGCCGCACCTCCTAGTAGTCCGCCGAAAAAGAAAGCGCCGCCAATGTCCCAAGATCAAGTAGCGTACCTCAGAAATTGGATTATTGAGCATGCGTCCAATCCATATCCCACTCCAGAAGAGAAGGATGTGATGATTGAGTTTCTGGGAATCGAGCGAAAGCGGCTTGACAGTTGGCTTGTACGGAACAGAAGAGCATTACTCGGTGGTGATAGGGAAATAAAAATGAAGTGGGACGAGAAGAACCACGAACACTGGACCGGTTTTCGGAAGAAAAGATACATGCTTGAATCAACAGCTGACTTGTTGCTCATGTATGCTAATACATCGACGTTTTTCATGATGGAACCTTTTTGTCGTTTCGACTCTACTGCAATTGAGGTATACGCGAGAGAACTTGGAAATGCTGTGCCCCTTCGCTTTGCATTGGATTCACCCTGCTCTGAACATTCATCGGATCAAATCTCCACGCCAAAACAGAAAGATGAGCAATCAATTGGTGGTATGTCTGGGACGAGGAGGAAAAAAGAGAAAGAAAAGCAAAAAGACACACCGAATGATGCCACTGTGTCGCCCGAGGAAATTTTTTGCTCTCCTGATGATGTTATTGACAACGTTACTGTTGACTATTCTGGAGACTACGTTCTGAGTCAACTGCTTCAGTGGGTCAATGGAGGTATTGGCCAGGCAAAAGGTCTTCCGGATTTTTTTGGATGCGTAACCTTACCACCTATATCAGGATGTTGGGAGGAGGTGGAATGTGACGAAGTCAAACTGCCGAATTACACTCGATACAACAAAGCCAAAGCTACGGAATATGTTGCAAAGATCCGACCAAAATTGGCGGAGTGGTTCCTGAATCGGTATCAAAGAGGCAGTCCTTGGGATAAAGACCTCGCAAAATTCTTTTGTTCTGCCAATGCGAGTGCCCCCGACCCAACTATGCCGATGGGCTCGCCCATCATTGACTATTTGATTACGGGCATGGACGAAAATATCAAAAAGATTTCCGCAGCGTTAAAAGGCAAGGAAGAAGAATCAGACGAGACAAAGTCAAAACGATCCAAACTGTCCACATCAGACAGGCTACAAAGTACCGTGGACGAAGGAATGCCTGCTCAGGCTGTTGCTAATTGGGTACAGTGTGAGGATCCCAAATGTCTCAAATGGAGAAAGCTACCTTGGCACGTTGACGTGGACTTGTTACCTGACAAATTTTACTGCAAAGACAATGTTTGGAATCCTAACAGGCAAACATGTGATTCTACGGAAGACGATTGGGACATGGATGATGCACCAATCAAGTTTGATAGCAATCAAAATTTTGAAGTCGGAGGTGAGTAGGTGTTACAGTTTTCTCTCTTCTTTTCCCTTTCATAGTCCGATCTAATATTATGTTGTTTGCAATCTTTCAGCATGGTTTGATGTCCAACGCGAGGGGAAAATAGGTTATTCCGAGGCACAAGTCGTCGAGCTTGACTTCAACTCTAACGTGAAACGTGTCAAGTTCACTTTTTACCGGCTCAAAAACGATCGAGATGAGTGGGTTGAAGTAGGTTCTCCTAGAATTGCACCCCACCATTCCTATACACCGCGTCCTTTCATTGGAGGGGCGAGCACAAAGAAAGAGGACACTTCTGCCGGGGTGAAGAGGAAAATTGACGAGGCGGAATCTCAAGAAGACAGTGGTGCAAAATCATTGATGGCACTTTCGTCGAAGCCTGTCAACGATTACCTGGATACGTGGATGGCTCTCCACGCAGCCAACCCGATTCCTACTTCTGATGAAAAAATCAAGATTATGTCTGATACTGGACTGAGTGAGAGTCAGTTAGATGATTGGATGAGAACGAGGAAAAAGCCCAAGAAGAAAAAAGATGACGGTCTCACAGACGAACAGAGAAAAGAAAAGGACCTCAAAAAGAAAGTGAATGAAGAGATGAACAACTTCTTAAGCGCGTGGCTTCTTCGCCCTGAGAACGTGCAATCCAATCCTATTGCAGCTGCAACACCAACTGCGGAAGCGAAAGAGTGGATGGCGAAACAGTTGGGAGTTGACAGGGCGCGTATTGACAGTTGGTTCTATCGAAGGAGAAAGAAATTGAAGAAGCAGCACATGCCAGACATCGCAGGTCAAGCTTCAAATCCATCAGCGGGTGACATTCCACAGCCGCAGCTGCAACCGCAACCGCAAACCCAATCGATTCCAGCCAGTGCACCCAGCATTGCAAAGCCTCCATCAGCATCGCCGAATCAGGTTCCAAATCCAAACCTCAATCTTCCTTCGAATCATCAACGACCGCAGAATCAAACTGCGTTGACGGCCAGTACACAGGTTTCAATGTCTGTTAACCAACAGCTTCCGTCCACGGGACAGGGTCAAGTTGCGGCCGGTGAGGTTGTGAGTGCAGAATCATTACCTACCGGTGCGCCTTCTTCAAAACAAAGTGGTTTATCAGACGAAGCAAAGCAATATTTAACTCAGTGGCTACTGAAAACAACCAATCCTTATCCATCCAAAGAGATGAAGGACAAAATAATGGCTCATTTTGGCATTGAAAATACGCGGACGTTGGATGGGTTCTTGACGCGTACACGAAAGAAGTTGAATTTACAAAACAAGCAATCTAGCATGAGAGTGAACACCACGACACTCTCGCAGCCTGCATTGACCTCTACGGCCACCCATCCTGGCGCGAGTGCCCAAATGAATCAATCCCAAGCTGCAATGGCCTCGGCGTCTACTTACCCTGGCGCGAGTGCCCAAATGGATCAATCCCAAGCTGCAATTGCCTCGAGGATTGCTCAACCCACCCAGCCTACCCAAGCTCCAGCGGCGAGGATTCCCCATCCCACCCAAGCTCCAATGGCGAGGATTCCCCAGCCTTCTCAGCCCATGCGACCATCTACTGGTGTGCCTGCCCAATTGAAATCAACTCAAAATTTACCTGCCAGCAAGTTCCAGTCCACCTCAAGTGCATTGCCAATGCAAAGCTCCAACTTGGACTCTCTTTTGACGGCAGTTGAATTGGTGAATAGCCAAAAGCAATACACCCAGCCTCAACCAAGTCGCCAACAAGCACCTAATCAGATTGGACAGACGCGTTTTGCTCCTTCCTCTGCAGCGATGGGCTCGGGTTCGTCTCAATATCGGCAGAGCAGTTATGAACAGCAACATCGTCACCAACAGCAACATCAGCATCAACAACAACAGCAGCATCAACAGCAGCATCAACAACAACAGCAACGTTTCTCTCGTTCTCCTGTTATGGTAACAGGCAATCAATCTCGCCAACAGCTTGTGCAGAATGGGACAGCATACCACAGCGGGCAGCAACGCCAATTTTCTCATTCTCCTAATGCCCCGCAGTATCAACCAGCGCCAACGCGAGAGCAGTCTATTCTGATGGCTTACCAAAACTTGCAAGAAATGGAAATTCACGACAGATCGTCTAATCGCTCTTCCCCTGCAGAGGCATCAGCACGCCCGATGCAGAGTGATCAAGGAAATCCACAGCACAACTCAGCTAGTAATGTCACCGCCGCAGCCAACGGCTCACAAGCTTATCGAGAGAATCAACAACAACCTTATGGAGATAACCAGCAACAATACGTTCATGGGCAAAATCCCAATAAATGAATACTTCTAATATTGAATAATTTTAAGAAACAACGCATTCACAGTAGACACGTATATGCTTTCTTTAATATCCTATTAGAAACAGCATTATCATATGCTCCTAACTCCCTTAGTTATCTGCATGAACCAGATGAACCTTTTTGAAGGGAGAGAATCCATAAGCAACTTTGGATCAATTGCATGTAATATGTTTACCTAATTAGCGATGAGCCTTTGGTGCAGCATCTCACACCACCGATCAATGACTTCCCTACCTTTGAATCATACCCCCAAATTTGAATTTAGTCGCTGAAGAAAGCAACCCAACAGAGGTATAGGATAGGGAAGGAAAAGAGGACACTAATAGCTGTCATAGCCCCAAGTTCATTGTTCATCACCTGCTCATTTCTGGCGTTAATTTCCAACATTTCCTCACGTGTTAAATCCCTAACTTCCATAAATGAGAGATCTTCTTCCTCCTTTTTCTTGCCGAATACAGAGAGAGCAGTTGGTGATTCTGTTACTGATGACGTAAGTGCACGAGTTTGGATAGACTGGGCAGTGAAGGCGTCAGCCGACGATGTGAGCGTTGCCACAACGACGCAGACGGCAAGAAGAGCAGATGAGAGGGTGTTGCGTGAGATCATGTTTGCTTTGTTGGTGGGTGATAGGGTATCAATGTTCCTTATTACGGCGCTGTGCTTTGTGTTGAAGTCTCTCACAAGTGCATTCAACAAGCAAGCTGACGATGACGATGAGCTGTCGCCTATGTGGTTAGGGCCAACCTAACATAACCTACTATTCTTTCGTTTTGCTTACCTCTTGATATCGACAATTTTGTCCGCCAGCCTTCCTCCATCCTTTAGAGAAGCCCAGCGCAAGCACCATGGCGAACGTCGGCACTACGTTTAGACGTTCATGATGGGGGTGTCATCTTCTTCTACTAACGTGCGTCATAAGTTATTAAACGTACTCATTAGTTTGCAGAGATGAGCAATTCAAAAACCAACATCGCTGCCACCGCCACGGAAGCTTCGATGTCGTGGAGGAATCATGAGAATAGCAGTGAAAGAAAGGACGCGGATGTAAATGCATCCATATCATCACTGTTTCGACTGAAGAAAAGAAGCATACCTCTGGAGAAAGATGATAGCCATATCGAAGACAAGAGGGCTGAAACGATTAAAGCTAGCAGCGAGGTACTTACAGATGATTCATCCTGCGTAGGAGCAACAAGAAGCTACGAGGATCTGGCACCTTCGTCACCGCCTACAAGCGGAATCTGCAGCAGTACTGCTTGGTTGGGGGACTCTCCATTATCGAACTACACCCTCAAACCAGAGCTGTGGCATACTATCGCTACGGCATGTGTTGAGCTCAACGAAAAAGCAAACAAACTGTATAAGGCTGGACAGTATGATTCTGCTCTTGACGCGTTGTATCGTGCAGAGCGTAAGCGACAGAAACTAGTTGATTTAGCTCAGAGTGAGAGGTATGCTCAACTATATTGCCAGATTGTCCACAATAGTGCGAGTGATGACCGGCTGATACTACCACCTCTATCAGATCAAGTGTCCTTGCTGGATCGTATCAATACGCCAGCAGTTGCAGCAGAAGACAAGAGCTACTACATCTACCAAAGAAGTGACTTTGACGAAGGGATGCATTTTTTTGACGGCATGCAAAGTATCAACATGGACTCATTTTCGGTCGCTGATACACAAACTGACCTCTTTCAAGTGTGCCCTGTTGTTGAGGCGATTATTACTTTTAACATCGGACAAGTGATTCATCGGATAGGTGATGATTTGGATAGAGCTTATAGGTGTTACAAAGAAGCACTTGGTATCACGAAGCACGCTTCAGCTTCTTCTAGCCTTGATCGCGTCCTTATCTCAATCTTGAACAATCTAGGATATCTCTCTTACCACCGAGGCAATCTTAATCAAGCCAAGGAAACATACACGCAGGCTTATCACCACGCGAAAGAGGTCCACGGTCCGCAACATTCTCACGTGGCATCAGTACTGAATTGTTTGGGAGTTTTGCATTATCATTCCAGAGATAAGGACGATAATGCACAAGAGGCGGAATCTTCATTTGTGAAAGCAATGAAGTGTTTCAAAGAGGCACTCTCTATCCTTGAGAGTCTTGGCAGCGACAACGATGCCGCTCGTGCGACTATAATGAATAACTGTGGCCGTATTCACGTTCAAAACGACGAGTTCGACACAGCGCTCAGTTACTATGAAGATGCTTTACGTATTCGTCGCGACTGTCTGGGAATGAACAGCTTAGATTATGCTGCAACTTGCTTCAATGCGGGACAGTCTTACCATCAGAAAAGAGAGTTAGATCGTGCACAATATCTTTACAAAGAGTTCCTCCGCGTCGCACTAATGAAGTTTGGGCGTAGTCATCGTGATGTGGCCGTCGTTTTGTCTGGTTTGGCGCAGATTGCTCAAGATAAGCATCAGTACGATGAGGCATTGGAACTATATGAAGAATCTTTGAGCGCAGGTCGTGAGGCATTGGGAGACGACCACTCGGAGATTGCAATGCTGTTGAATAGGATGGGTAACTTTCATTTTGAGCGTGAGAGGCTGGAGGATGCTTTTAGTTGCTATAGAAAAGGCCTAGCGATCGAAAAGAAAGTGCTGCCATACTCCCATCAAAATATTTTAGTGACACTGAGCAATCTAGGTGAAATCTGTCGGCAGAGACAAAAGTGGGACGAAGCAGCAGAAATATATGCAGAGTATATTGGGATCCTGCGAAGGAAGCACGGAATCAATGATCATGCGGACATATCAAATGTGTTACAGACGCTCGGTCTGGTGGAATACCATCGCGGTAATGCTCCTCTCGCTCTCAAATATCTCGAAGACTCCTTGTCAATGAGGAGGAGGCTAGTTGGTAACGATCATATTGACGTTTCGGCCACCCTTCTTAACATTGCGGACATATTATCGAGAAGAAGAAATTTTCCAGCTGCGTTGGAGCTTTTATCCGAAGCACTTAAAATTCGTGAAAGTGCTTGCGGCAGAAATAGCCGCGAAGTCGCGTTCGTTCTTTACAACATTGGACTCATCCATCAACAGCGTGGTCGTCACGAAGCAGCAATTCTAAGTTTCTCGGATACACTTCGCATTGAAAAAGCCGTTCTGGGTGAAAGACATCGTGATGTAGCGATGACTCTGTTCAAACTTGGTGAGGCTCACAAAGCTGCAGCTAACTTAGATGCCGCACTCATAAACTTCGAAGAGTCAGTGTCTATTTTGAAAGATCAATCTGATGTTACCAACGGAGCGATATCATCTAGGGCGGATCAAGCCTCTATTGCACGAGCACTGAATGAAATTGGCAACATCCACCGATCACGTGGGGATACTGCCTCCATGATGGAGGCTCTCAACGAAGCAAGTCGATTATATAGACAAGCTGGATTGAATGCAAACAATGTTGTTGTAAATGATGAACAAATCTTTGTGGTTGATTTTCCTATGCCAACAGGAGCACCTGCTGCTTAATCAGTATTGTATCTATATTTGTATTAATGTAATAAAGATAAAATGTTAGGTCCTTAAGCTGCTAGCATTTTCACTCGGCTGCCAACTTCTGCAGATACGCCGTTCTCGAATGAAACTTTTACCTTCCCCATTTTCCCAAAGGATCCGTGTATGGAACCTTCCTCTTCTGTTGTAACGGCCACCACTTTCCGGCCTTTGTGCTTACTGATGTCGTCTGACATAGTAAACAGTCCGGATACAATAGCCATGGGGCTCTTTCCGTTCTCCAGGATGTCACCTTTCAGTTTCTCTATTTCACCAACTGCGCCATTATTTGTGCTTGACTGTTCTGCATTATTGCTGCCATTCTTTTTCTTCTTCTTTTTCACAGGTGGATCTACCCTAGAACCAATTCTAGCCTGAGGGAGAGTTCCATCTTGATGTATTGCTTTCCTTGGATCATTGGCGTAGCGTTTGAACCGCAGATAAAGAGAATCGCCCTCCTTTAATCCCGTACCAGCAGGGAAGTGGACGCGAAATTTACCACTGGAACCAAAAGAAGACTGTATGCTTCCTACATCTCCACTATCTGTTTCTATCAGTAGCCCGACAAATTGAGACATGTTTGTTTCTTTTTTGAATAAGTCTGTGCCAAATATCTCGTAGCGAACTAGTTTGTTGTCGTCGCTTCTTCTGTATGGATCGCCCAGCCTGCAACAACGTCCAACCTTTTCTTTTTTTGTATATGACTTTAATCTACCATTGTCCTGTCGTTCATCGTATCGTTCGACCAGGCGTCCCGAAAAGGCAAGTCGGCAAGCGTTGGCATTCACTTCAGTGTCTAAACGCGAGCCAATAACAAGACTATCCATTGGACAATACACTGGTGTGAGAAATTCAAGTCTCGCCCAGTGCAAAGGAGGCTGGCTATCACCATCTTTACTCGTTTCTGCTTGTGATGTCAAGACATCATCAGACACAGGGATACTTTCTAGATAGTTGTCTTGATGCAAAAAGTCCTGGTTCCAATCAAACTTCAATCGAGGCAATCCAGCCAAGTCAGCAGTGCCACCTAATGACGATTTGCCCAGTATCGGCGCGTTGCCATTACCTGCCATCTGTTGTTGTTGCGATTCTTGTTCTCTTTCAACCTGCCTTGCAATTTCTCGTGCCCCCCAAAATGTGACTGTTGCCATCACAGTCTGGTGACCAACGCTGATGTGGAACTTTCCACCCGAGTTTAATTGGCCTTTGAAGAATCGTACCTTGCGAACGACTGCAATAGCACCATGGATCAACTTAATCGTACCCGGTGATGCAATTGTGCCACGCTCCATTAACTTGGCATCGAAATTGGATACACAAATTCCTGCTCGATCACCTTGTTGAATTATGTTTGCTTTCCTTCGAAACATTTGCAACCCTTTAATCTTCTTCTGTGTTGCAAGAGTTGGGAACTCCACCATGTCATTGGGACGAGCCGATCCAGATAAACAAGTACCAGTAAGTACAGTGCCCTGCCCCTTAATGGGGAAGCAGTGATCCACAGCAAAATGAAATCGTTCTGGAGATGGTCGAGCATCTCTGTTGGGAGCTCTCATTTGCGATTGGAGTACATCCAAGAGACCGTGGATGTTATTTGTCCCTGCAACCTCACCATGTGCATTTGTTGTACTTACACTGCCAGTGCCACCGCCAATAATAAGCCCTCCTCCGTCACCAACAGCAGCAACCTTTTCACCACCAACACATGCACTTATACCAACCATCTTTGCATCCTCAAATTTAGTCCCTCGCAAAGCCATTCTAATTTTCTTCTCTGCCAACTGGACTCGTTCCTCCCGTTCATTCTCAGGAAACATATCAATCTTATTCAATACCACAATTAAGTTCCGTGTTGTCATTTCAGCAATGACAAGGCATTCGGCTGTTTGTGTCTGCATCCCCTTGGTGGCATCCACCACAAGGAGGACCATGTCAATGATTTGAGCACCACCGATAATTGTTCGGATGAGTGAGGCGTGTCCAGGACAATCGACTAATGTAACCTGAAGGAGATCATATTTTTGATCCAGATTTGAGTTGCTGCTGTTACTTCTACCACCACCGACGCCCCTACTATTATTACTACCACTCTTCTTTTTCTTCTTCTTTTTATCACCAGAGTTGGACTCACTCTCATTATTGTCAGATGATACATTATTACT
>Ga0209652_1002532_pt1 | contig 14069 bp, 13 predicted proteins | sample SaaInl74LU_5_DNA_FD_184641 | JGI IMG/M metagenome (GOLD analysis project Ga0209652, IMG submission 184641) | Marine microbial communities from expanding oxygen minimum zones in the Saanich Inlet - ESP_74LU_5_DNA (SPAdes) (version 2) | ecosystem: Environmental > Aquatic > Marine > Intertidal zone...
AGATACTACCCAAAATGTTGTAGTAACTTTTAGGGTATAATTTTCATACTTAATTCCTCTGTACTTCTGCAACCTGGGTTGCAAAACCGGAGTAACATGGCGAAACCACTCAAGAAGCTTGACCCACGCCGCGCGCCACAATTGTAGCTTGTTGTATAGGCCTGGGGGAAGAAACTGTCACCTCGGCGCGGTGACACTTTCCAATTTTCACGCACAAAACACTAACTAGAGAAAAAACCATGGATTTGGCCATAGTAGTCGACGAATTTGGTTAACCAAAATTGAACATGACATCCCAAACAGTATATATATATTATACACTGCTAAAGAAACTATAACTTGACGATATAGAGCATCTATCGACGAAATTGGCCCAAATAACTGCTGTTTCGAGCTAAGAATGAAGCATTTCTGAGTTCTGAGGCATCAGCATGCATATGCTGCTGCTGTGGGGCGAATATACTACATGAAACGTCGACCAGTGGCTCTATTGAAAGCTACTACACTCTACTATCATGTTTGGGTGGTGATAGGGGTTAGGGGTAGATAAGGAGGCACAGAATCAACATATAGGGGTGTAGAATCTGTGCTTTAGTGGTTTGTTAGTGGTTTGTGTGGAGTTTTCGGCGGTGACACTTTTTTCCGGTGACACTTTTCCGCCAGTGTAGGTAGTGCGAGTGAGTGACTCTTTCTCGTAGATTCAAAATGATGTCCTTTCTTAAAATCCGAGCCGACCGTGGCCGTTTTCCGGTTTTCCTTCGCGCCTTGCTTGATCGCCCATCCCATAAATCACACATGAAAATGACAATGACAAACGAAACAGAAGAAACCCTAGGAGGGATCGAAGTGATGGACAACCATGACTATGAGATTGAGTTTGACCCTGAGGCTGCCACTGTGGCCGAAGCTGAGGCCAAGGCGGAGCGTCGTTCATTTACAAAATTCTTCTGGATCATGTTGGCCGCTCTTTTATTCACCACCTTTGCATGTCTCGGCACTGCCTCTGTAGGAATTGTTGCTCACAATCAAGCTGCAATCTCCAATGCCAACTCCTCAAGTAAGGGAGGGAACTCCTCAAGTAAGGGAGGGAAAAGTAAGTGCAGCAAAAGCAGGCTACGCCGTGTTCAAGTTCAAGATCCCGACTTTGAGGAAGACGAAGACGAACTGATGCATCATGGATATGGTGGAACTTCAAAGGCGAGTAAGAGCGGAGGAGGATATTATTATTATGGAGGGGGCCCAAGATATGATTATTATTATGGAGGATATAGTGGATGTGGTGGATATTAATCGGGTGGAGGAACATATTACTATGATCGCTAGGAGATAAGTCAAATAAGAGCGGAGGGAAATTGATGTGGTGGACGGTAAGCTGATGGTGTGTAGTAAATAGTAATATTTACATAACACTGTATAACACCAACACATTATCTAGTTGCCTTTTATTCTCAAGTCCTCCTCTCGATTTCTTCCACGCATACAAGTACAAGAGATCTTCATTGCCATTGCTCACGAATACTATGTACCCAGTATTCTAAGGGAAGAACATAACACTGAGAGTGAGAGAGGTCCATGGCATTAATTAATCAGATTTGATAAAGTATCTACCTAACCTAAACAGGACCGCATAGGTTCATACACTCTTTTTCGTTTGGATTGCGGAAAAGGGTTGTTGCCGAACAGCCGATCGCAGATCTAAGTCGAATGAGAAAGATTCTACACATCACATACATACACACAGATACTTAACGTGTGGAAATATATTCCTTATCATAATACCCATTTCTATTGGATAGTTACTTCACATTATATATTACAGATCATCTCAATCTTCACAAGCGACTTTATTTGTTCTAGACAACGTCCTAAATTTACACGCCTATCCATTTTCAACTGCACTGCTAATGAATCCTCCTTCGAGAAGCTGCTTCTGCTTCTGTTTCCTCTCTCTGCCGCTTCGAGCGATACACGATGTTAACTCTTCTGTACCATTCCATCTACTGACATGGCATTGCTGAAAAACTTGCCATATTCCTCTCATTTTTGTCATTCTAATCAAACCAATGACCTTGTTCTGCATAAAGCTCTTCTGCGCGTTGAAAGATTACCTCATCATCCACTGTCAATGTTCGTATGAGTTGCTGCAAGTCTGCATCGAGTTCATTGAGAGTGGGTGATGCTAATTCTGCAGTACCATTGATTGCTTCATTTTCATCCACCCCGTCTCCTTTCAATTCCATCAGAGTTGCACTTTGCCGAAAGTGTGTACCAACATGCTTCGGTTCTGTGAGGAGATCCTTCCTAATCCGATTTATATTCGGATGATCCCGACAGCTCCACACAGCAATCTTCGCCCAGCGCTGCAAAGACTCATCTATGTCTCCTTGTAATCCAACTATAACAAATTTCTCCAAATGTCGTACTGCAATATCGACATCATTTGTAACTGGATCCAGAAACTGGACGTAAACATTTGACACTATGTCTCTGCAAGACTCAAGATATTCTCGCAAAGCTTGTTGATACAGTGTATAGTTGTTTTGCAGCGTCACTGCTGCTCTTGCAGCGACGACCCGATTCTGCCACTGATTCGAGTTAGCCTCACCAGGCAAAGTGCATCTTTTTAGTTGACCAGGTCGGTCTCCACCCACTCGCATCCCAAAATGAAACGAAGATAGCAAACGATCAACTGGTTGACGAAAAGTGCTGAATACCATAGGACTCCTCGGCAGGATCCAACCGAACAGCGATGGGTCGAGTGCAACATGTGTGTGTAGTTTCGGATGCGCATCAAATCTTACGGGCATACTAGTCAAGTTGTTCTTTCGAGTCATTGTAGATTGTGTACTATCATATTCCCAACAACGAGTAGTATATTCTTCATCATTTGAGCTCGGAAGGCAACGCTGGCTATCACCGCCGCTACCGCTATCAATACGTGAAGAAATGCCATCATGATCCTCTTCCATATTATTTGCTTCTTCTTCTTGTTGTTGTTGTTGCCAAATATCTGCACATCCCCCAGCATTGGTAATGCAAGTGCTCGGTCCAATACCTGTACTTGTGAAATTAGCAGCCCTGACAAATGGAGTCATGAATCTACGAATGACCTGAAGTAAAATAATATCACATCAAAATATATCATGATCATGAGGGGAAGTGTAAAAAGTATGACTTTGTTTTTTGCTTAATGACATGTTTCTTGTCAATACTTACCGTAGTACTTGCTGTCTTCGGAACTCTTAGCCAAACCTGTAGTGTATAGTATGAAACAAATATCAGGGATAGTGTAAGAGAAGTGGACACTTTGTGTTTTGCTGAACGACTTTTCAAGACTATACTAAAGACATACCAAAGCACATTGATATGATGTGGGGAGCGGTTGCTGCACATAATTGTCGTCAGCTTCAGTTAGAGATCCTTTCTCCTCGTGACGCACGGCAGATTTAGATGCAGTACTAGTAATGGTAAAGATAAAGGTGTAGGTGTACACCGCCGCGAGCACAAGAGTGATGATACCCAGGAAGACTTTCGCTTTCACTTTCACTTTCGCTACCCTCGCTGTTGCCATTTTCCGCCACCCTTGTGCTCTGCTGCCTTTGGACTTCGACGTCGCTCTGTCAAGACGATGCGTATGAGGCCATGGTCCTGCGTGCGGTGATAGTGGTAGCTTACGCTGATGCAGAATTACCATGTTCGTAGAAGTATTTGTTCAAGACCAAGACCTCACACCTCCTCAAACTTCTTTCTAGAGGGAGAGAGAAGAGGAGTCGAGCTGCTAGTTTATTTCTCCAATGATCTTTGCAGCAAGCAGCAAGAGTTATGAAAAAGTACATAGAACGAAGAGGGCGGGGGAGGGGCGGGGGGCGAGGTGAAGCGAAGGTGAAGGGATGAAGGGATGGGGGGGATCAGCTGTTCTACTTACGGGCTACGGCGGAATTAGATATTGTTGGTACCACATGACCTAGAGCCCTACGTAGGAATTCAATATATTGCGGAGTCTTGTCTATGTTCATGTTGGCACTTTCACTTGGAACTTTTTCTCGCGTTTTGCAAGTCAAGTGTTAGGAGTAGGTACTATGTAACTCTAATACCCTCGCTCATCCTCACACCATGAACAACATGCGGCCCTCGACCGGAATAAGCAGGCGCAGACGGAGTGCTATTGGCGCCGCCGCAACCTTCAAACGGCGTCGTACTAATAACTACTATCATTATCGAAGGGAGGATTTGGCGTTCTTTGTGTTTTGCTGCTGTATATTTGCCATTCCGATGAAGGCTCTAATGGACTGGATAGTGTCACAAACTTTTTCTCCGGCGACAGTAGAGGTTAAGCAGCACAGTTACACCGAAGAAGGGTTGATAATAAACGGCGATCCAAAGTGCGTCAAGACGAAAAGTTCAATTGATAGTCCATTTGGTCGCGCTGCAGATAATTTACAGTTAGGCCCCTGCGCCTATTTTTTTGAAGAAAAACAAGCTCCGCCGGGGGGTTGGCTCCATGACATTGACTACTTCTTTGACAGGCCGGGACAACAATTGGAAGCAAAAGAGCAATGCTATCTAGACTGCTTACGAGGGCTTGCCGAGGATGAAATAACACCTTCCTTTTTGATCCGTGCTGCGCAAATGAAGCTGCCGAAGGTCGTACAAACGCTCATGGACGACTACGGTATGGATCCGCTCTACAAGGTCAAGTCGACGGATGGGATTCCCCGTTTGAATGCCGTTCAAGAGGCGGTCCATGGTGGCTATCCCGTTGTTTTAAAGACTTTGACGAGAGGGAATATCAAATTAGTAATTGATAACTACGGCAGAACAGTTGAGGACTATATAACCATGAGAGCCTCTCCCATCCGACCTTTTCATGCACTCAAATACTTTGGAATCAAAGTGCCAGAGACCAACCTCAGCCCTTTAATAGCATTCAACGATACTGAATTCGAAAAGCTCGAGGAACGTCAAGGGTGGACTTCTAATACTGCCTATCCACATCAATACGATAACACTTGCGACATTGATGTTGTCAACGGGCTTTCCAGGGAAGAGTTTTATCGAGAGTACTTGCTACCAGGACGTCCTGTTCTTATCCGGGACCAAGCAGCAGACGGCGAATTGCAGGCTTTTTCAAAAAAGTATTGGCAGACTACCACTGACTTTCACCCTAGTAGTAAACACAAGGTCGGTCCGACTGCCTATCCATCTCTAACTGATCAGAAGGCTTGTGATACCAAGTTATCTATCTCCGAAATGGAAAATGCAACAGAATGTCCCACCATGCCAGGAATTCCCATGGTACATGCCAGGCACCCCACGAATAGAGATCTTGAGCTGTTGTATCCTGCAACGAATGGAGAAGTAATCAATCCCACACACAGCTGGGCCAAGCTGACTGAATTCTTTCATGTCCACAGTCATCGCAAGAATCATATGCAACTGTTTTGGGGAGGCGATGGAAGCGGTGCTACATTCCATTGGCATCTATCTGCTTTTAACATATTATATGCTGGACTGAAGGAATGGAGACTGGCCCCGCCCCTCTTCCGCGGTTTCACGGGGATGCCTGCTTCGAAGGTCCAATTGGATGCCAGTTTTTCGTTAAAGTGTACTCAGAAACCGGGTGATTTGCTTTGGTTCCCAGACTACTGGGGCCACATGACGATAAATCATCGTTTCAGCATCGGCGCCGCTATCATTCATGGAGGATATCGCAACTTGAATGTTGATCCGGAGATGAGAGCAAGAGATGATGCACTTCACAACACAGCCTCTGAAAGAGAGACAACTGAAACTCTTGTACCACGACATGAGGAGCAAGCGTCAGCAAAGACAGAAGCAGAAGTGCCTGACTTTTTCTTCGTTCATATTAACAAATGTGGTGGAAGCAGTATGATTAGCATGCTTAACGAGCGCTGCCCCGGACAGTGGAGGAACGAGAAGTGGTCCTCTCCTGCTTTGCTGCGCACCTTTCATTGCTCAGCTCAATGTTGGATTGATCGTTGGGGAGGAAAGGCCTGGAATGACCAGTACAGTTTCGCAATTGTCCGTCATCCACTTGCGAGAGCTGTATCTAACTTTTTCTTCTTGATCGACCAGTGCAGTAAAAAGAGAAGTAAAATCTGCGAAGAACGGGCAATCAGCACCCACTACAACGGTGTCGTTATCAATGATTTGGCGGACGACGAGCTAAAGATCAACTTATTTCACAGTTGGGTTGAGAAAGCATACAAATTGTTCCCACCAGGGTCTCACAATCATCATTTATTTGGCTCCCATGCTCATAACAATGATGTCTACTCTACGTTCAATGCCACGATGACAAGTTGGATGGTCAATGCAGACGGCGAAATAGCTGTCGATGAAGTCTATCGTCTAGAAGAGATGGCGTCTGGTGGTATGGATAAGTTGAGCACAAAAATTCCATGCCTCAAGAACGCTGCTACTGCATCAGAACGCTTTTTGGCAGAGCAAGAAGAAGAAGAAAGCACGGAAGAACATCCGCATCTGCCTGCACAACAGCAACATGTGCAGTTGGCTACAAAGAACACGTCTCCTCCCTATCCTGACTATGAAAGATTTGCTGCGAATAGACGCACGAAGGAAATTTTTCTAGAAGTGTATGCTGCAGACTTTCATAACTTTGGCTACAAATGGCCTGATCCGTCTCGTCTTCAGGTTCAGGCGAGTAAATAAAATAGCAGACTTCTTTTGTTCCAAGTCAGGGAATGCTATCAATCAGGAGGGCCAGTCTTCCCCAACAAATCATGTACACTCGTGAAAATAACCGCCTTCTCCACATGTACTATGAAAAGTTGACTTTGCCAATCACAGATGCCTACTTCCTCCAAGGATGTTGACGTGCGGCCAATATCCACTTGTTGCTTTTTGAGAGCGTTGAATGATATGAATGGGGTTTGTAATTGCTTCATGAGCATGCGCGATAGAGATGGCAAACATTATGTGCATGAATTCTCTCTTTCTCTCTTCTCTCTCTTGGATCAGTTGTCTCCCCAGCATGTGTGAAGAATTTGGGATATCTAATGCAGTGGCTATAATGATACCATGTCGACTTTTCATGTATGGAAGGAGGTTGTCTCTTTTGACTTGATTTTCCATTAATGTATACAGCTGTAAGTAACTCATGAATGAAAATTGTTGCCAGTGCATTTGATAGATATTCGTCCCATTGTTCTGGACCCATGTTATTATTTGCATGTACTGATGTTGAAGTTAATGATAACTTAGATGCATTCTTCCTCTTTAAAGGAAGCATCAATGGTTGTGTCGACTGTTGACTGGTTTGACTGCTCATACTCGTTGTGTGTTGGGTTGTGTCGTTTACTGCTCGTTTGACTGCTCATACTCGTTGTGTGTTGCGTGTTGTACAACAGTAGTGGTGGAGTGAGTACTTGTTGCAATGATGAGGCGGCATCATGGCCGTGGCAGACGTGGTATCTATGTGCGTGGCTTGTGTGGTGAAAATGTGTTGCCGATCGGTACTCGAAAATTCAGGGCAAAACAGGAAAACGTGAAGAGAGATCTTTCAGAGAATCTATAGTACAAAATCGAAATTGAAAGAAGGATGAAAAAAGCAAGTATCACCTCTATCATTGTTACAATCAGTACACTCTTCCACCAAGATCCCCATCACTCCCTACAATCCCCAACATGGATAACAGCCGCCGCCAAACAAGAAACGCCGGAGGAGGCAAGATGAAGTATTATGAAAGTGATAGTGAGAGTGAGGCGAGTGAGAGTGAGGCTGCCCTGAAGCGGAGTGAGGATAGTGAGAGTGAGGCGAGTGATAGTGAGGCCAGGATGACTTTACACCTGCTGCTCCAAAGCGGAAGAAGAAGGCAACAGGAGCCCTGAAGCGGAGTGAGGATAGTGAGAGTGAGGCCAGCGATGACGATGACATTACACCTGCTGCTCCGAAGAAGCGGAAGAAGAAGGCAACAACTAAGATTAGTGATGAAGACATCAGTGCGGCTGTCAAGACTCTAGCAAGTGGACCTGAGGATTTGAAGAAATTGGGTATATCTGATGCTTGCATCTGTGCTCTTCGACAATGCCAAACAATTTTGAATGATCCAACTCGCGAGGAAAAGTGGCAGACAAAGCTGCGGGAAAAAGAAGCTTCTGCGGTACTCCGGCATTATTGGCTTCATCCCAAAAGAGTCGGTGAGAGGAACTTTCCTGAAAAAGATATTCCGTATCTAATGGCTGCATCAGGTAAAAATGAAAAACAATACAATACCTGGTATCGTCATATGACGGGCATAAAAGGAAAGCGTTTGGTGAAAGCATTGATAGAGGAAGCGGAGAAGAAGGGTTTGTCCCTTGCAGTTCATGCGGCCAATAAGTTGGGCTTAGACTCGAAAGAATATGAGGGCATTGAGACTCCTTTCGTAATGGTCAGTTGGTCAGCAATCAAAGCGGGTTAGGCAAGCCGGAGCTAAGTGACAAATACAAAACTGAGCGTCAACCAACGAGACCTCCTGTTGAAAAGAGAGAAGGCAAAACATTTTCCAAAGTGCACAGGTCGAAATTGTCAAAAGCTCATCAAGACAACTATTTAGGTGTAGGCAAAAGTGAAAACCCACTCAAGATATACAATGAGGTGCAGAAGGAAGTCATCGGAAGCGATACTTCAAGGCTTTGGAATTGGTGCAAGGATGGAGTTCCATCGGAACTCAAACACTTGAATTTCAAGTGTAGCTTTCTCCGGGAGGATGCGGACGAAAGTGGAGTGTGGAATGGAGCTTATATCGAGAATATGCAAGGGTTTGCAGTTGCTTGCCGAGGCAGGGAGTCGTATGGAAATGGAACGGTTGCTGCCGCAATGGTACTGGGTTCTCTTCGTGCATGTGGGTGGAGAGAGGCGAGGTCTAATGAGTTTGCGAATTTCGGAAAGAGATTTACTGATCCAACGATGAAGTTGTTTTTATTCCATCCGGACTTTTTTCCTGAGGGAAAGGGAAAGGAGGTGATGAAAACTATCACAGATCCCAGGTATTAGTCTTCAGCATCGCCATTCATCACATTTACCAATGCTCAAGAAGAGTATTATTATTATTCAACGACCCTCAGCCGAATTGCTTTCCATCCAAGCAACTCGGCTCAGCATCGCCATTCATCTACACATTCCTATACTATTTCATCTCCCCTTTGAGCTCAAGCTCGAGGGCCCTCGAGAGAGAGAGGCGCATCTAAAATTTTACATTAGTGTAATTATAAGATAAATCGCTGTTTCTCATGGGAAGTTGAATAGCAACACAGTCAGTCTTGACATATTTCTAAGAGTCCATTGGTTTAGCCTTCTTTTTACACATGAGTTTCTTCCACTTGGGCTTGAATGCCAGTTTCTTCAATAGACTCTTTTTCTTCTTTGTGTCTTCGTTCGCCTCTAACCCCAACGCAAATTCTTCCAGTGACATCTCAATGCTTTGTAGATCTGAGTCTGTCACACCGTTCGGCTCCTTTGCTCCAATATGCAGAGACTCAAAATCACTCTTGTCACAGCTGTAGTCATAATCGGCAGTCGTAAAATTTTCTGCCTCAATGTTGTCAAACGCACTGAAAGTGAAGTGCTCATCTTCTTCACCATTGTTCTTGGTGTTACAAGTTACGACTGCCTCCGAGCTGCGTGGGGACGAGACGTGCACGCATTCATCACACACTTCATCACCTAAGCAATCGCAGCTACCCACTTTACGTGGCGAGTTTGAACTCCCAGTAGTCTCCGTTGCCTTCCCATTCGTCTCATTACTTGGTGAGCCTCCGTCTGATGTGGTCTTTGTTACGTTGATTTCGCTTGGTAAGGGATCAAAGTTGAGCCCAAAGGGCCATTCATCGCCAACGGCGTCGTTGCACTCAGCGGTATCAACCTTCAATTCCATCTTTTCGCCTTGTTCCACGTTATCGAAGCACGAGTCGGCTTCCGACGAGGGACTTTTCGTGTCACTTGGAGACGTGACGGCTTCGTTAATACGCTCTACTGTTTCAGTCCGCAGCACTTCTTCCAACATTTCATTACAGCTGTTCATCCCTTTCACCAATAGTTCAGTGTTAGCTTCTTGATATGCAGCTTGAAGCACGACTTGGTTGAGCATTGCTTTGATATCATCGAGCTTATTAGTTGAGGATGTCGAAAGGATGACCAGTGCGCTATCATTGATGATCTGATATTCCTTGAGCGTTCCTGTCGATTGAACTTCTTGGTCTTTGTAGTACAGAGACCATTGCTCAAAGTCTATGCTGCATCCTTCGGCTTTGCCACCGAGTATCTTGTTTTGTAGGGTTTGAATGTTGCACGTTTCATCGACAATCAGCGGGATGTGCAAACCATGAGAGGGCGATACAACGTGAAGTTTGATTTCGGTTGCAACATCAGAAACATCGTCGTCGTCGTCGTCTTCCGAAAACTCGCTAGAGCTAGAGTTGACTCGGCGTTCCTGTGAGGGAAACATATTATGATCGATACGAGTCACAATCTGACTCTGCTGCTCTTCCGCCTTCTTCAACGCCTCCTTACAATGATACAATTCATCTCGTAGCGTGGCAACAAGTTCGTCTTGTTTTCTGAGATTCTTTTCGGTGATCTTGTGGTAGCGATTGGCCTCATTCAATTCCTCCTCCAACATTGAACTCTTGGTGTGGGAGAATTCCAAGGATAATTGACAGATTTGGAAGAGCTTGATGAGAAAATCGCTAGAGTGAAAGTCAAAGTCTTCCCCTGATACGTCGGCGTCGATAATGTTGGAGTTGTTGAGCAGCATTTGCAGCGCTGTGTGGTCACCGCGTCGTATGATTTGGGAGATCAAAGGACCTCCATTGGAGATCGCCTTCATGTTGAGAGAGCCAGCTCGCGGCTGGAATCTAAAGTCGCCGAGGCGTTCATTGATTAGATTCTCTGCGTAATTCATATTAATGGGCACGGTTGTTGGGTGTGGGGTATTGACTATGGTCGTTGCGTTAGGATGGTTTCGGCTTTGGCAAGAATGAAAGAGTGCTGAAGGTAGGAGGAGGAGTAACTCGTGACAACCTGAGTCCCTAACCGCCCCACCACCAATTTTTGATTTGTGTTCTTTTCACAGAACACTCTCGTAGAAACAGCATAAATACCTCAGGAATAGATAGCCCGCCTGTCTTATCAAACAAATCAACCACCACCATGGCGTATGCAGCTGACCTATGCGGCTCCAAGCTCCGCGGCAAGCTAGGCGCAGTCCTGAATGAATCCGCCACAAACTTCTCGCCTGCCCTCCTCTCCTCGGACAAATCATTTGCAAAGCGTCAACTCGAAAAGATGGGTTGGACAGAGGGTACAGGCTTAGGCAAACGACGTGATGGTATGAAGGAGCATGTGAAGATTAAACAACGTGAAGATGAGATGGGACTGGGTCGAGAAAAGATGAAGGCACAAGAGGTGGCAGATGTTTGGTGGAAGGATAACTTGGGTGATACATTGGCAAGATTACAGAAGAAAAAGAGTGACAAGGATGAAAAGAAGAGTAAAAAGAAGAGTAAGAAGGACAAAAAGAAGGAAAAGACAAAGAAGCACTTTACCGATGAAGAGCTCTTCGAAGCTACAGGGGGAGCTCGATTCGGCTCCACCAGCGGGGCACGTGCCAATCGTTCTCAACATGGAAAGTGGAAGCGGTCCGAGTCGGGACATGAGTTAACAGAGCTAGAAAAGAAAGCCAAGGAGAGTATGGAGTGGAATGGACGAGGAAATGCACAGGTTCTTAGTAGCAAAGAGTCCTCTGCTACGTTGGAAGGTGAAACTGATGTATCTGTAAAGAAGGATGCAGAAATAACGTCAATGAAAGAAGAGGGCGCAGAAGCGAGCACGAAAGAAGATGACAAATCCAAGAAGAAGAAGCGCAAGCTCGAGAAGAAGGAATTGAAACGTGCAAAGAAGGCCAAGATAGCTGACGATGATGACGTTCATGAAGTCTCTCCTCCACCTTCCGAAGAAGAAGAAGTACAGATAGAAGAAGTGAAGCCTGCCAAGAAGGCAAAGAAAAGCAAGAAGAAAAAGAGCAAACAATAAAATAATGTAGAATATCGTATCAAAGAATACATTCATCTTATGCTACATTGTTGATTCTTCTTCATCCCCCGCTACATCAATCATGTCTTGTCCTCTCTATTGTCATTTCTATTATTTTCCACGTCTGAAGCTAGGACATGTGTTCAGCAAAATTTGAGGGGGTGAAAATACACCCCCTTCAATGATTCGCGTCATTAATCAACCGTAGGATTTGCATCCAGCGAATTGAAATGTCTCTTTGCTATTCAGATTTTCCCGGCCGTCATTCCTAAGGGCATTTTGTTCAATATTTATGTGTCTGTGTTTCGTCGCAGGAAAGCACCATCTACATTTTCCATTGGCCCTCCCCAACACACTTAGACACTTCAACAAAATGCCCACTAATAACGACCATTACCTACCTCACCCTCCCGCGCCTGCTCTCGCAGTACCTAATCGATTGACTCCACGAATATTCGGTCCTCCGCCACCCCCTCTTGGTCCTTGACGTTGAGCGTAGGTTGTCCGCCGCTGACCTCGTTGCGCCTCCAGCGTTGCAGGGGACGCTGTCAACGTACTGAAAAACAATCCCACAAAGTCAAATATTCCTACAATGAAATCTTTGATTAGGCCCAGGCCGAATCGCCGTTTTTTGGTATTGCCTACGTTGCCTTCCGAATTTATATACACCATTTTGTTGTTGTGTCTTTCTTCGCACTTTATTCTCTTCTTGGCCAACTCTCTCTTTATTTTCTTCGATGCATGTCAGTCCCCCGATTCATCAACGTCGATATCACCGCGCCGATATTAAACAATTCTATTGATGGCTGTTTGTTCTTCGACTTTCTTTCACTCTTTTCAAGCAGACTGATCCACGACAGCTGATCCACGCATTTGATCCACGAGTGGACGGTGGCTAACGGTGCGACAAAAATGAGAAATCAAACAAATCAAAACATGCCGCCGAGCTGAGCTCATTCTATCGCCCAAAGTGCTCTTCCTAATAATTGTTCTTTGTACGGTGCTTATATAATGGATCGGTTACTTATTCCGCATTGCGGTAATATGAATATCTACGCTGACCATACACCGGGGGTAGATGAAACCAAAAACGTCATCACAGATGTCCAAGATGTCAGCAATCCGACACAACTATTTTCATTCCTGGAGCAGAGAGATTGGGAAGAAGCGTTGACATGTCTCCGAAGAAGCCCACATCAAGCGAGAACATGGGTACGTCACCAATCAACCTCGAGAGTAAATAATTGGAGCATGCTACCGCTTCACGCAGCGGTTGCGTATGGTGCACCATTGTATTTATTGAAAGAACTTGCGACTATCAACCCCAATGCATTGCGAAAACAAGACCACGAGGGTAAACTTCCACTCCACTATGCGGCTATATTCTCAAACACGGATCAACAAGGTGTTATGAGCCACATGTTGAAATGCTATCCCGAGTCAATGTGGATCAAGGCATTATGTGGGCGAACAGCGATAGAATATTCACGTAATGATGAGCTACAAACGATGGAGAGGATTAGGATGAGAAAAAAGCTGAGTGGGAATAGCACAGATGATAAAGACCATGAGAATACATTGAATACTATGGATACGTTGGATACGTTGGCTGATATCGTTGTTCATGAGAAAGAAAATGAACGAAAAGTTATGAAGGCTGTCTCTGGACAAAAGAGGCATAGGGATCCAAGTGATGCGCAAGAAGAGATTTCTGCTGGCTGTAATGTCAGCAGCCAAGAGTCCGCAACTTATGCAAATCAAATTCAGAATGAGTTGAGCAAAAAGAAGATGCAGTTTCCAATCCAGACAAAAAGATCTCGTGAGTCTCAAGCTTTGGATGACAAATCGAATGGTGATGAAAGTGAAAGCATCAAAACAGAACAAGACGAGGGAAGTTCTTGTCTTCTAGATTGCAGCGCTGATGTAGAAGAGGTAGATCAGAGTGGACGACGTACCGTCTACTTGAACTTTGCTATGGGCAATGAAGATACAGATGATGACGACGACGATGACG
>Ga0209652_1002534_pt1 | contig 14067 bp, 14 predicted proteins | sample SaaInl74LU_5_DNA_FD_184641 | JGI IMG/M metagenome (GOLD analysis project Ga0209652, IMG submission 184641) | Marine microbial communities from expanding oxygen minimum zones in the Saanich Inlet - ESP_74LU_5_DNA (SPAdes) (version 2) | ecosystem: Environmental > Aquatic > Marine > Intertidal zone...
CCGAAGCCCTGCTGGCATCGCCCGATTTGCTGAGCGAGCTTTACGAAAAAGGTGCGCCGATGGGCAGTAATATCGCGGCTGATACGTCACCGGTCTTTGTTGCCTGGGCGATGCAGGACCCACTCTCGGCGCCCTTGCAGCGTTTGCAAATTGTGAAAGCCTGGGATGAAAACGGCGTTGCTCAGGAGGCGGTTTACGATGTTGCCTGCCCTAGTGGCGCGGTACCCGGCGCGGATTATCGCTGCCCCGATAATGGCGCGAGTGTCGATATCGCCACCTGCGACACGACGCCCGGCGAGAGCGCTTCAGAATTGCGCGCACTGTGGCAGGACCCCGCGTTCAATGCCGACGCGCCTGCCGCGTATTACGTGCGCGCGCTTGAAAACCCCACCTGTCGCTGGAGTACTTGGGATGCGGTGCGCAACGGTACGCCACCTAACCCCAAGGCACCTGCGACGCTGCAAGAGCGCGCTTGGTCGTCACCTATTTGGGTTGAGTGATTTGACGAAGCTGAGTGCCCCAAGGGGTGCTCAGCTTCGGTTGTAACGCCGCAGTAAATCGGTATTTTCGACCCCAACACACTGGCGGGTAACAACTCCTTTGCGCATCGCCGGTTTATTTTCGCGTCTTTGCTTGCGCAATAAAAAATATTCGACGGGTTTTCTCCCTGCGCCGCGTACTAGCATACCGTTGAGATGAACGACGACGGTTTACAGGTATTCATGGAGAGAACCCTATGCAAATTACGTTAAAGAAATCATTCAAGGAGCGCTTGATCATTGCCAGCTTGGCTTTGGTTTCAACCCTGATGGTGGCGCATGTCGCCAATGCACAGCCGGACGAGGGTGAATCGAGCGCGGCCATGCCACAACCGCCCCGGCCACCGATGCCCGCCCAGATGATTCGGCGCCTTGATAAAGACGGCGATCAACTGATCAGTATTGACGAGTTTAAGTCGCCGATGCACGGCATGCAGCGTTTGAAAGACGCCGATGCCGATGGCGATGGTAATTTGACCCGCGAAGAAATGCAGGCGCATGTTGCACGCGAAGCCAGCCGTGACGCTGAGCGCGCGAATCAACGCTTTGACGAAGCCGATCTAAATAGCGATGGTGTGATCACGCCCGATGAACGCAAACACGCAGCCTTTAATCGGATGGATGGCAATGCTGATGGTTACTTGAGTGCCGATGAATTCTCTGCAATGGCACGCCATGGCGGACGCCGAGAGATGCCATCTCGCCCCGAAGATATGAGCCGCGATGACGACTAGCATGTGCCTGGATTAGCGCTGTATGACGGCAGATGAAAATCAATGGGTGTTGGCGGTGGCCGAGGGTGACCGGCAGGCCTTCGCGATGCTCGTTGAACTTCATTTGCACCCCATTGAGGCATTCGCTACGCGTATGCTGGCCGACTCAGCAGAAGCACAGGATGTGGCACAGGAAGTGATGCTGCGGCTATGGCAGCGCGCTGCGGAATTTGATCCGCGGCGCGCTCGCCTCTCAACTTGGCTCCATCAAATTGCGCATAATTTATGCATCGATCGGCTCCGTAAAGTAAGGCGATTATCGAGCTGGGATGAAACGCAAAACACGCGTTTAGAAGACGCGCATCAAACCACGCAATTAGCTGCCCATCATGCGTCGAGCGGTGATGCCGCGCCGATGGCCAGCAGCCTGGCAGATGAGCAGTCCGTTTTGATCAGTCGTGCGCTGAGTCAACTGCCCGAGCGGCAACGCAGCGCACTGCTGTTAACTTACTACCAAGCTTTAACGAATCGTGAAGTGGCCGACATTATGGGTATTTCGGTGCGCGCTTTGGAGTCGTTGTTAGTCCGTGCAAGAACTGCGCTTAAACAGGCGCTAGAGGAAAAGATATGAATCAGCAGCGAGTGGCGGCTTTGATCGCCGCCTATGGCAGTGATTCGGCACGCTGGCCCGAGGCCGAGCGTGCGGCGGCACTGCATTTGTGCGAGTCAGTCAGCGCGCTGGCGGCGCTGCGTCGAGAGCAGGCATCGCTTGATCAACTGCTCGACGCCCAGCAGGTGAGCACGCAATGTCGGGTTGCTGATGTGTTGGGTAAGCTCGTTGCGCATACATGCCGCACCTCGACCCCTACTATGAGTCTGTGGGACCGTCTGGGGCTTTGGCTGATGCCCGACGCCTTGCCGGGCCTGTGGCGCCCCGCTTTGGCGGCGGCGCTGCCGTTTGTCGTTGGCCTTAGCATCGGTGTGAGCAACCCAGAGGATATGGGCGATTGGTCTGCGCCAGAGCAATATGTTTTTGCGCCCTACGTGGTTGATATCGGCGAAGCGGATTTTGGCAGTGTAGAAGAGGGGATGTTCACCGATGGGTAGAGATCAGAAAATTAAAGCGTTGTTGACGGTTTCACTGGTGGCCAATTTGATCTTCGGCGGTTTAATAGTCGGGCGCTGGATCGCGGGGCCTTTGCAGCCGCCACCGCTGTTATGGGCATTGAGAGCATTGCCTGATGAGTCCCGTGATGAATTGCGGCCACTGCTGCGTCGCCAGTTCATGGACTCTCGTGAAGTGCGCCGAGAATTACACCATAGTGCTGAGGCAGTCCGTGAATTGGTTGAGGCGGAGTCACTTAATGATCAAGCCTTGCGCGACAGCTTGGCAACTTTGCGTGAGGTCACTGGCCGCTATCAAGTTCAAATTCACGACAGTGCGGTTAAAATCATGCAGACGTTACCGGCTGATGAGCGTCGTCGCGTTGCCCGTGCGCTGCTGCGCCCAGAGGGTGCAGAGGGTGCGCCACGTCCTAAACATCACGGGGAATAAATGAAAACGCCAGCGATACAACAGGGTATCGCTGGCGTGTTCGTTGGTCAGGCGTACTTAAAAGTCTACGCGTAGGTCGACACCGTAGGTGGCGGGCTGACCCCAGTAGCTAACCGTCCAGAAACCAAAGGGAATTGTGTTTTCCCGATACTCTTCATCGAAGATGTTTTTTCCCCAGGCGGAAACGCGCAATTGCATGTCGTTGCCCAGTTTAATGTCTTCGATTGAAACCCGTGCGTTGACCACTTCATAAGCGGCGATTGTGCTGGTCAGGTTTTGGTCTTTGTTGGTGTAGGGTACATAGTCGTCTTTGTGACTCCAGTCGATATGCGCTTGTACCGTACCCCAGTCCGCTTTGAGTACCTGCCAATCAAGGTCGACGCTGGCCGTATTTTTGGGCGCGTAGGGGAAGTCTTTTTGGTATTTCACATCTTGGCCAAGTTCGATGAACTCGTCGTATTCTGTGTTGAGGTAACCGTAGTTAGCACCAATACGCAGCGACTCGGTCAGCTGTGCCGCAACTTCTAATTCAAAACCAGTCACCGTTGCTGCGCCGGCGTTGGCGACGGTAGAGGCAGCGCCACCAGAACCTTCGAGGAATACTGAGAACTGCATGTCTGAGATGTCATTCATGAAAGCCGCCGCGTTGACTTGTAAGCGTCCATCCATAAAACGTGACTTCAGTCCCAGTTCGTAAGACAGCACTTCCTCTGGGTCGTAACTCTCTAAGAATGACTCTGCGTCGGGTGCTTCACCGTTAAAGCCACCTGCCTTCCAGCCTTGCGCCACTTTGGCGTAGACGTTGGCACTGTCGTTAATGTCGTAACCAACAATCAAGGTGCCGGTGGTGTTGCTCCAGCTGTCGCTCGCAGTGAGGTCAAAGCTACCAACGCCACCGCTCGAGGTGTTTGGGTGGTAGATGTATTGGTCTTTATCTTCGTTGGTGTAGCGCAAACCGGCGGTGACGGTTAAGTCGGTCATCTGCTCGGGGTGCCATTCCACCTGCCCGTAGGCTGCGTAAGACGTGTTGTCGAGACCGTATTCATTCACATCGGCGGGTGCACCAAACAGCCCAAAGAACTGAATAGGGTTGACCATGTCGCCCTTCTCGGCAAAGTAGTAAACACCTGCCACGTAATTGAGTTGGTCGTTACCACCGAGCAGCTGGAACTCCTGCGAGAATTGCTCGTAGTCAATGTGGCGCTGCGAGGTAAATAAATTCATCGGCGTGCCATCGAGGTCTAGATGGTCATCCCACTGGGTTTCACGGCTGGCGGTCAAAGACTTAAAGGTTAAGTCGCCTACCTGCCAAGTCAGTGTTAGTGCATGCCCCGACACGTCAGATTTCTCATAATTAGATTGGTCGTTACTGATCGCGTCGGCGCGCTGGTCTTCGGGTGTTACATATAAACTTTGAAGTTCACCTAAAAAACCGAGATTAGAGATGTCAAATAAGAACTGATTCACGTCGGTCAGCTGACCCATGGTGGGGGCTTGATCACGTTTGCTTTGGTCGTAGCTGTAGCGCGCGCTGAAGTTGTCAGTCACGTGTAGCAAGGCGTCCAAGCGCAGGGCTTGGCTATCTAAGTCACTAAAGGTGTCGTTAGATCGCGAGTTTACAAAGGGGTTGAAGCCGCCAGTGGGGTCGGCGTCGACATTGTCATAAAAGCCGTCGCGCTGACGATCTGAGTAGCTCAGGCTGAGTTTTAACTCACCTAATCCCTCGCCGACTTGGCCGAGTGCACCGCTGTCAATGCGCGCTTTAAGCGCCGTGTAACCCTCGTTACCTGCACTTGCTTCTAGGCGGGCGCTAAATTCTTCACCGGGCTCCCGGGTGATCAAGTTAACCGCGCCGCCCAAGGTGTTCTTGCCGTATAGCGTGCCCTGTGGGCCGCGCAGAATTTCTACGCGCTGCAGTTCGGCAATGTCAAAAATACCGCCCAAGTTTTTGCCCAGAAACACGCCATCTAAATACAGGCCAACGGTGGGCTCCCAAGTAATTGCGGGGTTAATGGTTGTGGCGCCGCGGATGGCGATCGTCGCGCCAGTGCTGCCGCCAGGTGCAGGCGCTATTTGCACGTTGGGTGCGAATAGTGCCAAGTCGTGTACATCGCGGATGCCGCGTGCATCGATATCCGCTTCACCAAAAGCGGTGATCGCAATGGGGGCGTCTTGCAGCGATTGCTGACGCTTTTGCGCCGTCACAATCACTTCTTCAAGTACGGCTTCGGCCATGGCGCCGTGGGCAATGAGCGCGCCCGTTATAGTGGCGATTGCTGTGAAAAGTGGGGTGTTTTTGCGTGAATGCACAGTGTTTTCCTCGAGGTTATAAATATTGTTAGTCTTTTATCGAGGGTCGCATTGGGCTCGGGTGCCGCCATCGTCCGAATGCGTTAAGGATGGCTGTCGCATTAGACTTGTTTTTTGCTTTACAGACGCCTCTCGCCACTGCAACTTAGGCGCCCATATTTTGTATTTAAGGTAGATCCGTCTTGCTTGACCCTCTCTCCGCGCTGACATCGGCGCAGCTCGTATTCGTGGCGCTGGGTGTACTGTTCGCATCGTTGATGCGTTCTTTCTCGGGTTTTGGCTTTGCACTGATGGCGGTGCCCATTTTTTCGTTCTTTCTGAGTCCCGGCGATTCAGTGGTGCTCAGTGCGTTGCTGACCCTAGTCGTGTCTGGGTTGACCTATCGCGCGTGGTGGGGGAGGTATCCCACCGATGCGTTTCTACCCATGATTGCGGGCTCTGTAGTGGGTACCGCGGCAGGTGTCTACTTCTTATCTAATGTTTCAGCGGCACAGTTCCAGTTGTGGATAGGTCTTTCGGTTATTGCCGCATGTTTGCTGTTGGCGCGTTTCAAGCCCTCTGATACACCACCGTCATCGGCGCTAGCGGGGGGCACCGGTGTTGCTTCGGGCTTAATGAACGGAGCGTTTGCCATTCCAGGCCCGCCAGTCATTTTGTTCGTCATGGCGACAATTCACAATCCGGCGTCGAGTCGGGCTTTTCTAATGGCTTTTTTTGTCGTCTCGAACGCAGTGTCATTGACGATGTTTTGGGCCGCAGGTTTGGTAACCGCAACGCCATTGATGTTGTTCTTGGTGGCGTTTCCGGTGATGTTGCTCGGTGATCGCTTGGGGAGCTGGGCGTTTCACCGTGTCGGTGGTACGGCGTATCGGCCGGTGGCGCTTATTGTCTCGCTATTAGTCGGAGTCAGTATTACAGCGAAGGCGCTATTGGGTTAAGTCTCGTCGGCGCGCATCACTACAGGCGTGCGGGCCTTGCGGCGCCTGGGGGGGGAGATTTGTCGCGTGGCAGCGCAAAGCCGGGTGCGCCAAGCTGTGCGTCTAGAGGATGGGCACGTAACGGATGGGCGCCAAAGCAGTGGCCCCGTGAGCGTGCGCTCGCGGGCTTATTGCTTGACGTTGTCCCGAACAATGCGCGCTCGCTGCCGTTCCCAGTCGCGGTTGCGCTCGGTGTCACGCTTGTCGTGTTCACGCTTACCTGAGGCCAAAGCAATGCGCGCCTTGACCAAATGCCCCTTCCAATACAGCGAAGTGCATACGCAGGTTTGCCCTTTGGCTGAAATGGCTTGGTTGATGCGGCCGAGTTCCTGCTTGTGTAGCAGCAATTTGCGGGTCCGGGTTGGATCGGTGACGTAGTGGGTCGACACTGTGTCGAGGGGGGTGATTTGTGAACCCAACAAAAACGCCTCGCCATTTTTCATCAGCACATACGAATCTGTGAGCTGCACTTTCCCCGCCCGCAACGCTTTTACCTCCCAGCCAGACAATGCAATGCCGGCCTCGAAAGTATCGAGCAGGTGATAGTCAAACCGAGCGCGCTTATTCTGCGCGATGGTGTTATCTGGAATCTTGCCTTTCTTTTTCGCCATGCTGGGCATTATACGGAGCCTTGTCGTAATGCGCGTGATAAATCTTGCGCTTTTGTGACAAAAGCGCCTCGGATGCTCGGCAAATGGGTGAGCAGGTGGATCTAAGCGTGCTTTGTGTCGTTTGTGTGATTCGTCTGGATAGCTTGGCGGTGTGATTGTGCAGCCCTCAGCCCTCAGCCCTCAAGCCTCAGCGACAGACTACGCGGCGCAATCGGCCGTCTGCAGCCGTGAATCCCAGCATGTGGTTCTGCGTGCACTTGAGGCTACAATGGGCCACGATCAATTTGGGAGCTAGATTTGCTCGACGATAACGTGCCACAGCCTTGGCAGGGGCGAACAACACTGGTTTTTGCGCTGGCGGCAGCGGCCATTGGTGTGGGTAATATTTTTCGATTCCCGTACTTATTGGGTGAACACGGCGGTGCGCCATTTTTTATTGCCTACGCAGCCACGCTGTTGTTGGTTGTGGTGCCGGTGTTGGTCGCTGAGGTCATGCTGGGTAGTCACGGTCGCGGGTCGCCCTTGGGGGCTATGCGTTGGGCGGCGGATCAGTCGGGTCGCTGGGTCAGCTGGAGCTGGCTGGGTACGGTGCAAGCATTGATCGGATTGTTGTTGGCGGTTGAGATGGTGCAAGTTGCCGCTTGGTTTGTCGACCGCGCTGAGTTGTTGCACGACGGACAAATGGCGGCCGCAAGTGCCGCGGACATGGCCAACAACTTCGCTGCGCTGACCAATAATCATCCGCGTATGTGGTTGCTTATGGGCGGGCTGCTAATCGCCGCCGGCACCTTATCGGCACTGGGTATTCAAGTGGCGATGTTGGTGATCGGTTGGCTGGTGTTACCGGCGATGTCGGTCGCAATGCTCGGGCTCTTGGATTACAGCCTGAACGAAGGTGACCTCAAATTGGCGGGTGAGTTTTTGTTTGCTCGCCAATACGACCGATTTAATTTTGCCGGTGTGATGGCGGGGATGACCAGTGCGCTCTGCACCATGGCCGCAGGGGTGGGCGTAGGGCTCTGCTTTGGCGCACGGACACCTCGAGATGTGTCATTGCTGCGCTCGGTGGCCGCTGCATCGCTGCTCGACACCGCCTTTGCGGTCGCGCTTGCAGTGGCAGTTCAGCCGCTACTATTTGCCAGTAATACGCTGCCAGCCGAGGGCTTGGCCTTGGTGTTTGTGGCTATTCCCTACGCTTACACCAATCTCCCGCTGGGCGACGTCTACGGCGCACTCTTTTTTGGCACGATGGCCCTGGCGAGTTTTGCGGCGTTAATTGTGTTCATGCAGCCGGCCATGCAAATTCTCAGGCAGCAGGGCGGAATGCGCCGTATCTCCTCTACGCTACTCGTTATAAGCGGCGTGTTTACGCTGGCACTGATACTGACAGAGCGGGGCGCCTTAGCGCTGCTGTGGTTAGATGTCAGTCTGTCGGGCGTAATGCTGCCACTGAGTATGTTGCTCGTTGCGGTTTTTGTCGGCTGGCGAATGCCGCGGCCCATTGTGCGGGGTGAATTGTACCGTGAACCCTATTGGCTATTCGTCAGCTGGTGGGAGCTATTGCGTTTGATCGTTCCGACCGTGATCGGCCTGATTGTGGTGTGGCGACTATTCGCGTGATTGCCATTGCACACAATGCGCTATTTGCGGCGGCAAGGGTCAGTATTTTCCTGCGTAGACTGCCGCCGCGACCCCGATGAATGACGCAGGCAGGGTTTGCACGCTGGTGCCGCCGAGTTGTGCGCCGGCCGGTGCCATTGGGACTGGAACGTTGCATTTGCCGGTCGGCACACGGGCAAAAAACACAGCGATATTTTGGGCGACGTGGCTATTTGCGTGCAGCAAGCAGGTGTGTCGGGCCGCGCGCTGGGTTAGCATTACGCTATGACCAGCATAGATCGCAGCGCGCTGCTGCCCCATTCGGCCGAACAGCTTTTTCATCTTGTCGCTGATATTGAGCGTTATCCCAGCTTTTTAAATGGCTGTGTCGCCGCCGATATTTTGGCGCGGGAACCATCGCAAGCTGAACAGCCTGAAATCGTGACGGCGCGGTTGGGTTTGTCTCGCGCGGGGTTGAGCCACAGTTTTGTAACCCGCAATACCATGACACCACACGAGCGTATTGAGCTGGCCCTGGTCGACGGACCATTTGAACGTTTCGAGGGGCAATGGGTCTTTCGGGCCTTGGCGCCAGACGCTTGTAAAGTGGTTTTAACGCTGAACTTTCGACTGCGCAGCGGTTTGATCAACGCCGCGGCAGGTAAGTTATTCGATCGTGTCGCGCTCGATCTCGTTGACTCAGTAGTCGTACGAGCCGGCGCTATTTATGGGAAATCGCCAGCATGACAGACAGGATTAAAGTTGAAGTGGCCTACGCGCTACCACACAAGCAGCACATCGTCGCCGTAGATGTCCCGCTGGGTACAACGGCGATAGAAGCGCTAAAGGTCTCTAATATCAGCCAATATTTTGATGATTTCGAGGTGAACGAGTCGTTGGCGTTGGGTATCTTCAGCAAGGCCATTCCACAAAAACACCCACTGAGTCCGGGTGATCGTGTGGAGATTTATCGCCCTTTGAAGGTGGACCCAAAGGAAGTGCGCAAAGCGCGTGCGGCAAAAGCCAAGGCCGAGCGCGACGCCTAGCTTTGCAGGCTCGATTTTGCGACTTCGTCTGACTGGCCAAATTAGCTTCACAAAACTCGCCTCAGGCAGTGTAGCCGCGAAGCCCGCCTAGAACACTACTGATCTTCGTTTGTTTCGTTTTCAGCCGGTGCCTCGCCGGCTTCAGAGGTTGCCCACGCGGGCAGCATCGTGCCCGTTACGCCGCTCAGTAGGTCGCCTTCAAAAAATACGGACAAGCGGTTTTCATCAATGGTGTCTAATCCGTTGCGCACCGTATATCGATAATCCCAGCGGTCGGGATGAAAGGTATCTTCAATTAACGGCGTGCCCAGGACAAAGCGCACTTGGCGGCGTGTCATGCCCAATTTCAGCTGTTCAACCATCTCCTCGGTGACGATGTTGCCCTGCTCTACATCGATGCGATAAACCCCCGGAAAGCCAAAATTGCTGCCGCAGCCACTGAGCAGCGCCGTCATGATCAGGCCGGTGAGTACGAGCGGGTTGAGGCCGCGATACAGTTGTTGCAGTGATTTCAGAGTCAAAGCTTTCTTCCAAGGACCAGTTAAGACTGGCATGATACCCTGACTTCATGGGGTACGAGAACAGAGAAGATGCCTAGCGAGAATGTTGAGCTGCGCAAAGTCGGCCTCAAGGTCACGTTGCCACGCATAAAGATCTTACAAATTTTAGAGAGCACCGGCGACACCGCGGCGCATTTTAGCGCTGAAGACGTCTATCAGCGGCTGCGCGATGCCGGCGAAGACGTTGGTTTAGCCACGGTGTATCGGGTGTTGACCCAGTTTGAGGGGGCGGGCCTGGTGGTGCGTCACAATTTCGAGACCGGTCATTCGGTGTTTGAGTTGGCGCCTGAGGATCATCACGATCATATGGTCGACGTCGAGAGCAATGACGTGATCGAATTTTTAGATGATGTGATTGAAAAACGTCAGCACGCCATCGCCGCAGAGCATGGCTACGAAATTATCGACCACTCTCTGGTGTTGTACGTCCGCAAAAAACGCTGAGGTGAGCTCATGCGCGTAAGCGGGTGTTTGAGATAACCGCTACGCGGTGCCGCTTAGCATTTCCCGCGCGTGTGCACGGGTGCTTTCAGTCAGCTTCACGCCGCCCAGCATGCGGGCAATTTCCTCAATCCGTCCATCGGCGGTGAGCGGTGCCAATTGCGTGCTGATACTGGTGTCGTCGCCGCTTTTGCTGACCTGTAAGTGATGCTGCCCTTTTGCGGCCACCTGAGGCAGGTGCGTGACACAGAGAATTTGTACGCCTTGGCTCAGGGTCAGTAGCAAGTCACCCACCACTTCTGCGACCGCGCCGCCAATGCCGACATCCACTTCGTCAAAAATCATAGTGGGTGAAGTTGCGCTACTTGCGGCGGCCACTTGTAACGCCAAGCTGATGCGCGATAGTTCGCCGCCCGAGGCCACCCGATTGAGCGGCGCCGGTGCACTCGCCGGATTGGTGCTAATCAAAAACGCCACATCTTCAGCGCCTTTTGGGTCCGGCTTGCCATCGTCCAGGGGTGTTAGTGCAACGCTAAAGCGGCATTTGTCCATAGACAGTTGTGCCAGCGTTGTCTGTACACGCTCTGCTAGGGTTTTGGCTGCCTTTGTGCGCGCCTTGCTCAGTGTTTTGCAAAGCTGCTGATAGTGGCTCAGCGTCTGCGTAATCGTCGCTTGCAGCGTGTCGAGTTGAACGCTGTCGCCATCGAGGGCTTCGAGTTCAGTTTGCAGCTGTGCTTGGTGGTCGAGCAGTGCTTCGGGCAACACGCGATGTTTGCGCGCTAAATCGTAAATTTGCGTCAGGCGCTCGTCGACCAGTGCGAGTCGCTCAGGGTCGAGCTCGATGTGGCCGGCGTAGTTTTCGAGCTCAGCGCGGGCCTCTTGTAGATGAATTTCAGCGGAAGAGAGCAGCTCGCGGATATTGCCAACCCGCTGCTCGCCATGGCGCGGGTCGTTCATCAGCTGGCGCAAGCTGCTCAGCTGCTCTATTTGCGTGTCGCAACCGTCCGCAACCTGGCTGGCGGCATTGAGAATGTATTCGGCGTTTGTCAGTAGCTTCTGTTCTTCTTCGAGGCGGGCTATTTCACCGTCCTCCAACCCCAACTCGTCAAGCTCCCCAATCTGGTAATTCAGCAGATCTCGACGCGCCGCGGCTTCTACCGAGAGTCCGCTTAAGTGCGTAAAGCGTTCGCTGAGCTCACGCCACTGCCTTGCGGTATCCGCGACTTCGTGTGCCACATCGGCGGCGCCCGCGTAGTCGTCGAGCAGAGCGCGTTGGGTTTGTTTTCGCAACAATGATTGGTGGGCATGCTGGCTGTGAATATCTACCAGCAATGCGCCGAGCTCTGCACAGTCAGCCAATGTTGAAGGGGCGCCATTGATAAACGCCTTTGAGCGGCCGTCGGCGCTGACTGTTCGCCGTAAAATGCAAGCTTGCTCGTCGTCGCTATCTAGGTCGCGTGCCTGCAGCCAGGCGAGTGCTGCTGGCGCGTCCACAAGGTCAAATGAGGCACTGACATCCGCGCGTTTGGCGCCGGGGCGCACCGCTTTTGAGTCGGCGCGGTCACCCACACACAAGCCCAGCGCGTCGAGCATGATCGATTTACCCGCCCCGGTTTCGCCGGTGATGACGGTCATTCCTGCGCTGAGGTCGAGTTCAAGTGTGTCGACAATGGCGTATTGGCTGATGGCGATGTGTTTGAGCATGATGAGGCCCCGAGGGTTTGGCGATTTATAACGCAACTAAGACCGCGGCGGAACAGTTCGGCCGACTCTTTGTCATCCGATTCGGCTGTGCTACAACAGCGTATCAATTTTTGGCAGCAACGTATGGACTTAAAAGACCTCTCACCCCGGGCGAGCAACTTACTGAAGACCCTTGTTCAGATGCACATTCGCAATGGCCAGCCGGTGGGTTCAAAAACACTGCACGAGTCGAGCGGGCTGTCGGTGAGTCCGGCGACGATTCGCAACGTCATGTCGGAGCTCGAGGATCGCGGTTTTTTGGTGTCTCCGCATACCTCCGCGGGCCGGATTCCCACGGCGATGGGGTACCGCTTCTTTGTCGACAGCTTGCTGCAGGTGCAGCCCCTAGAGCAGGCGGCGATGTATGCTCTTCGGGAAGAGCTCAACCCCAATCGTTCATCTACCGAGTTGGTGCAGGCTGCCTCTAACGTACTGGCGCAAATGACCACCCAAGCCGGTATTGTCACCGTGCCGCGCCCCGAGGCTAATCAACTCAGGCAGGTGGAGTTTTTGCCTTTGTCCGACAATCGCGTGCTCGTCATTTTGGTAATCAACGAACGCGAGGTGCAAAACCGCATCATCCAGTTGTCGCGCCCGATGACCGAGGCGCAGCTGAAATCCGCCGCTGAACTCGTCAATCAGCGGTTTGCGGGTAATGACATGGCCGAAGTAAAGCGGCGGTTACTCCATGAAATGGACGAGGCGCGCAGCCGCATTGATGATTACATGACCGCCGCATTGGACTTGGCAAGTCAGGCGCTGTCGACGGATGAGCAAGACGACGGTTATATGGTGACTGGGGAAGGTCATTTACTCGACACCGCCACAGCGCAGGATATTAGTAAGCTCAGAGAGTTATTTGATGCCTTTGAGCGCAAGCGGGATTTGCTAGACCTGCTGGAGCGCTGCTCCCGGGCCGATGGCATACAAATTTTTATTGGCGAAGAAGCGGGTTACGACGTTTTTGGCGACTTCAGTGTCATCACCGCGCCGTATTCTAAGGGGCGGCAGACGCTGGGGGTACTCGGGGTTATTGGCCCGACGAGAATGGCCTATGAGCGCGTGATCCCCATGGTTGATGTAACTGCGCGGATGCTCACTGCGGCACTGTCTAAGCAGTAAGCCGAGCGGCCTAAGCAGAGTAAGCCGGCCCAGCAGCGTAGGGGGCGCACGAGCGCCGTTGCAACAAAGCCTACGCAGGTTGATCCGCTAACCCTATGCGCCAAGACGATGTTGCTCGCGAATGTATTGAGGCTCAAACGCTCAGCAATACAGGCGCGAGTAAGAACGCTGAAAAAACGGCTAATGCCAGCGCGGCTTGTGTGTCAATTTGTGGGATAAGTTGTTTCATCCCGCTACTCTAGCGGCTAAGCATTCGCCATCAAAAGAATATTAAATTGTATTTTTATTCTTTATCGCGATAAAAAAATCCAGCCCAGCACGCCGCTGGCCGCCAGAATCCACAGCCCCAAACCGTGAATTAACACGTCCCCACGTATGCCTTTCAGCGTGTCGCGATCAATGTCTAAACCGATCAAAAACAGTGCAGCAGTGAGCAGTAAGCGGCTGATTTGGCTGGCGCCTTGCAACAGCGATGTAGGTAGTGCAACCAGCGAACTCAGTGCCGCAGCGGCGATAAACAGCACAATGAATAAAGGCAGTCTGACGCGCACATTGTCGGCGCGATACATCAACGCGGCTATCAGCATGATGGGGATCAGCCAAAGTGTGCGCCCGAGCTTCAGCGTAGTGGCGACTTTTTCAGCCTCGTGGCCGTACATAGCCGCGGTAGCGACCACCGACGAGGTGTCGTGAATGGCCAGCGCCGACCACAGGCCAAATTCTTGCTGGCTGAGCCCGAGCCAATGCCCAATCGGTGGAAACAACATCATCGCCATCGCGTTGAGGGTAAATACCAGCGCCAGGGCCACCCCTGTTTCAGCGGGCTTTGCACCGATCACCGGAGAGAGCGA
>Ga0209652_1002537_pt1 | contig 14054 bp, 11 predicted proteins | sample SaaInl74LU_5_DNA_FD_184641 | JGI IMG/M metagenome (GOLD analysis project Ga0209652, IMG submission 184641) | Marine microbial communities from expanding oxygen minimum zones in the Saanich Inlet - ESP_74LU_5_DNA (SPAdes) (version 2) | ecosystem: Environmental > Aquatic > Marine > Intertidal zone...
TCTTCATGCCGGCAATGCCCTGTTCCCAGCCCGGTATTACCTGTCCACTGCCAAGGATAAAGCTGAACGGCACGCCACGTTTTTGTGAATCATCAAAAACGGTGCCATCGGTCAGGCGTCCTTGATAATGCACTGATACCTGCATCCCGTTCTTGGCTGTTTCACCATCGCCCTCGGCAATGACCTCAAATGATAAATCGGCCGCGTTCACACTAACCCCCAAAAATAAACATACCGGCAAAAAGGCAAGGACTCGCCCAAGGCCTTTGATCCAGTGAAGAATTTTCATCAATTTCTAACCCTTTGGTAATGAGCCGACTAAACAACAATTCATTAATCACATTATTTGACTGAAGATGCTAGTCCCCACCGGCCCAATTGGTAGTCCAAAATACGTATTTTGTGACCCAGTTTCTGGATTTTTAGCCTAATATTTAAGATGACTTTTTATGTATTAATTCCACAAAACCCTGCAAAGAAAATATCATTTGTAAGAAAATTGGCAGTTTAATTTGGCATTACTGTTGGGTTATGAAAACATTGACCAGACAGAAAGAGACACTACGGCCAATAGGCAGAGTGCAACTGACAAATTAATTAGTCTTTGAGTTCGAACGGACAACTCTAATCGATTGATTTTTAGTCCCACAAATAACCAAAGACCGTGGAGTAAAAACCAAATAAAATTTGCAATTATCAGCTTAATCCAAGTTTCGATGATTAGGCTTTCAGGGTAAAAAGCGAAACCGCTGAAAAGTGCTGTATTAACCGCATATGCTTTTGGATTGATAAACTAAAGTGTTAAACCGGATATAACTCCCAGTTTTGTAATATGGATAAATGCAATTTTTGAGCCGGCAATAGCAATGCTTAAGAATAGATAAACAAGATATACAACAGATATAATCAGCAACATCGTTCGAATAATTGTGTCTGCCAAGACTGCAGTTGCAAGGACCGAAATAACCGCAAAGCAAACAAGGTTAGTGCCAAGGAACAAACCAAAAAGGTACCGAAATCCTTGCCGCCAACCATATGCGGCTCCCAATCCTGCCAACGATAACACGCCTGGCCCAGGTGTGATTATTAAAAGAAAAACCGCAAGGGTAAATGTTAGCATTTATTGAGGCCTATAAATTTTATCTCTCACATCAATATTTTCTAAAAGTAACTCGGAGAAATGTTAATGATTCAATCAACTATCGATCATATCGTTATTGGCGCAGCAGATTTAGAAAAAGCAACAAAAAGTATTGAGCAGTTTATAAAAGCTGATTTTTCGAGTGGTGGAAAGCATCCATTGATGGCCACACATAACCGCTTAATTAAACTTCAAAATTCAATATACATGGAAGTTATATCTATAGACCCCGGCGTTACAATGCCTCAATCTTCAGGCCACAAAAAGCGTTGGTTCTCGCTTGACTCGCGGTCCACAAAACGCCGGTTATCACTGGCACCACAACCTTTGTGCTGGGTTGCCGCCGTTGATAATGTCGAACAAGCAGTATCACATTGTGGTTACAACCCCGGTAAAATTATTGAGGTAACAAGAGACGACTTACGATGGAGATTAACAGTCCCAGAGAATGGGAAATTATCTTTTGATGGCGTTTTACCTATTTTAATTGAATGGCCAAATGGGAAAAATCCTGCCGAAAGAATGCCGGAGAGCAACGTGTGTTTACAGCAACTGACCTTATTTCATTCAAATCCAAAAAAAATCAAAGGCATTTTATCCAAGCTAAATATTTTAGGCCCAATAAATATTGAACTTGGAGAACCAAGAATACAATTCTCTTTCAAAACCGCGAGCGGAAAAAGCATTGTTTTTTGCGAAAACTGTCTAGCTGATATCCAATCATCCTCCTGACATACCTGACATAATGTGCCGGAAAATCACGCTATTTTATGTGCGCGCGGTATTTTTTGGATCTTTTTATTTTTTACAACCAGCTATTCAAAAAACCGGGGCACTATTGATCTAACTAGGGCGCGCCGTTTATTGATAGTTCACGTTAGCTATCGCGCGGTGCCTGAATGCGATTTTTCATGCTGTAGTCTCGTCTAATCAAAAATAATTCTATTTTGTCAATTGAGTCTGTTGATATTAAGGAGGTAAGCGGCTTTACAGAAGGTAAATCATTTGGAGTCACCAAAGTTATAAACTGGTCTGACGCTGATAAGCCGTTATAAGCACCATCCAAAACCGCATGCTTATTAAACGCAGTATTAGAAATAACTGTCCTACTTTGTATGCTTACCAACAACGCATCTGACTTCGAGGTTAACTCAAAATGTGTTTCGGTTACTAAATTAGCTTGCCAGCAGGCTAGCCTCTGTCCAATTCGAATTCTGTAATCTTTGAAATGCTTCTTAATGCCAGCCTTTTGCGCCAGGCGATGCTGTTTATTTTGCCGCCAATTTTCAAGTGATTTTTCACTATCCCATAATTGATGAGATAAAAGACTGTAATCATCAAGCTGGGCTCTATATCGGTTTAACCAAATCAGCCCATCATGTTTTTCCAGTTCGGGTTTAAGCTTCTCAACATATGAGAAATAATGATTTAAATGACCAGGGTTTGGAGCAACTTCAAAAAACAAACCTACGGGTACTTCATTACTTTTGGGCATATTCAGATCTTACACCTTTACATCCAAAACATTTAGGGGTTCCCAAGAGTGTTGCTGTCAAACTTAGCCTAGAAATAGCTATAGCAAAACATCGAACTACGCACTTTATTAACCAATCAGCAGTTTGAATAATGATAGACATTTAGCAGGAATAGAATAACAATTCAAAAATAAGAAGTTTAATAGTGTTTGGAGGAACTGATGGATAGAAGATCTTTTGTAACAGGATTAGCGGTCGGTGGTGCTGTCGGCGCAGGAGCCGCTTCAATGCTGATTAAGCCGAAAGAGATAGTAAAAGAAGTTGAGGTGGTAAAAGAAGTTGCTGCGCCAGCTATTGCTAAAGAACGGGTCGAAATTGCAATGGTATCAACTTGGCCAAGAGATTTTCCTGGCCTTGGCACTGGTGCTCAGCGCTTTGCGCAGAAGCTTTCAGACGTAACTGATGGTCGCATTCAAGTTACCTACTATGCTGCCGGTGAGCGTGTGGGCGCGTTTGATTCCTTTGACGAGGTAGCTTCAGGTAATGCACAAGCCTATCACGCAGCAGATTACTATTGGAAAGGGAAGCATCCTGGATGGGCCTATTTTACAGCCGTTCCATTTGGCCTTACTTACCCAGAAATGAAGGCTTGGCTTCGCTGGATGGGTGGTCAAGAGCTTCACGATGAATTAGCTGGTGAATTTGGTTTAAAATGTGTGCCAATGGGCAACACAGGAGTTCAGTGGGGCGGTTGGTTCAACAAAGAAATCAACTCTGGAGATGATTTAAAGGGACTAAAAATGCGTATCCCTGGCCTTGGTGGAGATGTTATGGCCAAACTTGGGGCATCTCCTGTTTCACTCCCAGGTGGGCAAATATACGAGAACCTTGTCTCTGGTGCAATTGACGCAACAGAATGGGTTGGCCCATGGAACGACGAAGCAATGAAGTTTTATGAGGCTGCAAAATACTATTACTATCCAGGCATGCATGAGCCAGCTTCACAGCTGCATGTTGGATTTAACGCATCATTCTGGAGCGGTATGAGTGCATCTGATAAAGCGCTTATCCAAGCAGTTGCAGCCGGTGGAGATAATGATTTTATGGCTGAGTACAATGCCAAAAATGGTGCCGCACTTGAGCGTTTGGTGAATGATCAAGGCGTTGTTGTAAAAGAGTTTAATGACGACGTATACGCTGCCTTCAAACGTGGCTCAGACGAGGTATATGAGGAAGTCCAAACTCATTCAGCACTGGCAAAAAAGATCCACGAATCTATGGTAAATGCTAGAAAAATAGTTGGTGATTACGTCCAGCTAAATGACGTCGCGTACACAAATAAGCGTAACGCGGCTCTGGGAGCATAACGCTGCTTTGGGAAACAAATCAACTGAGATCCGCTATCTGTAAATAGCGGATCTCAAGTGTTTTAATTATTTGGTTAATCATATTTAAGTTGATCATAATGCTGTCAGAACGAAAAAATAATTTGTCTTCCATGCTGCATTTATTAGGGCTGTGCAGCGCATTTTTATCAGTTCTTTTTGTGGTAAATAATTTTCTAATTTTTGGGTTTGATGCTCCGGGTGTGGTCAATGTGCTTGGCCTAAATAAAATTTTTGGTGTTGAGAGCCTAAAGGGTGGTTACAGCAGTGGATTGTATATTGTTGGGTTGGTTCAAACTGCAGCTGTTTTTGGAGTGATCTTTTGGGCTTGTTACCACACCATAAAAAAAGGCCAGCTTCGTTTAGATGCGGAGCGCCTTGACTGGCTTTCCGCATATGTTATCCGTGCGGCTTTTTGGGCAGTGCTAATTGTTGGAATTGCCGATGCAATCATGTCCTTTATGCGCGTCGAAGATTTTCATAAGACTGTTTTTGGTGATTCAGGGGGGGCTATAATTGCCCTACCTAGCTCTCGCGGAATATACATCCATGTTCCTTTGATAATTGTTGCAGCTTTAATTGCTTTACGTGACAAATCAGTTTCTTTGGTATGGTTGACCCTGTTAGTTGTGATTGCTGAGTTCCTCATTGTGGTTGGCCGTTTCATTTACGGTTATGAACAAACCTTTATGGGAGACCTTGTGCGCTTCTGGTATGCGGCTCTGTTCCTTTTTGCATCTGCCTACACATTAAAAGAGGATGGCCATGTCCGAGTTGATGTGTTTTATGCAGGCTTGGAAAGGCGAACCAAATCAATACTTAATACGATTGGGACATTGTTTTTTGGGATTCCACTTTGCTGGCTCATCCTGATACGTGGCATGTGGGGGAAATCCAGTCTAATTAATAGCCCAATGATGAATTTTGAAACGTCAATGAGCGGCTTTGGAATGTATGTGAAATATTTGATGGCAGCTTTCCTTATGGTTTTTGCACTAAGTATGATTTTGCAGTTTACCGCCTACCTATTTCAGTCAATGGCAGACATTCAGGAAAATATTACTGATGATTTGGATGCGGAAGGGGCTACTGAATAATGGAACTTTTATTCCTAGCAATCCTATTTTTGTTGATGATGTATGCCCTTGGTTCTGGCTATCCCGTTGCATTTGCATTACCGGGTGCTGCCATCGTTACAATCACTCTTGCCGGCCTAACTGGAACACTTTTTGAAGGCGATAGCGGTGCTTATTTTATTCAGGATGGGCCTATTGAATGGCTAACGGCAGGTGTTACAAACTTTCGGGGAATTTATTGGGAGGTGGAACGGGACACCCTCATAGCGATCCCATTATTCATATTCATGGGCATCATGCTCCAGCGATCAAAGATTGCTGAAGATCTTCTTGTCACCATGGCACAATTATTCGGAGCCGTTCCCGGCGGGCTCGGCATTTCAGTGGTATTTGTAGGGGGGCTTTTAGCTGCGACCACCGGTATTGTGGGCGCGACGGTTGTTGCAATGGGCCTGATTTCGTTGCCAGCTATGTTGCGCAACAACTATTCAAAACCCCTTGCAACAGGCGCGATATGCGCATCAGGCACTTTAGGACAGATTATTCCACCCTCAATTGTTCTAATTATCTTAGCCGATCAGCTGGCAAGTGCTGCCGATCAAGCGGCAACGGCGCGTAAAGCGTTATACAAGCAAGCAACTGGTCAGTTCAGCATGCCGTCTGAATTTAATATCATTTCAACTAGTGCCGGAGACATGTTCCTTGGCGCTTTTTTGCCTGGAATTTTGCTTGTTGGTATCTACATGGCCTACATCTTGATTGCTGCGTTAATTCGCCCTTCTTTAGCACCCGCTGTAAAATATGATGGTAAATTATTAGAAAGAAGCTTTCTGTTAAAAGTGGCTCTAGCTTTGGTGCCGCCCCTACTGCTAATTTTTCTAGTCCTCGGTTCGATCATTGCAGGTATTGCTACGGTAAACCAAGCTGGAGCAATCGGCGCGGTAGGAGCTCTGATTATGGCAGGCTACAAACTCCATGAGGGATCAAAATCTGCTTTTTACCCATCGATCTTAACCATCATTTCGCTTTTATTGATTTGGCTTTTTAAATCTAACTTTAATCTTAGCATCAAGACCGTTACGGATCCCTCTGACTGGTTTGGGGTGTTTTTCGTCACGTTAGCTGTTATTGGCCTTTGTACTGGTATCGCATGGAGCGGATGGCGCGCGTTTAAGATTGAAGACACGCTTCGTGAAGTCATGTCTGAAACAGCAAAGACAACCTCCCTTGTCTTTATTATTTTGCTCGGCGCCGCAATGCTGACGGCTGCTTTCCGAGGGTTTGGCGGCGAAGAAGTTGTAAAGCACTTCCTGTCAGGCTTACCTGGAGGGTTTTGGGCACAATTCATGGTAGTCATGCTGGTAATATTCCTGCTTGGTTTCTTTCTCGACTTTATTGAGATTGCAGTGGTCGTGGTACCAATCGTTGCGCCAATTTTGCTTGCTGATCCATCTGCCAATATAACAGCTGTTTGGCTTGGCGTTATGATTGGCCTCAACATTCAAACCTCATTCCTCACGCCACCATTTGGTTTTGCATTATTTTATCTACGGGGAGTGGCATCCAAAGCAGTCAAAACCATAGACATGTATAAAGGCGTCGTTCCGTTTATTGGCCTACAATTACTAGGACTTGCAATCGTAGGTTTTAATCCAAGTTTGGTGAACTACCTTCCAACCAAAACATTTTTATCAAGTGAGACTGCGCCGCCACCAAAAAACCCACGCCTACAGTTGTGCTTAGAAAACCACCTATTTAGTTTTTATGATGCCAATAAGAGCGAATATTTATCGCAAGTTAGTTTGCTAAATAATCTTGATTATTCTTCACTTCCAGAAACAACGAGGGCGGGGCTTCAGCGCAGTTTAAAATCTGCTGGTGATATTTTCATTTTGATGGACGAAATCAAGGAAGCTCAAGCTGAAATGGCACGTGCATCAGTTGCTTATGCGCCAATTCATACTGAGGTTCGCAGCCTTGAACGCACCATCAAACAAAATCAAGAAGAGATCAAAACTTTAAAAAATCAATTAAGGGGAACTGACGACATTAGCAAAAAGACCCACATCGAACAGTCAATCTCAACTCTTGAGGCCAACATTAAAGAAAAACTCGCATTAATTCCAAGCAGTTGGCAGAAAACAAATAAAGATTTTAAACTCATAACAACAAAATTAAATCGTGCGCGCATGCAATTCCGACGTCAATCAGATCAAGCCTATTCTGAAATCCGTGGAATAGTGAATTCAATCAACTCTGTTTCCATTTTGGATGAGGCCCGCCAAGACATAATCAATGTTAAAGCTCGGATAGGGCAACAATCTGTTGATGAGGCACTGAGCGAAATCAAAACAGCCTATAGTGCACTAACCAAAATCCCTGGCGCCAATAACGCCGCCAAATCATTGTCAGATGCCCGCCGTTTGATCGATAGAAAAGATCCGAATTTACCAAAAGCTGGTGCATTTGTTGATGAAACATTAGCTTCAATTAACGCCGAATTAACTTGGCGAGGTGAAGCTAAACAGGGCCCATATGAAAAACTTGCAGCATTTGAAGCTTACGCAAGATCAAATCTTGGCCTGCGTGAACAGGACAGGCTGAACCCAGAGCAAGTTGATTCAATCACATCATGCTTAGCAAAACATAGGAGCCTTGCTCTTCAATTTTAATATGAATCGCGCAAGACCCGTCAGCAATTTGCACTTAAAAAATAGAATAGTGGAGATAACGTGTGTCAAACCAAAGTGACAAGGGGGGTATTAATACCCAAGCCGTTTTGGCCATGCGCGGTGCAGGCTATTATTCCGAAAGAACTGCAGGTGCACGAGATGTCATTAATGATGCAAGAGAACTAGTACTAACGGCACTTGAGACTCTTTCCGATGCAGGAAGCCTGAGAATTGCAGATTTTGGCGCTGCCGATGGTGGTACTAGCCAACAAATGTGGAGTACGGTTATAGAAATGCTCCGCAAGTCCGGAGACAACCGGCAAATTGAAATACTCTACACCGACCTTGCAAGTAATGATTTTTCAACCCTGTTCAGAATGATGCAAGGTATGCAAGGTAGCCCAACCCATGCCTATCAAAAGCATCATGAGAATGTTTTTGTGCATGGGTGTGGAACCGGTTTTCACCAACAACTAATGGCGAGTGAATCCCTGCATTTAGGGTTTAGCGCCACCGCAATGCATTATGTTTCAGTCAAACCGCTGGAAATTCCAAAACATGTGCATGCCGCAAGAGCTGATCATACTAGTAATGCAGCCTTTGCAGAGCAAGCGGCGCTTGATTGGCAAAACATCTTGCTTGCCCGCGCTGCTGAGCTGGTCCCAGGAGGGCGTTTTATTGCGCTTAATTTTGGCATAGACGAAAAGGGGCGCTACCTAGGCAATACTGGCGGGGTTCATATGTTTGACCAGTTTCACAAACATTGGAATGCCCTATATCAGGACAATACTATCACCAAAGATGAATATGAAAAGGCAACATTCGCACAATACTACCGCAATATTAACGAGTTTTGTGCGCCCTTCAATGACCCACAAAGTCCAGTCAGTAAAGCCGGTTTGGTGCTAAAATCCTGTCACAGCAAGCTCACAAAATGCCCCTATGAAGCAGCATTCGTAAAAGCCGGTGGAGCTGGTGGATCAATGACAAACGCTGAATACGCCGATAGCCTTATTCCAACCATGCGATCTTGGTCTGAAACGGTTTTCAGAACAGCAATTTCTGATCGAAGTGACGATGAAAGCCTTCAAATCATTGATCGTTTTTATAAGGCCTATCGTGACGAGGTTGCGGCAAACCCAATCGGTCATGCAATGGACTATGTCCACATTATTCTCGATATAGAAAAGACTGCTAATTAGACAATCTTTTCTAAATTACTCAGCACTTATCAATTTGTCTTTTAGGTGTTAATAGCCAATGGCGCATCCATCTTTGCGTGGGTCAGACCCAGCAATTAATAAATCTGTATCCCAATCAATAAAGATTGCTTGCGAGCCACCGATAGGCTTGCTAGCTGGCTGAATATTGTGCCCAAGTGCACGCAATGATTCACGGATTTCATCACTAATTGGCTCTTCAACCTCAACAACATCACTAAACGGGTCCGGCATAAAGCGTGGCATGTCCTGCGCTTCTTGAATATCCATCCCATAATCGAAAAGACGAGTCAAAAACTGCATATGGCCGAACGCCTGATATTCACCGCCCATAACGCCAAATGGCATTATGGTTTTACCATCCTTAGTGGCCATGCCCGGAATGATCGTATGAAGCGGGCGTTTGCCAGGTTCAATACAATTTGGATGACCTGGCTCAACTACAAATCCCTGGCCCCGGTTTTGCAAAATGACACCTGATTTTGGCGCAAGAATACCGGCACCAAAATTATGAAACACAGTGTTTATAAAACTACATGCATTCCGATCTTTATCAACAACACTGATGTAAACTGTACTTTTATGCTTAGGAAGTGTGGTTTCAGGAAGTTTATCAAGTGCCCTATTTGGGCTAATTTGAGCGCGTATGAGATCAGCTGTCTCCTGACTTAACATGTCATCAATCGGCATGGCAGAAAACTCCGGATCAGACAAATATAGGTTTCGATCACGATAAGCTATTCGGCCTGCTTCAATCTCATGGTGAATACGTTCAACAGAAATAGGATGATCACCAAACTTATCTACACCGGACATAATGTTTAGCAACATCAAGGCTATGACGCCTTGCCCATTTGGCGGACATTCCCAAATATCATAACCACGGAAGTTGGTTTTAATCGGTGTAACATAATTTGCCAATGCCGAGTCAAGATCAGCTTGTGTGTGTAAACCACCAAGTGTATTTAGCTTGGTTAAAATATCGTCTGCTACCCAGCCTTCATAAAATCCAGCGCGGCCATTTTTTGCAACAGCCTCCAATGCTTTGGAGAGGTTTTTATTAATAAACCGATCGCCCATTCTATAATTTTCACCATTTTTAAGGTATAGCGCACTCAAATCGGCATCACCCAAAATTAGCTCGCGACTTGCAGCAAAATCTGCTTCAACTCGTTGACCAATCGGAAATCCGTCGCGGGCATAGCCAATTGCTGGCTGAAGAAGATCGCCAAGCGATTTTTTTCCATAATCACGATTCAATTGTACCCAAGCATCAATTGCTGTTGGCACTGTCACTGCATGAGGGGATTGTTGAGGAATCTCTTTGATTCCCTGTGCCAACAACCAATCAGCGGTTAAACTCATTGGCGCACGGCCAGATCCATTCAAGGCAATAACCTTGTCGCTACCAGCTTCTGAATAAAGGCAGAAGCAGTCACCACCAATACCTGTAGATTCTGGCTCTACAACCGCTTGTACGGCACTCGCAGCTATGGCTGCGTCCATTGCATTTCCGCCATTTTGAAGAACTGTGACCGCAGCCTGAGTTGATAAGGGATTAGACGTGCTAGCCATCCCATTTGGGGCTAGAACTGGTGACCGACCCGGCCGTTGTAAACTACGCATCACATTTCCTCATAATAAAACCTTAAAAACAACTTGAGGTCAGAGTAATACAGTACCTAGGCTTATTTGAGCAATATAATATCACCAGCCATATAAGCAGCGCGAGGTGATGGTAAGGAGAAAAACATGAAAATTGGGTTCATTGGACTAGGTAATATGGGCGCTCCAATGGTGAAACGACTTGTGGCATCAGGTCACGACATCACTGGTTATGATGTAATGGAGAGCGCTATGGCTGCTTTATCAGAAGTAAAAATGAGTTTTTCCAAAGACATTTTAACAGCAGCCCGCGAACAGGACGTTGTCATAACAATGCTTCCCAACGGTGAAGCGCTTATCAAGGTTGTAGAAGCAATCATTCCTGTTATGCCGAAGGGATCATGTTTTATTGATTGCTCAACAGTTGATATAAATATTACAAGGCAGGTGGCTACACTGCTAAAAAATGCGGCCATTCACGTGCTTGACGCTCCAGTCTCAGGTGGTGTCGGCGGCGCTGTCGCAGGCACACTCACTTTTATGGTTGGTGGCAGTGAAGATAGCTTTGCCATAGGAAACCCACTTTTCAAAATCATGGGTCAACGTGTTATTCATTGTGGTGCTGACGGCGCCGGACAGGCAGCCAAAATTTGTAATAATATGATCCTCGGTGTTACCATGATAGCAACATGTGAAGCCTTTGCACTTGCTGATGATTTGGCACTAGATCGGCAAAAGCTTTTTGATGTTGTCAGCACCTCATCAGGAAATAGCTGGTCAATGAGCACCTATTGTCCAGCACCTGGAGTTGGACCAGAAAGCCCATCTGACAATGATTACTTACCTGGTTTTTCAGCTTCTTTAATGCTGAAAGATTTGAAGCTTTCTCAAGAAGCCGCAACAATCCACGGCACACCAACCAGAGCCGGTCAACTTGCTTTGGAATTATATCAAGATTTTGTTAAATCAAGCAAAGGCGGAGCGCTAGATTTTTCTGCAATACTCCAAGACCTAACGTCACGCAGTAAAGATCAATAGTGCAAAAATGATTTTGCAAAAACCCTTAAAGCGGTGGTTTGCCAAGCACCAAATCAGCGCCTTTCTCTGCAATCATCAAAACACCAGCATTCAAATTTGCCGATAGCATAGTTGGCATTATAGAGGCATCAATAACACGCAAGTTTTGCATGCCATGAACCCGCAATTGATCATCGACCACTGCAGTTGGATCCGTCTCTGGCGCCATCCGACAAGTTCCCATAAGGTGGTAGACTGTAGTGCTTCGCTGGCGAGCTACGTCCAGTAATTCATCGTCACTTTGAATATGCGCACCAGGATACCCCTCATAATCAAAATAAGGCGCTAATGGTTCAGTATTCATAAGTCGGCGGCTTAGTTTAATACCGGCTAGCAGTACACGTCGGTCTTCCTCACTCGCCAAATAATTTGGCTGTATCAAGGGTTTGACGAAAGGGTCGCTACTCTTTGCGCGAACATAACCAAGACTTTCAGGACGTTGTTGCCAAGTAGCAAGGGTGAATCCCGGTTCATCATCAAGCCAGGCTTGCAAACCTTCCTTATAGCTAGCAGGCGTAAAGCTCACTTGAAGATCAGCATTACGAACAGTTTCATCCGAATGCCAAAAGCAGTAAACCAGCGTTGGTCCTAACTCAAGAATAGAACGCCTTCCTAAAAAATACTTGGCGATTTCACCAACCAATTTTGGGCCACGAGCGAGTTCATTTATAGTTTTTACATTTTTTGCTCGAGCAGTCAGACGCGTGCCGTAATGATCACGCAAATTTTCACCAACACCAGACAATTCATGCCTCACCTCAATACCAAGCTCATTCAAAAGCTTCCCTGGCCCAATTCCTGATAACTGAAGTAATTGTGGTGAATTGATTGTACCGCCAGCAATAATTACCTCACGACCTGCATACACCTGATCTGGGCGACCATTGACTCCACCTCGATTATAAGCAACGCCAATTGCCCGCTTACCATCCAGTAAAATTTTTGTTGCATGTGCGTTGGTAATGACATGAAGGTTAGAACGATTACGTGCCGGCTTCAGAAAGGCGCGAGCTGAGCTCATTCGTAATTTGCCAGTGGCGGTGCGTTGAACATAAGAAGTGCCCTCTTGGTAAGCACCGTTATAATCTGGATTCCTCGGTATCCCAATGCTTTCAGCACCTTCAATAAAAGCCTCACAAAGTGGGTCGCGCCACGCAAGGTTGGTTATCTTCATTTCGCCCGTCTGGCCTCGATAGCTCGCATCTGGGCTATCCTCGTGGGACTCATAACGGCGAAAATAAGGAAGCACGTCATCATATGACCAGCCCCGATTTCCTTTTTGCGCCCAGACGTCAAAATCCATCTTTTGACCACGGTTAAAAATCAAGCCGTTGATTGAGCTTGACCCACCGAGAACTTTGCCGCGAGGCATTGGAATTGTACGGCCGTTCGTTCCTTTACTAGCCTCGCTTTGATACATCCAATTTACTGATGGATTAACCAGTGTTTTAATGAAACCAGCAGGGATATGGATCATCGGGTTCCAATCAGACGGACCTGCTTCCAAAACGCAAACCTTATAGGTGCCACAAGCAGTCAAGCGATTTGCTAGAACACACCCAGCACTGCCAGCACCAACAATCACATAATCATATTTTTCTGACATTAATCTGCTTTCAAACTCAAATAAGGCCCTCAGTATATGATAGTGACTAATCAGTCTTAAAGTGACAAGTCTGATTTGCACATCACATTCATTAGTCCCAGACAAACACAGCTATTAAATAACACCATTTAGGCCAGCCCAGACTGACGTTGCTTTTCAGCTTTCAAATTTAACAAAATTGCGATGAAAATAATCCCTGCGCCCAAAAGAATTGGTAGCTCAAAGGCCTCATCATAAATCAAAAAGCCAATCACACTAATCAATGGCAAACGCATGAAGTCTAGGGGGATGACAACAATGGCTGGAGCAAGTGCCAGTGCATTGGTGATACAAAAATGAGCCATCAAACCACCTATACCCACGATCACAACCCATATGATATTAATGCCTTCTGGAAAAGTGTTCATACCCATAAAAAACGTTGCCATAAGGCCCATGAAAAGCTGCATTAAGGTCAGCCAAAAAAGAATACACGTAATGGATTGATCGTTTGTCAGCTTTTTAGTCGCCATCATTGAACCGGCGAAACAGATAGCACAAGCAACCGCTGCAATAATTGCAAAATCAATTTGTTCCATATCTGGCCTAGCAACGATCAATACACCTGCAAATCCTAATACAACAGTTAAAACACGCTGTCTTGTTAAGGCCTCGCCCAAAAATAAAGGAGCAAATAACGCAACCCAGATTGGTGTAGAAAACTCTAATGCAAAAAGTTGTGAAAATGGAATGTAAGCAACAGCTAAAAACCATAAATTTTGTCCAGAAAAATGAGCCAAGTTTCGGAACAAATGCAG
>Ga0209652_1002538_pt1 | contig 14051 bp, 12 predicted proteins | sample SaaInl74LU_5_DNA_FD_184641 | JGI IMG/M metagenome (GOLD analysis project Ga0209652, IMG submission 184641) | Marine microbial communities from expanding oxygen minimum zones in the Saanich Inlet - ESP_74LU_5_DNA (SPAdes) (version 2) | ecosystem: Environmental > Aquatic > Marine > Intertidal zone...
AGCTAACTTTAACTCTTTCTAACTGTAAGGAAATTTTGAGAGCCCAACTTCAACTTTTTCTAAATGTGAGGAAATTTTGTAACCCTAACTTCAACTTTTCTAACTGTAAGGAAATTGAATGGTGCTAACTTTAACTGTGAAAGTCAACTTTTTTCTAACACTGGGCACATAGGCTAGCCGTGGAGCTGCAGCGACGTGGAGCCAAACCCAACACCTATGTTGGCATTTTGATGGGAGAGAAGACATTCGAGATGCATGTGGCCGTTCTGGCAGTGTTGAAGTCTGGTGCAGCTTATGTCCCGATGGATGCTGTCCTTTTCCCGCCAGAGAGGATCAAGTTCATTGCGGAAGATACAGATATGAAGCTGTTGGTGACTGTGGGCGAGCACGTCGATTTGGTCGAGAGAGGGTTTGAGAAGGTTCTTGTGGAGGAAGCAGTGAAGAATACTTCTCACGATGAAACTCAACTCCAGCGTCTTGTCAAACCTTCTGACTGTGCGTATATGATCTACACGAGTGGAACGACAGGTACTCCTAAGGGTGTGGCATGCCACCATATCGGGCCGGTAAATATGATGTTTTATGAGTCTGGGGTGGAAGTCTTTAGTAAAGGGGTACCGGAGGATGATGTGGTTGGATGCGCTGCACCTCCCATATTCGACTTGTTTGTGTATGGATACTTCGGTACACTTGGCAGTGGACTTGCTTTGAGTTTGGATATGAAGTGCTGTACAATGTTGTTATGCACACCTTCTGTGGCTGATATTTTCCTCCAAGACAAGACAAACAATATCAAAGTGATGTTTGTTGGCGGTGAGGCTTGTATTCAGGGTCTTGAATCAAAGGTTCCTACTTTCATCAATGGTTATGGTCCTACAGAGATCTCTATCATGTGCTCTGGTGGTAACAAGCCAGATACAATCGGTTTCCCCCTTCCAAACACGCTTTGTTATGTGGTGCATCCAGATGATGGTACACTCTGTCCACCAGGCGTGTCTGGCGAGCTTTGGGTTGGAGGAGTAGGTGTCAGTATCGGTTATCACAAACGTCCGGAGCTCACTGCTGAGAAATTCATCTCAAATCCATTTGGCCCGGGCAAAGTATACAAGACTGGCGACCGGGTGAAGTGGGACAAGGGAGGAGAGATTGTCTACCTAGGTCGCTTCGATCATCAAGTGAAGGTGCGTGGTTACCGCATTGAGCTTGGCGAGATCCAAGCAGAGCTGGAGAAGCAAGAAGGAGTGAATGGCGCGTTGGTAGTGGTGCACGAGGAGAAGCTGGTTGCATTTGTGGCGTCGGGTGTGGTAGATTCCTCTGAGAACGATGCCTTTTCTGAGACGTTGATGGAAGCATTGAAGAGTGAAGAATGTCATTTAGCTTCATACATGGTTCCTTGGAAGATCTCAGTAATGGACGAGTTTCCCCTGACGTTGAATGGCAAGATCGACAGGAAATATCTCATTCCCCAGCTCCAGGAGGGGCTTGTCCGAGCTTCGTTTGTCGGGTCTTTGAATGTCCCTTTTACTGCTACACAGAAGATTATCTGTAAGCTTTTTGAAGAGATCTTACAAGTTGATGCTGTTGGCATTGATTGCGATTTTATTGAGAGAGGAGGCCATTCATTGCTAGTGATGCAGGCAGTAGGGAAGATCCGCAAAGAATTCGATATCGACTCATTTACAGTCAGGCAGTTCATTGAGTTGAAGACTGCCAGGAACATTGCACAGAAAATAGATGGAAGTGTAGAGGACGATAATCAAGGAATGAAGTCAACCAGGCGCAGGTTTTCTTTTGCGATCAATAGCATTATTGGCTCGGCTGTTCTCAAGGATGACAATCCTCTCTGGAAATTGGTAGTGAAGGCAATCGCTATAATCGTCCTCTTCTTTAGTTGCGGGGTTGCCATTCTCCCAGCCAACTTGTTGCTGAGTGCATCGTTGGGACTAAAAGTTAGAAGCATACGAAGCTTCCAGGATTCTTCAGACAAATTTCGCTTGCTGATGCTTGCGATTTGGGCAAGCGTCGCTGCAACGTTGGTGTTCATTTCCTGTTTGGCCATCCTAGCAAGGTTTTATGGCTACCTACTTTCCAATGTAATCGGTAAAGGCCCCACCACGATCAAGCGGAGCTCGGCTACATTTGGACTTTGGTATGTCTTTGACAGGCTTTGGTTTGTGTCACGGATGGGAGCAGCTCTCATGTTTCGTGGTACAAAATTCCATTTGTGGTTCTACAATGCCTTTGGATGCAGAATTGGCAGGAATAACTTCTTTGAGGATGCTGATGTGCGTTTGCCATTCATGCTCACAACTGGAAACAATGTAGTAGTCGAGACTGGAGCAAAGCTTGAAACAATCGTAATAAAGAAAAATGGAGACGTTGCCGTAGATGATTTGTTTTTGGGAGACAACACGGTGATTGGGCCAAATACACACATTGGACTAGGAGCCAAGATTGGTGATTCTTGTTTGATCAAGAGTCTCTCCTTAGTTCAGCGAGGACGTAGGATTACAGACTCAAAGATGATCATGGGGCACGAGGTAACTGAGCTCGAAACTGCGACTGAGGGCGCAAAGAATGATGTTGAGGACCAGACAGTCGTGTCGCTTGGCTGGCACTTAATGTTCCTCTTGATCAGTTATATTCCTGCCGTCATGATCATTCTAGTTTCAATCCTGATACTTTTCTTGGCTTCCTTCAGCGTACATGCGGTAGCGGTCGCAGTTATGCTCTACCCTATCTTTATGAACCTTGGCGTCGTCATAATTGCGATTTGTATGCGCCCATTGAGATTTTCTTTGATTGGGGAACGAGCAAAACCTGGATGGGAGAGAGTCTATTCAAAGTCATTCCTACGGCGCAATGTGGCTACAAGCCTTTATCATTCATGTGTCAAGATGTTTGAGGGCACAGTGTTGTATTACTTCATTACTAGGTTTATTTTTGGAGCTGAGATTGATGTCAGGAGCAGCTTTACACCTCAACCTGAAGAGCCAGATCTCACAAAAATTGGCCGTTGTACATTTGGTGCCAATGGAATTCGTGTGCGCAATACATCGTTCTACTGCGGAGGGATTGTTCGATACGGAAAGGTGAAGATCGGTGACCACTCAATGATCCTCGACAGAGCAGTGATTTCTCCTGACACATCAATTAACGCGAACGTGATGGTGGGACCCATTACTTCCGTGAACGAAGACACCACTCAGGAAGAAGGTACCTTACTGCTGGGAACACCGGCTCTCAGTCTCAATCGTAAGGTGGCAGATGTAGAAATGGAGATTACAAGCGAACCAGTGGTGAGTACACGAATTTTTCTTTGTGAGTGATGCTCAGTTGAAATCTAATTCATCTCACCACTCACCACCCGACCCATACTTTTCTCTCTTCACACAATAGATGCATTTGCTTTTACAATACCTTTTCATCATGTATTTCAAGTTTTTTGTGGTCGCCGTAATACTGGCTGCTTTCTACGCTAACGGTGCCATCTTCCACCATATCTACAGCGGCGACTTTTCTCTCAGCACGAATGCTGCTTTTGGAGTGAGCTTCGGTGTATTCCCGCTCTCAGTAGTTGCCTTGGTAGTAGTCTTATTGTCCACGTGCCTTCTCATCAAATGGATCGTCATTAGAAATTTCAGTAGGCTCCAGTCTATTGGTTTGATAGCAGTTGGTACCTGGCATTCATTTCGATGGTTTGTATGCAATTTAATGATCCACGAAGCGTGTAACTTCCCGTTGAAGCTGCTTGACGAATTCTGGCTTACAGCAACATTTTGGAAGTATCAAAGCGAAGATTGGGCAGAATACATTGATGGATCCAAATGTGCTTCTTTATGAAGCTGATTTGTTAGAGATTGGGAACAATTGTAGGATTGAAGAAGAATCAACCCTGCTATGTCACAAGTTCAATGATGGTGGATTGAAGTTGGATAGAATTGTTGTTCCCTCTTCGTGCTCGCTTCAAGCAAGGTCTGTGGTTTTCCCTGGAAGCGAGATCTGTGAGGAGAACGTAACAATGCTCCCCTTGACTCCGTTGAATCCCGGAGAAACAGTGTCGGCCGGCTATTGGCAAGGAAGTCCTGCCGAGAGAGTTAGTATCAAAACAGGGAAACTGATGCCGGGCATCAGTCGAAGGTCGATCATGCTGACACAAAGGTCATCGATTTCGACAAATGATATTGTGTAATGAGTTGAGGGCGGGGTTGAGAATGAGAAGAGCAGGGAGATAGTTGTAGAGGTAATTCTGAGTAATTTGTTAGTCAATACTTTCTTTTATGTACAAGTGCAAGTCATTACAACTGAATATCTAGAGTTAACTAGAAACAGTTCATCTCTCCTCATTTCTTCTGAAAAATGAATGTACTCCTGCCCGTGGATGTACCACTTCTGCTGCAGAAACAGACACATTGGACTTTCTAGGAGCTTTTCCTTTTGCAAATGATGTCGTCTTTGTTCGCTTTACAGACATCAAGAGACTGTTTTGTTGTAATGAATGTTTCCTCGATCGCGTTTTGTCCAGGATATCCATTGCTTTGCTTTTATTCGGGAGATTGTCTTTTGATTTGGATCTTGGTGGTGGAAATGCTGCCAAGTCGAATGATGAAGTTGTTGTCGATGCTGATGTGGATACCGATGTCATCTTCTGTCTAGAAGTAGTACTACTCGCTTGTTGATCCCTCCCTCTGCCATCAAGGCTAATTTTACGCGACTTGATACTCTTGTTTTGACTACCTGTAGAACGTGCCAAGCCACCGCTACCACTACTACCTCCAGCAACAGCAGTCAGCTCCGAAGACGACTGCATCGTCACCATCTCACTCATCATCTGCTTCCCCTTCCCCTTCTCCCTCCCCAACAAATCCCGCCTCCACACCGTCCGCTCATCCTCCAACCTCTTCATCAACCTCGTATTCTCACTCCGTAACGAATGCACATCCTGACTCATCTTGGTATACTTTCGACGAATCTCTTCCATCTCTTGCAAATCTTGTAATCCCGATTGACTGGACAATTTGGTGATTTGGTCTTGTAGCCGTCGTATATCGGATTTGAGTGCCTTCTGTTCCATGGAGGATTTGGACACGTGCTTTTGATAGGATTGTTCCATTAGGTCGAATTCTGAGGCGAGTTTGTCGGCTTTGCGTTTTTCACGTTCGGTTTCGACGGTGCGTTCGGTGAGTGATTTTTGGTAGGATTCCATTTTGGTGGTTAGGGTGTCTACTTCGGATTGGTGGGATTGTAGTTGAGATGTGAGGTCGGCATTTGTCGATTGGAGTTTGATTACTTTGGATCGTAGCTTTTGTGTTTGTTGTGTCGTGATGGTTGTTGTAGAAGATGAGGAATAAGATGATGATGATGATGATGACTGTTTTGTGATCTCAAGTTGAAGCTGCATTATTTCACAATGTAGCTGCTTGATACGTCGTAGGATAGTGTGAGTCTGTTGTTCCTTTTGCTGTCGTGCCTCTTGCTGTAGTGGTGATGCCGGTGTCTTCTCCTCTAGCTGTGTTCTTGACCTTTTTCTAGAAGTTATTGGCACTTGAGAAGCACTATCATCATTATCATCATCAATATTTGTTTGAGTAAGATCAATAAAGTTGGCACAAATAGCAGCAACTTCACGTTGACCATTATCCCAAGCACTACTCGTGTTGTTGTCATTGTTATCTACCTCACTATCATCATCGTCATCGTTTGATTTTGAGATTATTATACCAGGATGTAACGCTTCCAATTCTTTCCAAAGCTTGTCCCATTCATTAGTAAGCTGGTCTAATTTGTCGTCATTTTCATCATTATCTTCTAGCTGTGACATGTCATGTGCACCATTATCAGCAGAGGCATTAGCACTTGCCCCCCCTCCACCTGTTCCAACTGCACTAGACGAAGCCACATTCAAATCAACAAATACCGTAACAAACTCTTTACAAGTGGTCTTACAAACAGCACAACTCGGCTTATTATTTCCTCGACTACGTTGCTGTTGTCCACTACAATGACTGGCAGTCAGTTGATCCCAACATCCACGACAGTAGGCGTGACCGCAGGGGGTGCAGATTCCCCAGGGGGTGGAGAGGGGGCAGAGACAGATTGGACAGTCGTTGGTATCGTTGTCATCGTCACTATTAAAATGTTGTGCAGTAGCCATTGTGGCTGTGGTTTCTTCTGGTTTCAAGTTGTTATTACCGGCTGATAAATAATCCTCTGAGGGTTGTCGAGAAGCCGTTATATCTCTCGTAGTACGCCGCCGCCGAGTACGAAAGATAGACGGCAGTGAATCCAGAAAGGAACGATGAGGACGTGAAGGCGAGTCTTCTGGACCAAATAGGAAAGTTTCGGTTCAGCAGTAGGAAGTAAAGTAGGATGTTCTTCCATCGTCGTTATTTTGAGCTCATGGAGCAAGGCTCTTTTACGTCGGAATCCGTAGAGTTCGTACTGTGACATTAGAGTTTTTGGGCGCAATGACAATGTGATCACCTCACAATGTTTTGATGCGACCACCTCACTCCCTGAACGATGAACAATGGCAACAATTATCCCCAAGCCGGCCAGCCGAGACGGCAACAGCCACCTTCCTATCAGCAGAAGCATTGGAAGAAGAAGCAACAGCATCAGAATTATCAGTATGAAAATACTACTAGTAATTTTAGCTCCAATAATAATAATCACCAATTTCGATCCGGAGGTGAGAGGATGAATAACGCCAATAATAATAATAATCATACAAACAGACAGCCGTCAGCAGGAGGCGGTGGGTTCCACCAATCGAACAATACTGTCAACAACAGCACCAGCAACAATAGCCAATTCTCCTCTCAAAATAACAGCAAGAACAAAAAGTCATTCAGCGTCCTCTACACACACCAAAAAACCAAAAAGAAGAAAACATGGAAGGACGGCCGCCTCATCCTCCAACACCACACTCGCGGCTCCTTATACGATGCCACCCCAACTGTAGGACTACTGAATCCAACAGTGTTGGACACACTTGAACTAAGCCACGGTCAATCTAACGCAGTCACAAATGGGACATTGGAGGAGTTGGAGAGTGAAAAGTATTTGATTCAGGTGGAGGGTGTTTGGAATGACAATGCTGCGGACATAATCACGAATAACAAGGGAGCTATGAGTAATTTTCACAGTAAACCGGGCATGCAAAAATTACTCACAAAAAAGTTTCGAATGCCATCAAAGATTGTACCACTTCATCCAGAAGAGAGGCGGAAGCGACTCATGATGGAACACCAACAACAGGGTGGGAATAATAAAGGATTTGGGAAGCGACGTAGGCCATTGCAGCCTGGTGAATTGGAGAGGCAGTACTATGGTGATTCTTGTGGTGGTGGTGGATATCATGATGACAGAAATCAAAATGGGTGGAATAATGGAAATAATGACGATAGAGGAGGCTACTACAATGACAACAATGGTGGGAACACTGGTGATCATTCTATGCAAAGAAATGGAGGATACAACAATCACACCAACCGCAGGAACAGCCGACAGGATGAGGAGCAGCGTCCATACAACAATGAGTATAATGGGCAGCAACCTCATCGTAACAATGACAGCAATCAAGGGAGGAATATGGAGCAACCAGACACTCATCATTCAAGAAATGCACAGTACAACAATGGTAGTGATCAAAGACCAACACAATACGACAATGACGATAATCATGGGAGGAACCAACATGTCCAACAGTCAAGAGATGATTTCAGAGGAAATAACGCACCGCAACACGCTACAAACCAAGCTGCTGGTGATAACAATCGACGAGGAGGAAGTAATTCATTTCGCTCCAACAATAATCGCAACAGATTTCGATCATCGAATGGTTATGATCCTAATGGATTTTATGCTGAAGAAGATGACGATGACGATGACGAGCAACAACAGAATGGTACTTACCAAGATGACAGGCATGGAAGCGATGATGGTAGAGCAAGAGTGGAGCAAACTAGAGGATTTGATGAAAATCAAGGCTTGGAGCAAGACAACATTCGAGAACAACTTCCTCATCAGAATGGCGCAGAGCACAATACTCGTCATGAATCAGCTTCCTCACTTGATATCCGAAACAATGCTGAGCAAACTAGCCAGAGCCAGAGTGGACAAGACACGACAAATTCGACTCCAAAGGACGATCACGATGAACAAGTTACCAATCATCTGCTTGCATTGCTTGGTGCTGCTCCTCCATCTTCAAGTAGTGAGGCTGCGCCGTCTTCAAATAGGACTGATGAGCGAGACTCAACTTTGCAAGAGCAACACGAGCCAAACAATAATGGCAATGCTTACAATCACAACAATGGAGACAACTCATTCCTTGCCAGCATTCGACAGGCAGGCGTGGAGGAAGAACAGCAGCAGCAAGAACAAGGCGATGGCCCTGTAGGTTATGACTGGACGGCCAATAGTGATTTTGATGAGGATGACGACGACGAAGATGATACCTATGGTCAAGATGGCAATGGCATGGGCGGAAACAATGAGAATAGTTTTCTCAATGATATTGTCGGCGTTGGCTCAAACCCCCCGCCCCATGTCCTTGCAACAACTTCTGCTGTTCCAAAAGAGTCAATTGCTGGGTTTACTTTACCTTCAGCGGGAGAGTCCTCGTCTTCAGATGATGATTCGGATGATGAGTGAATAGATGATTGATAGATGAATACATATTATACACAAATGAAACAAGTATTGTACCACGGAAATGCTTTAGCAGAGCTATCTCTTTGTACACAATAAAACTCTCATGTATTCTCCATCGTCATACTCTCAATCAAAAAGATGATTCCCTTGCAGCAATTTCTGTTTGCTCGGATAGAAAAGAATGGAAAACAGTACTATATATGTCTGGTCTTTCAAAGCATCCTCATGATGGCTAGATTGTTGCGTAATCATGTTCATCTACATCGAATCACCATAAATATCTCTATGCTCCAAAATCACTGGTGACTCTTCAGTAGCACAACTAAAACTTGCCACAAAGACAACTCTAGTTCCCTCCTCCACAGAAACACCAGCATGAGTGACACATCCTCCAAAAAGCATGGCAGTCCCCGCAGATGGCTTGAGAATGATTGTGGGATCTTCGACACGATGTCCTCTAGAGTCTTGCGACCAAAATGACGTTCCACCCCCTTGAAACTGATCTGGACACGATAATGGGATCAGCACAGTTATAGCCTGTGCATCTTTGTGCGCTAGAAACTCCCCACCCGGAGTGTAAATGTTGATTGCTGGTTCTCGGGACGAGAATTTGAGCCGCTCAGTGTCAAGTAATCGACATACCGACTCTCCATCAAATAATGCTTCGGATATGGATGGAATTTGCTCCGTCATTACACTTGCAGTCCTTTTAAGGATTACATGCAGCAAATTGTCAACATCAGCGGACATTGGGGCTGCACATGGGATATTGGCAGCGGATGCACGCTTCGCAGCCGCACGGGTGGGCAGGCGAACTAAACCAGGTTTCTCCAATGTTGTCGGTTCCGCATCATGTCGCAGGACATCCTCCATGATATATTTGCACTCATCGGGTGTTACTAGATCTTCTATTTGAATAATGCTCTCGCCACTTTTTATCCTCTCCCCTATGGATGTAGATTGTTTATTATCTTGTGATGACTGATCGATTGGAACTTCGTGGATGGTGTATGTCGATGGCAGTAATGATGGGAAGGAGGAGAGAGAGAAGGCGCTGACCGCTGTTGCAGCGGCGTGAAGCAGCACAAATAATGATAAGAAGATCGAAGACACCAACTGTGGCATAGCTTATGATTAGTTGGTTGGATGGAGGATAATAGAGGGAGCTGAGGGGTTTGTAGCAGGTTGTATGTAGTCGTGGTCAAGGGTAAATAAATGCCGTGGCTTCCAGCTTGCTAGAGGCCGGCACTGCTTACTCTCTTGATTGGAGTGCTGTGAGAGAATACGAAGTACAAGTGAAAGTATTGTAGGAAGTAGATTATTTTGTAGCGTGTGCTGGAGTTCGTGTGACGACGTCCGAGGACGTCCGTCAAGATGGAAGAAGTTTTCCTCTTGCCACGTCAACTCATGTCGCGAAGTCCGAGACGCACTTGCAATTTACTTACCCGTACCAGTCTTCCATCGAGTCAGGCTGGCTCGACCAAGTGTAAAACTCTGGAATTGTCGGCTAGCTTCAAACTAGTAATTCGTCGAGGGGGTATAGAAAGTTGAAGCTAGAGAGAGGCTGGAATTTAGATGGGTGCCAATTTGACATGGGGCGGACACGAGACATCAAAATCCAAGAAGGTGAATGTGTCTGGCCATAGGTGGCCATACTTACCACTGATGACCTCAATCTGTATGAGGTCATCGTATGCTGATCATCAAATCATTGTCGACCAACCGTTCATTCGCATCACAATCACAACATAAAGTAATAATCATCTTCTTCTTGCTCCTGCCGAGCCGACCCCGAACCCGAACGACGCAACCACACACCACGCTTCAACATCAACATCATGAAGTTCAGTACTGCTGCCGCTATTCTTGCCCTTACCACCAGCATCCAGGCCCAGGCCCAGACCGAGCTGATCTTCGATGACACTCCAGCATTCGCTCTCGGCGGACCAGCAACACTGCTCTTCGATTCTGCTAAAGCTGAAGCTGAAGCTGAAACCGGAGACAACACTCGTCTCCTCAGAGGTAAACGCAAGGAGGGAACGAAGGAGGGAAAGAAAAAAGATCGGAAAGCATGCGATCCCAGCGATGTTGTGCTTGCGGACTACCCTCAGTGGAATGCTGAAAAGGGCTACTGGATCGGCGAGTACTCTTTCTACGGTCCCGATGGAAAGCCTTATGCGTCGGCATGGCCTTATGAATACGACGCCTACAGGGGCTTCATCACAGGCGGCGTAGAAGGCAATGCATACCGTCAACGTAATGTCTTTCTTTACCCTCCGGCAAGAAACTCTACATGCGAGCGATTCAACCTTGATCTCCAACCTAACGTGACCGGGGATGGAGAGTGTGGCGTGAACGGCAATTCACTCGTCTTCTTCGCTGATCAAGAAGCAACCACGTGCAGTGACAATCCAGAGCTGGCCGGTGATGTGAATGGGCCCTTCAATAGTGCGTTTGGTCCATTGCCTACCACCACAGAGCTTGTTGGAGATGGCAACGCCCTGCTGTATCAAGTCTATGTTCCTGGTTTTTTGTGTGGTCAAAGTACAAAGTGTCCAAACCCACTCCAAAGTCAGCTCACCACTCTGACTAAAGGCCCCGGAAGTGATGAGTTTGATCTCAGGACTCGAACAGCTCAGGGCTTGAATTTTGTTACGGGCCAGCAAACTTACGCGAGTTTCTATCGTGAGCGCAAGGTGACAGAGGAGGAATTCTATTCTGAAATGAACAACACCATTGCTGAGTACAACATTTTGGACTCTGATTTGTGTTTCCTAGATGGTGGCGCCGGCAGAGCTCCTGTTGCTAACTACACCGCTGGCTATGAACAGTGTGTTGCGCATCTGCAAACAAGCTTTGACTTGTAAGATTATGTATACATTGGCACCTGTCTTCTTTTCCGTCACGAAGATAGATGCTACAATAATTGAAATAAGTTGTACAGAACACATTATCATCGTATTCCTTTTCTAAGCAAACTTACTACTTCTACTTCTTCTATTGTTACATTATACATCCATCATTCAATCATATTCCCTCAGCCTGATCAAGGGAAAAGATTACCTCACCAGCTCCTCTCTCTCCATTTCCTCCTCTTCCTGCACTACTTCCATCACCTCCCACTACAACACTACCGCCCATTCTGGCTATGTCGGATAGAGTTTCACTAGGATTCACCGTTGACACTAGTGCTCGACTTACACTCATTGGCCGATCAAGCTGACGAACCGTCGGCGGTTGATACTCGGTGTCGATTGATGAATCATTCACTACATTGTTGTCTTGATCAAAAAGGAATAGCGTCTCAGTATTGTTGTCATTACCCCTGCCCATCCTTCTCCCTCGGAATGGCGAACTTAGTAAAGAACCACCTCCATTATTGTTGAATGACTGTTCATGACGTTGCAAGTAGTGTAAATAATCCGTATGAGGGAACGCATACAGATGCAACACGGCAAACCCCAACATTTCAATGCAAATCAAAAAGGCTGGAAGACCATCAGCTACCATGGCTGCATCCCAATCACCAAATCCTTGAATCACTCCAATAGAGTAAAGCACTTGGATGAGGAAATTTTGCCAAAAGGTCGCAAAGATAATTCCCTTTATACTGTGGATACAAAGCAAAGGTGAGGAATGAAATTGTGCACAAGTAAGATGAAATGCCATGCGTCTGTTGCACTTACCACAGAAACTTCCATATAGGATTCCACTCCTTCAACTCATCCTTGGTAGCTAAGTATAAAGTCACCAGACAATACAGAGCGTATCCAATACTTACATTCATAATGATGGCAAGGTACATATACGAACTGTTCCAGCCCCATTCCCCTTTGTGAAAGGCATCTTGACTGTGCAATATAATCACAACTATCGTGGTAACAATCTTGAAGAATACAAACTGTAGCACTCCATACTTGCAATTTAACAAAAAAGGCCGACCCATCTGCCAATTACCACATTGCGACCGCACCAAACAATTATGTTGTCCCAACTTTGGATCCTTCATGCGTAGTTTGTTTGCCAGTTGATCTTCCCCTCCACATAATTCAATGATGTAGTAGACGAAGGAGGAGAGTACGAATGCCTCGTATAGTTCACGGATGGCAGTGAGGTAGGGAGATGCGGAGTGGAAAAAGAGGCTGAACCATGATTGGATGGAGAAGATGGGTACCATGAAGAGGATTCTTACGACGAACTATATCCAATATGAAACACAAGCGATTATGATGTGAGAATCACAAGCCTGTGCGAGTATGCAAAAAGAAAACTACATCTCATACATAAATACACACGCACCTTCTGAACCTGATGCATATACCAATTGACCAAATGCTGCACAATCCCCAAAACACTAATCGGAACCGTAATCAATACAAAACATCCAGCAATCCAATACAATGTCTGATTCATATGCCCCTTCTTTCCCGCCTCAACTGCAAAGTATGGTAGTACACCAAAGACTACCCCAATTAATGATATGGCCAATATTGCCGTGAGTATTCGAGTGAGCATGGGTATATAATATCTTTGTTTTATTACTGATTTGTCATCATCTTCTGTGGAGGGGTTGTTGTGTAAGAGTGATGTAGGCGAACTACCATCTTGTGGATTGTAATAGTTATCGTCACCACTGATAAGTTGACTTCGCGTTGGGCTCATGGTGGATGCCAATGGCGATGAGCCGTAGAGGAGATGTTCGTCGCTGATTGTATTGCTCATACTTTGTTGCGGGCACAACCAAAACGAGTCGCGGCGGTGTTTTTCAGATATATTTGTGAATTATGAGTTGTATACTTGCGACGCCTCAGGCCTGGTAGGGGTTCAATTGGATCGTTATTTGGTCATCCCACTATGCATGCAGCAAGTCAGTGGCAGCGCAAGCGAGGGCAACTATCTTGAGGAGCACTTGACAGCTATGGCACGGTACGCTATGGCATGCTTTATGTCATCATCTTCAACGGAGCGAGAACAAAATTTTGGGCCATAGCTGTCTTCTGCCGCGCCAAATCTCACCAAAGCGAAAGCTTCGTTATCGGATTTCCAGCTTCTAATAAAACTACCTAAATAACTAAAAAGGAAGCTTGCATTTGGTCATCTGCTCACGTCATTTTGCAAGAATTCAATGTGGGAAACATTGTTTTGGCTGAACAATGAACACTTGAACACCATCGCGATCACTTACAATGTAATGAGATCGAGACGACGTGCCGTTACTTATTGTAGAAGAAGCGCGGCTGTAAAACATCAGCAGAAAAAATCTTTTCCATCATCAATTTATCTGTGATTGACAATAATAATTAGGCATCAGATAGCAACGCCACCCACCTACAGCATAGCAACAATCCCATTCGAGAGACTTCAAAACAATAATAATAATAAATACAAAAATG
>Ga0209652_1002539_pt1 | contig 14051 bp, 8 predicted proteins | sample SaaInl74LU_5_DNA_FD_184641 | JGI IMG/M metagenome (GOLD analysis project Ga0209652, IMG submission 184641) | Marine microbial communities from expanding oxygen minimum zones in the Saanich Inlet - ESP_74LU_5_DNA (SPAdes) (version 2) | ecosystem: Environmental > Aquatic > Marine > Intertidal zone ...
CGTAGAGTAATTAAATATATGAATGAGGAAAGGGGAGTTCATGCTCCCCTTTTTTCTACGGGTGTAGCTCAGCTGGTAGAGTAGTGGTCTCCAAAACCATTGGTCGTGGGTTCGATCCCTACCGCCCGTGCTAAAATTGATGAAAAGTGTCAAAAATTAAAGAATATATCAACGAAACAGTTACCGAAATGGTTCACAACGTTACGTGGCCAACTTGGAAGGAATTGCAAAGTAACACGATTATCGTGGTGGTTGCATCTATTATTTTTGCCCTTTTGATTTTCGTTATGGATTTTGTTTTCGGTATTACCGATTCATCATTCTGGAAAGGTCTTTTAGGATACATTTATAAGGCATTTTAAACATGACAGAAATTAAACAACGTTGGTATGTTGTCCGTGCCGTAAGTGGTAAGGAAAAAAAGGTTAAAGAATTCTTAGACCTTGAAATTTCGCGAATGAATTTGAGCGACTACGTGAATCAAGTGTTGATTCCAACTGAAAAAGTCTTTCAAATCAGAAACGGAAAAAAAGTAAGCAAAGAGAAAGCTTTTTTACCGGGTTATGTTCTAATTGAATGTGCTTTGGTTGGAGAGGTTGCACACGTTATAAAAGGTATTCCAAATGTAATTGGATTCCTTGGAGCAGTGAAAGGCGGAGAACCCGTTCCAATGCGTCAAGCTGAGGTGAATAAAATCTTAGGGAAAGTAGACGAATTGTTGGAAACAGAAGAGGAAATGAAAATTCCTTTTGTTGTTGGAGAATCTGTTAAAGTAATTGACGGTCCTTTCAATAATTTCTCAGGTGTAGTTGACGAGATCAACGAATACAAAAAGAAATTGAAAGTGATGGTTAAAATCTTCGGACGTAAAAACTTGTTGGAGCTAAGCTACATGCAAGTTGAGAAGGAGAGTTAAGTAAGTATATTAACCGTAGGAGTGAGAAAATGCGATTAAAGCTTCCCGCAAGTATCATGTTTGACTACACAATTTATAGATAAATGGCTAAAGAAGTATCAGGTTTGATCAAATTACAGATCAGAGGTGGTGCGGCTAATCCAGCGCCACCAGTAGGACCCGCTTTGGGTGCGAAAGGTGTAAACATCATGGAGTTTTGCAAGCAGTTTAATGCTCGTACCCAAGATAAAGCAGGAAAAGTTACACCAGTAGTAATCACCGTTTATGGTGATAAGTCTTTTGATTTCGTATTAAAGACACCACCAGCAGCAGTTCAAATTTTAGAGCAGACAAAAATCAAGAAAGGATCCGGCGAACCAAATCGCGTTAAGGTTGGAGCAATCTCTTGGGATCAAATCCGCACTATTGCTGAGGACAAGTTGCCGGATATGAATTGTTTTACTGTCGATTCAGGAATGAAAATGGTCGCAGGAACAGCAAGAAGTATGGGTATTAACGTGAAAGGTGGTGAAGCACCTAAATCCAAATAATGTAAGACGATGGGAAGAATTTCTAAAAAAAGAAAGGAAGCTTTGTCCAAATTAGATTTGAACAAAGTTTACACATTGGCAGAAGCATGTAATTTGGTGAAGGAAATTTCAACCACTAAGTTTGATGCTTCAGTTGATTTGAGTGTACGTTTGGGTGTAGATCCGCGTAAAGCTAATCAAATGGTAAGAGGTACAGTTGCATTACCGCATGGTACAGGAAAAGACGTTCGCGTTTTGGTATTGTGTACTCCAGACAAAGAGGAGGAGGCAAAAGCAGCAGGTGCTGACCACGTTGGATTAGATGAGTATATCGAAAAAATCAAAGGCGGATGGACAGATATTGACGTAATTGTAACTACACCATCTTGTATGGGTAAGGTTGGTGCTCTAGGAAGAGTTTTAGGTCCAAGAGGATTAATGCCGAATCCTAAAACGGGAACGGTTACAATGGAAGTTGGTAAAGCTGTTGAAGAAGTGAAAGCAGGTAAAATTGATTTCAAAGTAGATAAGTTTGGTATTGTACACGCAGGTGTAGGAAAAGTTGGTTTCTCAGGAGACAAAATCTTTGACAATGCAAATGAACTTATGCAAACTTTGGTGAAATTGAAGCCTTCTTCTGCTAAAGGAACATACATGAGAAGTATTTACCTAAGTTCAACAATGAGTCCTAGTATTCAAATTGATGCTAAATCTATAGGAGCTTAAAATTCAAGTATTATGACACAAGAAGAAAAAGCGAAGTACGTAGGTGATTTAGCGACAGAATTGTCTGAGTCGAATATCTTTTATTTAGCCGACACTGGAGAACTTACTGTAGATGCAGTAAACCAACTAAGAAGAAAATGTTTTGGTTCGAAGATCCGCATGCGTGTTGTTAAAAACACTTTGCTTGCAAAAGCAATGGATCAAGTAGAAGGAAAAGATTTCGGACAATTGAGAGAAGTATTGGCTGGTCCAACTTCGATTATGTTCGCTGAAGTTGGAAATGTTCCTGCAAAGCTTATAAAAGAGTTCCGTAAGAAGAATGCTAAACCCATCCTTAAGGGTGCTTATATCAATGAAGCGGTGTATATTGGTGATAACCAACTAGAAGCATTAGCTACATTGAAAAGCAAAGAAGAGATGTTGGGTGAAATCATCGGATTACTTCAAAGTCCAGCTAAGAATGTTATTTCTGGACTTAAAAATTCTGGCGGTACTATCGCAGGATTACTTAAAACGCTCGAAAACAGAGCATAGAATTAAATTATTATTAAGAACCTTTATTTAAAAAAAAACAATAAAAATGGCTGATTTAAAAGCAATCGCGGAAACGCTAGTTAACTTGACAGTAAAAGAAGTTAATGAATTAGCAACAATCTTAAAAGACGAGTACGGTATCGAACCAGCAGCAGCAGCAGTAGCAGTAGCAGCAGGTGGTGGTGCAGCAGGTGATGAAGCAGCAGAAGAGAAAACATCTTTCGATGTTATCTTGAAAGCAGGTGGAGCTAGCAAACTTGCAGTAGTGAAATTGGTTAAGGAATTAACTGGTAACGGATTGAAAGAGTCTAAAGACATCGTTGACGCAGCGCCTTCTACATTGAAAGAAGGAGTTACTAAAGACGAAGCAGAAGGACTTAAGAAGTCTCTTGAAGAGGCTGGAGCTGAAGTAGAAATTAAGTAATTAGTTACTTCTAAAATAGTAAAGGCATCCCGATAAAGTCGGGATGCCTATTTCTGTTTTTTACAATTATCATTCATTTACGCTCACATTTTAACAAAATCTTTGGATCTTGGCAACAACAAATAATACTTCGAAAAGAATAAACTTTGCTTCTAGCAAAAGTCATTTTGAATACCCAGATTTTCTGGATATTCAAATCCAATCCTTCCAAGAGTTTTTCCAATTGGAAACTACTCCTGACAATAGAGAAAGTGAAGGCTTGTTTAAAGTATTCTCTGAAAACTTCCCGATTTCGGATACGAGAAATCAATTCGTTCTTGAGTTTTTAGATTATTTTATCGATCCCCCGCGATACTCAATAGAAGAGTGTATCGACCGTGGATTGACCTACAGTGTTCCGCTGAAGGCAAAATTGAAATTATATTGTACTGATCCTGAACATGAGGATTTCGAAACCATCGTTCAAGATGTGTATTTGGGTACAATTCCTTATATGACACCGAAAGGTTCATTCGTAGTTAATGGTGCTGAACGTGTTATCGTTTCTCAATTGCACCGTTCTCCGGGTGTATTCTTCGGACAAAGTCGTCACGCAAATGGTACAAAATTGTATTCTGCGCGAGTTATTCCATTTAAAGGTTCTTGGATTGAGTTCGCAACGGATATCAATAACGTAATGTATGCGTATATCGACCGTAAGAAAAAATTACCAGTAACAACACTTTTCCGTGCAATCGGATACGAGTCGGATAAAGATATCCTTGGAATCTTTGATTTGGCTGACGAAATTAAAGCAACGAAAGCGAACTTGAAAAAAGTAGTTGGTCGTAAATTAGCTGCACGTGTTTTGAAAACATGGGTGGAAGATTTCGTGGATGAAGATACTGGAGAGGTTGTTTCTATCGAAAGAAATGAAGTTCTTTTAGATCGTGAAATTGCTATCGAAGCAGAACACATTGACTTAATCGTTGATTCTGGTGCAAAAACAATTATTCTTCACAAAGAGAATATCAATAGCGCAGATTTCACGATTATCTACAACACTTTACAAAAAGATACGTCGAACTCAGAAAAAGAAGCGGTTGAACACATTTATCGTCAACTTAGAAATGCTGAGCCGCCTGATTATGATACAGCGAAAAATGTATTTGAGAAATTATTCTTCTCTGATACACGTTATGATTTAGGTGAAGTTGGACGTTTCCGATTGAACAAAAAATTAAACATTGATTCTGAAGAGACTTCAAGAGTCTTGACGAAGGGTGATATCATTAAAATCATTAAATATTTGATCGAGTTGATTAACTCTAAGGCAGATGTTGATGATATTGACCACTTGTCAAATCGTCGTGTGAGAACAGTTGGTGAACAATTGTATTCTCAATTCGGTGTTGGTTTGGCACGTATGGCACGTACAATCCGTGAGCGTATGAACGTTCGTGACAACGAGGTCTTTACACCAATCGATTTGATTAATGCGAAAACACTGTCATCGGTTATTAATTCATTCTTCGGAACGAATCAGCTTTCTCAGTTCATGGATCAAACGAATCCACTTTCTGAGGTAACACACAAACGTCGTTTGTCAGCACTAGGACCTGGTGGATTATCCAGAGAAAGAGCAGGGTTTGAGGTGCGTGATGTTCACTACACACACTACGGTCGTCTTTGTACGATTGAAACACCAGAGGGACCGAACATTGGTTTGATTTCTTCTTTGTGTGTATTTGCAAAAGTGAATAAACTTGGATTTATCGAAACTCCATACCGTTTGGTTGAAAATGGTAAAGTTGGATTGGATAAAGAACCACTATATAGAACGGCGGAAGAAGAGAATGGCCAGATGATCGCCCAAGCGAATGCGCAGGTAGATGATAAAGGTAAATTCTTAACAGAAGTTGTTAAAGCAAGATTCGGATCTGAATTCCCAGTTGTAGCTCCTAAAGCTGTAACATTAATGGATGTTGGTGCCAATCAAATTGCATCAATTGCCGCTTCATCAATTCCTTTCTTGGAGCATGATGATGCCAATCGTGCCCTGATGGGATCGAATATGCAGCGTCAAGCAGTTCCTCTTTTGAAACCTCATTCTCCAATTGTGGGAACTGGAATCGAAAGATTAGTTGCAAGAGATTCTCGTGTATTGATTAATGCAGAAGGACCGGGGACAGTAGAATACGTAGATGCAAATAATATTGCAATTCGTTACGACTGGTCAAAAGAAGATAAATTGGTAAGTTTCGATACAGAGTTGAAAACATACACTTTGACTAAATTCGCTAAAACGAATCAAGGAACATGTATCAACTTGAAACCTATCGTTCAACATGGCGATAGAGTTGAAAAAGGACAAGTTCTTTGTGAAGGATATGCTACTGAAAGTGGTGAGTTGGCCTTGGGCCAAAACTTAAAAGTGGCTTTCATGCCTTGGAAAGGTTATAACTTTGAGGATGCGATTGTAATTTCTGAACGTGTAGTGCGTGACGATATCTTTACGTCTATCCACATTGATGAATACTCTTTAGATGTTCGTGAAACGAAAAGAGGAATGGAAGAATTGACTTCTGATATTCCTAATGTTTCAGAAGAAGCGACAAAAGATTTGGACGAACATGGTTTGATCCGAGTTGGAGCTGAAATCAAAGAAGGAGACATTCTAATTGGTAAGATTACACCAAAAGGTGAAACAGATCCTTCTCCAGAAGAGAAACTTTTGCGTGCCATCTTTGGAGACAAAGCTGGTGATGTGAAAGATGCGTCATTGAAAGCAGGTCCTTCATTGAGAGGTGTTGTCGTTCAGAAAAAATTGTTCTCAAGAGCAATCAAAGATAGAAAATCGAAAGCACATGACAAACCAGTTTTGGAGTCATTGGATGGAGATTACGAAAAGGATTTCGCGAAATTGAAAGAGGTTCTAGTTGAAAAATTGATTGCAATTGTTGGTGATACAAAATCAGGAGGAGTATTCAATAATTTCAAAGAGGAAATCATCAAAAAAGGAATGAAATTCTCAACGAAAAACTTAATGGCTATCGATTTCAGTATCGTTAATCCTACAAGCTGGACTGCAAAGGATGAATTGAATAAATTAATTGGTCGTGTGATTCACAACTTCAATATCAAAGCAAATGATATGTTGGGTACTTACAAACGTAAGAAATTCCACATTTCAGTTGGAGATGAATTGCCTGCGGGAATTATCAAAATGGCGAAAGTTTACGTGGCTAAGAAACGTAAATTGAAGGTTGGAGATAAAATGGCGGGACGTCACGGAAATAAAGGTATTGTTGCCAATATCGTTCGTGCTGAAGACATGCCTTTCTTGGCAGATGGAACACCAGTAGATATCGTTTTGAATCCACTAGGGGTGCCTTCTCGTATGAACTTGGGTCAAATTTATGAGACAGTTCTTGGTTGGGCTGGTGAGAAATTGGGCGTTAAGTTCGCGACGCCAATTTTTGATGGAGCACATCCTTCAGAGATTGATGATTGGACAGAAAAAGCTGGAGTACCAACTTCAGGTAAAACATACTTATACGATGGTGGAACAGGTGAACGTTTCGATCAAACAGCAACAGTTGGAGTCATTTATATGTTGAAATTATCGCATATGGTTGACGACAAAATGCACGCACGTTCTATCGGACCTTATTCATTGATTACGCAACAACCATTGGGTGGTAAAGCTCAGTTTGGAGGTCAGCGTTTTGGTGAGATGGAGGTTTGGGCATTGGAAGCATTTGGTGCAGCCAATATCCTACAAGAAATCTTGACGGTTAAGTCGGATGACGTAATAGGTCGTGCAAAAGCCTACGAGGCAATCGTTAAAGGAGACAATATTCCTGAACCAGGAATTCCAGAATCTTTCAACGTATTGTTGCATGAATTGAGAGGTCTATGTTTGAACATATCATTAGACTAAACGAAAGTTGTTGAATTTTTAGAAAAGCAAGAATATGGCTTACAGAAAAGAATTACCAAGTAAACAAAGCAGTTTCAATAGAATAACTATCTCATTGGCGTCTCCAGAAATGATTTTGGAGAATTCAAGCGGCGAGGTGTTGAAGCCGGAGACAATTAACTATCGTACTTACAAACCAGAAAGAGATGGTTTGTTTTGCGAGCGTATTTTTGGCCCCGTAAAAGATTATGAATGTCACTGTGGAAAATACAAGAGAATCCGATACAAAGGAATCGTTTGTGACCGCTGTGGTGTAGAAGTTACAGAGAAGAAAGTACGTCGTGAGCGTATGGGACACATTTCATTAGTGGTTCCTGTTGCACATATCTGGTACTTCCGTTCTTTACCCAATAAAATCGGTTATTTGTTGGGATTACCAACGAAGAAATTAGATCAAATTATTTACTACGAGCGTTATGTCGTTATTCAGACAGGTGTCGCAGTAAATGCAGATGGTTCTGAATTGACTCGATTGGACTTCCTATCAGAAGAAGAATACTTGGATATTTTGGATACACTTCCAAAAGAAAACCAATATTTAGAAGACACAGATCCAAATAAATTCATCGCTAAGATGGGTGCTGAAGCAATCTATGATTTGTTGAGCACAATGGATTTGGACCAAACATCATTTGACCTCCGTCACCAAGCAAACACGGAAACTTCTGTTCAAAGAAAGAACGAAGCATTGAAACGTTTGCAAGTGGTTGAGTCAATGCGTGAATCAAAAGATCGTATTGAGAATCGTCCGGAATGGATGATTGTGAAAGTGGTTCCCGTTATTCCACCTGAATTGCGTCCTTTAGTTCCATTAGATGGAGGTCGTTTTGCAACATCAGATTTGAATGATTTGTACAGACGTGTTATTATTCGTAACAACCGTTTGAAAAGATTAATCGAGATCAAAGCGCCAGAAGTAATTTTGCGTAATGAGAAACGTATGTTGCAAGAGTCAGTAGATTCATTGTTCGATAACTCAAGAAAAGCTTCTGCTGTTAAGACTGAGTCAAACCGTCCATTGAAATCACTTTCTGATTCATTAAAAGGTAAACAAGGTCGATTCCGTCAAAACCTTTTGGGTAAACGTGTTGATTATTCAGCTCGTTCGGTAATTGTTGTTGGACCAGATTTGAAATTGCATGAATGTGGTATGCCAAAAGATATGGCTGCCGAATTATACAAACCGTTTATTATTCGTAAGATGATTGAGCGTGGTATTGTGAAAACAGTTAAATCTGCAAAGAAAATTGTTGATCGCAAAGAGCCAGTTGTTTGGGAAATTCTAGAAAACATATTGAAAGGACATCCGGTACTTTTGAACCGTGCACCAACTTTGCACCGTTTAGGTATCCAGTCTTTCCAACCAAAATTGATTGAAGGGAAAGCAATTCGTTTGCACCCTTTGGTAACAACAGCCTTCAATGCCGATTTTGATGGGGATCAAATGGCCGTTCACTTACCATTGGGTAATGCGGCAATATTGGAAGCTCAATTATTGATGTTGGCTTCACACAATATTTTGAATCCTGCAAATGGAGCACCAATTGCCGTGCCTTCTCAGGACATGGTTCTTGGATTGTATTACATTACAAAAGGAAAAGTTACAAAAGGAAAAGATATCGTTAAAGGTGAAGGTGGAATTTTCTACTCTCCTGAAGAAGTTGTTATTGCTCATAACGAAGGTAAATTGGACTTGCATGCTCACATCAAAGTGAAATTGTACGACATGAACGAACAAGGAGAATCAGTTATACAAATGACTGAAACAACTTGTGGTAGAGTTCTTTTCAACGCACATGTTCCACGAGAAGTTGGATACATCAATGAGGTATTGACGAAGAAAGCACTTCGTGATATCATTGGAAAAGTCTTGAAAATTTGTGGCACTTCAAAAACTGCGAAATTCTTAGATGAAATTAAAGAGTTAGGATATGACATGGCCTTCAAAGGTGGATTGTCCTTCAACTTGGATGATATTATTATCCCGAAAGAGAAAATTGAATTAGTCGATAAAGCGGAAACTGACGTAAAAGAAGTAATGGCCAATTATAATATGGGTCTTATTACGAACAATGAGCGTTATAACCAAATTATTGATATCTGGACGCATACAAACTCACGTTTGACTGCGACTTTGATGAATCAATTGCAAGAAGATAAGCAAGGATTCAACTCAATTTACATGATGTACGATTCAGGAGCACGTGGTTCGAAAGAGCAAATTCGTCAGTTGTCTGGTATGCGCGGATTGATGGCGAAACCACAAAAATCTGGAGCGTCTGCACAAGAGATTATTGAAAACCCAATTTTATCCAACTTTAAAGAAGGATTATCAATTTTGGAATACTTTATATCTACTCACGGTGCACGTAAAGGATTGGCCGATACAGCCTTGAAAACTGCCGATGCGGGTTATTTGACTCGTCGTTTGGTTGATGTTGCTCAAGATGTTGTAATTAATATGGACGATTGTGGAACGTTAAGAGGACTTGTTGCTACAGCATTGAAGAAAAATGATGACGTAGTTGAACCTTTAAACGATCGTATCGTTGGTAGAACATCAGTTCATGACATATTCCACCCTGAAACGGAGGAGTTGTTGATTGAATCTGGAGAGGTTATCACTGAAGAGATTGCATTTGCAATTGAGAAAGCCGATATTGAAGAAGTTGAAATACGCTCTGTATTGACATGTGAAATGCGTCGAGGAGTTTGTTCGAAATGTTATGGACGAAACTTGGCAACAAATCGTGATGCACAGCTTGGAGATACTGTTGGTGTAATTGCTGCACAATCTATTGGTGAGCCAGGAACACAGTTGACACTTCGTACCTTCCACGTTGGAGGTACAGCTTCAAATCAGACAGATATATCAGATTTAAAAGCTAAAGCCAACGGTAGATTCGAAATTGACGAATTACGTACAATTCAGAAGAAAAATGCAGATGGAACAACGAAAGTTGTTGTTATCGGTCGTTCAGCAGAGATTAAAATCACTGACGAGAAAACAGATGTCATTATTCAAACAGCGAATATCCCTTACGGTTCCGAAATGGTAATCGGTGATGTTAAGAAAATCAAAAAAGGTGATGTTATCTGTAAATGGGATCCATACAATGCTGTTATCGTAACAGATGTTGCAGGTAAGGTTGTTTTTGACAACGTTATTGATGGTATTACATTCCGTGAAGAAGTCGATGAGCAAACTGGATTTACTGAAAAAGTAATTACAGAATCTCGTGATAAGAAAAAGAATCCTGCTATTCATATCGTTGATAAGAAAACGAAAGAAGTTTTAAGAGAGTATTCTTTGCCAGTTGACGCACACATTTCGGTAAACGAAGGTGATGTGATTGGAGAAGGTGAAATCTTAGTGAAAATTCCTCGTATCGCAGGTAAAACTGGAGATATTACAGGAGGTCTTCCTCGTGTTACAGAATTATTCGAAGCACGTAATCCTTCTAATCCAGCAGTTATTTCTGAGATTGACGGTATTGCAGAATACGGAAAAATCAAAAGGGGTAACCGTGAAATCGTTATTACAACGAAAACGGGTGAGGTACGTAAATATTTAGTTCCACTTTCGAAACACATCTTAGTTCAAGAGAATGACTTCGTTAGAGCAGGATCGGCATTGTCGGACGGAGCCGTTACGCCAAATGATATTTTGAATATCGAAGGGCCGACAGCTGTTCAAGAGTACATTGTAAATGAAATCCAAGAGGTTTACCGTTTGCAAGGTGTGAAGATTAATGACAAACACTTTGAAGTTATCGTACGTCAAATGATGTTGAAAGCGTCAATTATTGATGCAGGAGATACTCGTTTCTTAGAAGGACAATCTGTTCATAAAGCAGATATCATGGAAGAGAACGATGCGATATACGGAATGAAAGTTGTTGTGGATAAAGGAGATTCAACTACAGTAAAAAATGGTCAGATTATATCTGCTCGTAAATTACGTGATGAAAACTCACAATTGAAACGTACTGATAGTGCTCAAATTGAGGCTAGAGAGGCGATTCCAGCTACTTCAACTCCCTTGTTGCAAGGTATCACCAGAGCTTCACTACAAACACAATCGTTTATATCTGCGGCATCGTTCCAGGAAACAACGAAAGTGTTGAATGAGGCAGCTATTTCTTGTAAAGAAGACAATTTGTTAGGATTGAAAGAAAACGTAATTGTAGGGCATTTAATCCCTGCAGGAACGGGTATTCGTCATTTCCAAAAAATGGTTGTTGCTGGAAAAGAGGAATTAGCAACGCTAGAAGCTGAAGCTCAATAATAAAAATTAACAAAAAAAAGGGGAATCAAGAAATTGGTTCCCATTTTTTTTGGCCAAGATTTTTGGCCAAAAAAAAGCGAAACCGCAAATGGTTTCGCTTTTTATATTTAGGTTTTGAACTATCCCAAGAATGGGTAGCGATAATCTTTTGGAGTAACGAAAGTCTCTTTAATTGTTCTAGCAGAAACCCATCGCAATAAGTTCATAGCGGCACCTGCTTTATCATTGGTGCCTGAACCTCTTGCTCCACCAAATGGCTGCTGTCCAACAACGGCTCCAGTTGGTTTGTCGTTAATGTAGAAATTACCAGCCGCATTTTCCAATTTTTTCATTGCGTGGTTTATCGCATAACGATCTTTCGACAAAATACTTCCAGTTAACGCATATTCAGATGTATCGTCAACCAAATCAAGCATGGCATCAAAGTCAGCATCTTCGTATACATAGAGTGTCATAACAGGACCAAAAATTTCTTCGCACATCGTACGGAATTTTGGGTTGGTTGTTACAACAATTGTTGGTTCAATAAAGTAACCAACAGATTTATCATATCCACCTCCAGTAATTATTTCTGCATCTGATTGTTTTTTAACATCGTCAATGTATGCAGCAATTTTATCAAAAGCTCTTTCATCGATTACAGCGTTTACAAAATTCGAAGGATCTTCAGTTGTTCCCATTTTAAAAGAGTTAACTTGCTCCAGAAGGCTAACTTTTACATCTGCCCATAATGATCTCGGCACATATCCTCTTGAAGCTGCTGAACATTTTTGACCTTGAAATTCGAAAGAACCTCTTGCGATTGCAGTTGCTACCTCTTTAGGATCAGCAGATTCATGCGCTACAATGAAGTCTTTTCCACCTGTTTCTCCAACTATTCGTGGGTAACTACGGTATTTTTCTAGATTTAAGCCAATTTCTTTCCACAAGTGACGGAAAACGCCAGTTGAACCTGTGAAATTTAATCCTGCTAAATCTTTGTGCTTGAAAACAATGTCACCTGCAACTGGACCATCAACAGTGATCATATTCACAACACCATCTGGCAAACCTGCTTCTTGGAATATTTCCATGATTACTTGTGCAGAATACACTTGTGATTCAGCTGGTTTCCAAACAACAACATTCCCCATCATAGCTGGTGCTGCGCATAGATTAGCAGCAATTGCCGTGAAATTAAATGGTGTTACTGCGAACACAAATCCTTCCAAAGGACGATATTCTAAACGGTTCCACACTCCTGATTGAGAATCTGGTTGTTGAGAGTATATCTCCGTCATGTATTGTACGTTGTATCTTAGAAAGTCAATCAATTCACAAACCGAATCAATTTCCGATTGGAATACATTTTTTGATTGCGCCAGCATAGTAGCAGCATTCATTTTATATCGGTATGGTCCAGCTAATAAATCTGCTGCACGTAAGAAAATAGCAGCACGATCTTGCCATGGTAAAGAAGACCATTTTTCGCGTGCTTCCATAGCAGCATCAATAGCTTTAACAACATGACTTGCATCTCCATGATTAAAATGACCTAGGACTTTCTTGTGATCATGAGGCGGAGACATTGGTTTTTTATTTTCTGTAAAAACTTGGTCTTTACCAATGTACATAGGTACCTCAATCGGATTTTGATTGAATTGTATCTTATACTCGCCAAGAAGTAATTCTCTCTCTTTAGAGCCTGGAGCATAGCTATTTATTGGTTCGTTTACCGGTTTTGGGACTTTGAAAATTGCGTTTGACATGAGTTGTTTTTTGTTGCAAAAGTACACAATGTTGCTTATCCTTGCAAAGTAGTCAACATACTATACTTATGAATACCCTAAAATTATTCTTTTCGCTAGTTTTATTTTCCTTGTTTATTAATATTTCTCTATCTCAAGATGCGAATAAATTTCGCCTTAGAAACCATCTAACGTATCACAAAGAGAAGAGTTGGGAGAAGAAGGTGATTTTGCTAGAGGAAATTTTGGATGCTGGTTTGGACGAAATTGAATTTGAACTTTTTCGGATTGAAGTGGAGAAATTATATAATTATACCGTTTTAAAGAACGATGCTTTATCCATGAATCAGTCAAGATTACTGCTGGCTCATGTGTTAGTTACACAACATAATTTTTTGGAAGCCAATAAAATTTTAATGACAACTAAAATTTATTTTGAAAAAAATAAAAATGAAAAGTATTTGGGTTTGATTCATCGATATTTGGGAATGATACAATCTGGACAAGATTTAAACCCAATAGCCTTATCTTCTTTTAATGCAAGTATAGATTACTACAAAAAATGTAATTTGCCTTTGGAATACACTCATAGCGAGGCGTTAGCGGCAAGTATATTGATTAAATTTAAAGCATATGATGCTGCTGAAAAAACAATTCGTCGATGTATAGAATTTATGACGAAGAAAAAGAAATATATTACAGTCTTCAGATATTATAATATGTTAGCAACAATATATTCAGTAAAAAATGAGAATGCCAAAGAAAAATGGGCAAACCAAAAAAGTTATGATTATGCAGTTAAAAGTAAAAACTTAACAACCATATCACTTGCACAAAACAATCTCGCAATCGTAAAATATTATGAGGGAAATACGGAGGAGGCTATAAAACTTTTTCATAAAGCGTTGGGAACAAGAATTAACACTGGAAAAACTAAACTTATTTGTGAAAGTTATTATAATATTG
>Ga0209652_1002540_pt1 | contig 14051 bp, 4 predicted proteins | sample SaaInl74LU_5_DNA_FD_184641 | JGI IMG/M metagenome (GOLD analysis project Ga0209652, IMG submission 184641) | Marine microbial communities from expanding oxygen minimum zones in the Saanich Inlet - ESP_74LU_5_DNA (SPAdes) (version 2) | ecosystem: Environmental > Aquatic > Marine > Intertidal zone ...
GGCCCGGGCGCGGCGCCGGCGCCCTCGCCCGCCATGGGCCCCGCGCCCGGCCCCGCGCCCGAGTTCGACCCCTACGCCGAGCCCGAGTTCCCCGTGGACCACGGCCCGTCCCACGGCACCATCAAGAGCGACACCAAGTACGAGCCCAAGGCGAAGGGCGACTGCATGGATTACACCTGGGACGAGAACGGCATCATGACGTACGGCCCCGTGCCGTGCCCCGTGGAGGTTGGCCCCGACGGCACCGACTTCGGCTCGTTCATCGACATCCAGCCTCTGCTCGATGCCATCTCCGACGCGCACACGCAGAACTGCGCGCGCGTCTTCGGCGACGCCATGATCTCCGGCGAGACGGTGACGGCGGCGACCATCGACTTCCCCGCCGACTCGGAGGAAGAGGCGTGCCACGCCGCGCTCGACCTCATCGGCGCCGCCGAGGACGAAGGCGTGTGCTGCGAGTTCATCGACACGCGCCGGCGTCTTAAGTCCAACACGTACGTGGTCACCATGTTCTTCAACCCCGCCGTCATCGACGAGCCGACGTTCATGAAGTACGAGGCGGCCTACCACGCCGCCGACCTCGCCGTCGAGGTGACGCAGATCGAGCCCCAGGAGGAGCTCGAGCGCCTCGACATCGACCCCGAGGCGGTGGCCGCGTTTGAAGACGCCGTGAAGAACGGCGAGATCATGCCCATGACCACCCCCCCCAACGTGGTGGGCGCGCCCCTCACCGGCTGCTACGAGATCGACTCCGCGCCCCCGGAGGGCTACATCCACGCCGAATCCAACCTGGAGTTTGACATCCAGCGCGGCGAGCACGAAGGCGTCAAGTTTGAGGTTGAGTCGGAGAAGTTCACTTCGCTCACCTGCTCCGAGGCGCCCACGCACCACTTCCAGGAGTCTGACTACTGCAAGGGCACCGAGAACTGCGACGAGACCTGCCGCATGATCATGCCCCCTAAGTGCAACACCACCGAAGCTTCTTTCGGCGTCTGCGCGCCCACCGTGGCCACCATCTGCGACGACATGGACAACTCGCGCGCCACCTGCTCGCTCGCGTCGCAGAAGGTTCTCGGCGCCACCGTGTCGTACAACCACCTGGACGTGCAGAACTCGCCGTGCGTCTCCTCCATCCACAAGGTGACCGCGGACGCGCACGAGGCGTACCGCGTGGCGTACGACGAGTGGGTGTTCGCGTACAACAACGCGAGCCACTCGTGCAAGATTGGCACCGCGATTCGCGACTACAACGGCATGGCGTTTGTGCAGCACCACCAGAACATGGAGAACATCCGCAAGGTTTCCGAGATGGTGTGCGACGAGGAGGGGTTCTTTGACGAACACGCGCAGCCCAAGCACAAGTCGCGCGCGCTGCTCGCGACCGAAACGAAGCAGAGCGAGACGTGCGACAACATCAAGCAGCTTATTGACGAGATCAAGGCGGACACGGATCTGGCGTCGAAGCAGATTCAGTGCTTCGCCAGCGAGTGCGTGATTTCCAAGTCTCTCGAGGCGTACAAGTTCAAGGCTCTGCAGAACAAGTTTTTCGACTACAACCAGACTCTGACGTCGTACCGCGCCTCCGTGGAGACGTTCAACAACGCCGTCGCGGACAAGTTCCTTAAGAAGGCGGCCGCGGAGGAGGCGTTCGAGGCGTTCCACCCCCTGAAGGCGGACGCCACGGCGAAGTTCCACAAGGACCTGGAGGTGTACATGTCCTTTGCGTCGGGCGCCGCGGAAGGCGCGTGCGGTTTGACCGACTGCGAAATGTCGGCGGTGTGCGCGTTTGAGATGCAGTACAAGTTCTCCGACTACGTCACCAAGTCCGAGCGCGGCTGCGTCCGCAACGACAAGCCCCTCGTCGAGCTGTGCTACTCCCAGGAGGAGGAGGAGGCGCGCCGCTGAGCGAGGAAAAGAGTGGGCGAAAGCGATGACTGAGAGCCGCCCCTCGCGCGACGAACGCGTCGGCGAAAGTTCATACATGCGAGATTGTTTATACGCCCGACGGAAGCGTCGCGATGACGATTACGCGCAGTCTACGAATCGTCACAATCGTCGTACCCCTTCTCTCCCCTCTCCACGCTGTCCCATCGCTTTCGACGCTTCTATCGACACTTCTGCGACAAAAGCGAAAAACACAGAGCCGAGGGACGCGACAAAGCCGGTCACGACTCAAAGAAAAACGCGACGCTCCAGTCGTCGGCGACGGCGACGTCGGGTTTCCGCGCGGCGACGGCGCGCGCGCCTTTTTTATCGCCGCCGCGCTCGGACGTCGCCGCGCGCTCGACGTCCACTCGGAACGTCCGAGCGTCTTTTTCTTTTCCTCCTTTTGAAAAAACGCGAACCTCCGCCGTGGACGCATACGCAGACACGTCCGCGCCCATGACAACGACGCGCTCCACGCGCGTCGCGGCATCCGGGAAATCGCCCCCGGCGCCGGAGGCGCTCGGCGAGTACGACGGCGCGCCGCAGTTCAAAACGCCGTCCGTAAACGAAAAAAAGCGCCGAGTAAACGCGGCAAAGGGTGCGTTTTTCCCGACCGACCCCGACCGAGAGCGGCTCGTTTCAGACGTCTTCTTTGTCTCGAGACCACCTTCTGCCAAATACCCGTACCCGATCCCGTCGTCGAAGTACACGTCGCCGACGGCGTTCCCGCGTTCGTCCGGCGCCACCAGAAGCGTCAGCGGGTCGCCGCGCGCCGCGGCGACGGAGCGTCGCGCGCGGTCGCGGCGCGGGACGACGAACCCGCCTCGGACGTACAGAGGCGCGTCTTCAATCGTCGTCGGCTTCGTGACCGTCGTCGGCCCTTCGAACTTCTCCCCCGTGTCGTAGTCGTACCAGGTTCCAGAAGGGAGGTAGGTGGAGCGCTCCTGCGCGTTTTTGAAGAGAACGGGCGCCACCAGCAGCGCCGGGCCGAGCATAGCGACGTCGTCCTTCGCGGCGACGACGTCGTCGTCCGGGAACTCATACCACATCGCTCTTAAGACGGGCGCGCCCGTGCGGTGCGCCTCCTCGAACAAAGTGTACAGATACGGCATGAGCGCGTACCGTCGTCGGATGGCGTTTCGTATGAAACCGGTGTACGGCTCGCCGAACATCCAGGGCTCGCGCCGTTTCGTGTCCAGGTGCGCGTGACCCCGGAAAAAAGGGTAAAACGCACCGAGCTGGTACCACCGCGTGGCGAGCTCGGGGTCGGGGTCGCCGAAGAAACCGCCGACGTCGGCGCCGGACCAGGTGAGGCCGGCGACGCCCAACGTGAGTGTCATGGGAATGCTCACTCTTAAGTGGTCCCAGTCCGCGGCGTTGTCCCCGGTCCAGACGGGGCCGACGCGCTGCGACCCGGCGAAAAAAGCACGCGAGAGGACGAGAGGACGTTCGGTTTCCTCTGCGTTTTTCCGCATACGCAAACCCTGCGCCGTCGCCGCGTGGTAATACATACCGAACGCGTTGTGCACCTCCCTGTGCTCCACCGTGCCGTCGACGTGCGTGAGGTCCTTGCGCATGGTGATCTCCGGGCCGTTGAACACGGAGGGCTCGTTCATGTCGTTCCACACGTGCAGATCGTGCGTGGAACCGGGGTAATTGGCGAGCGAAAACTTTTCCGCCCACCAGTCGCGCACCGCGCTCGACACCACGTCCAGGTACGCGGACGAGCCGGGCCAGCACCAACCGTCGAAGTCCTCGCCGGTGGGCGTGCGGACGTACAGACGCTTGCGCTCTGCCTCCGCGTGCGTCGGGTAATTGGGGTCCTTCTTGACGTGCGGGTCCACGATGGTAACCATCTTGCGACCGCGGCTGGCGACGTCTTCGATCATCCTGCGGGGCGTCGGGAAGTGCGCCGCGTCCCAAGTCATGTACCGCTTGCCGTCGGTGTGCTCGATGTCCAGCCACAGCACGTCGTACGGGATGTCCAGCTCGTCGAACGTACCGTCCACCTCTTTCACGTCCGCCTCGTCGCGGTAGTTCCAGCGGCACTGGTGGTAGCCCAGCGAGAACGCGGGCGGCATCGCCGAGGTGCCCGTCAGTCGCGAGTATTGCCTCGCCACCGCGCCCGGCGAAGGGCCGGGCAGGAAGAAGAAGTCCGCGGCGCCGGACTCGGACATCCACAGCGTGCGCGCGGCGCCGGAACCGTGAGAACCGCCGTCCCGCCGGACCTCGACGTACGTCTCCGTGGGGTTGTGCACGTACACGCCCGAGTAAAAAACTTTGCCGTCATACTCGCGCGCAGACTTTCCCCCTTTTTTGGCCTTTTTTGGCGAGGACTTTGACGTATACCGCGACCGAGCGTGCATGACCGGGATCGAGCCGTACAGCCCGAACGGCGAATCATGCTCGTACTCGAACACGTCCAGGTTGTACAGGCGGTACGGCTCCGAGTACGACGTTTTTTTAAGGCGTTCTTTCGCGTCGTCCGTCTCGGCTTCGCTCGTCGCGAGACTTCGCTCGTCGCCTTCTTCTCTTCCCTTGGCGGTGTCCCGGAGACTCAGGCTGGTGGCTCTTTCGGGGATCCCGTACACGTGCACGTCATCCCCGGGGAAGGAGAGGTCCAGCACCACGGCCATCGGGCCGCGCGGCCGCGTGTCCGTGTGGCCGTTGAAGGTTTCCTTCCACGTCTCATCCGGCCCGGGCGCTTCTTTTTCGCGCTCGAAATCGAATCGGCCCTCGTCGTTGAACACCGCCGTCTCGCGGCCGTTCACGGACAGAGCGACGCGCAAAGGCTCGTGCGTCACGACGAGCGCGATGACTCTATCGGTCGCGTCGTCCGAGCTCTTGTCGTCGTCCTTCGCTTCGTCCCTCACTTCGTCCCCGGGGACGGATCTTGGTTTCGCGCGAACAACGAACGTGGTCGTCCCCGTCCCCGCGTCGTGCGTCACCGCGTCGAACGCTCTTTGACTGGCGTCCAGCCCGTCCACCAGCACGTCCGGCACCTCGTACCGCGGGCGCGCGTCGTCGTCGAAACGCACGCGGATCACCCCCTCGTCCCCGTACGGCGTGACGGTCAGCGACAGAGGCCGATCGCCGGCGTCCCCGCTCGGGTTCGAACGCTCGACCGTCGCGGTGGCGGCCCCGTCGTCGCCCACCGCGAAACGTCCGACGAGCCTGTGCGCGCGCCTCGGATCGTGCGCGGGGACGTGCCTGTGCCGCTCGCAGAACGAGGAGGTGGCGCAGGTCTTGAAGTCCGAGGCCTTGAACGCCGACGCCGAGCGGATCTGCGCGCCGAACAGCGCGACGAACGCCAGCGCGAGCGCCGCGGACGACCGCGCGCGTCTCCCCATCGTGAACAGGCGCGGAAACAAGTGAGATCTGGCCCCGCTCGGCTCTGCACTGTGGGCGCGCGATGCGACGGGACCGATTTCGACGCAGGTGCGAAAAAGCGAAAGCTGTCGAGCGTGGGCAGCGTGGCAGACGCGTCAGCGCGAACCGCCAATCAAGGTTTAAAGTTTCCTCGGATTCAAACTCTACGTCCGAGGAAAAAAGCACCTGTTCGTTCGTGTGTTCTCCCGCGGTCCGCAGAGGGCACGGCGCGGGCACGAAGAGGCGATCATGGCGAGCTGGGCATCGAGCAGGTCGGGGAACCGCGCGTCTTCCCGCGCGGAGGCTGAGCGGAGCCCCGGTTCGGTGTCCTGGCAGAGCCGCATGGACGACTCCGCGCGGAACTCGGTGGATGGCAGCACCAACCGCTCAAAGTCGGAGGCGTCGGAGCGACACGATGACTCCGCGTCCCGGCGGTACGGCGAGACGGACGACGTCGGCTCCGTCTCCAAGTCCGCGCGCCAAATCGCGCCGACAAGACGGTTCACGAACGGCTCGGACCTGCGCGACCGCAAGCACGTCGGGCGCCCGGGGCGGGGTCACGGGGAGCCTAAAAACGCGGTGACCGTTTCAAAACATTTCGTCGTCTTCGTGTGCGCGGGTCTGGCATTCTTCGGGCTGAGCGTTGTCGGCGCCGGCCGGTCCAACCGCGCGTTCGAGAGGCACTTCCAGGAGATCGCCAAGGTGCGCGCCGATCGCAGGAGGCTGCGCGAGGAGAACGAGGCGCTCGCGCGCGAAAACGCGAGACTGCGCGCGCGCGCGGGTGGGTACGGCGCCGACGCCTACGACGCCAACGCCTACGACCGCCGCGGACTCCCGGAATCGAACCCGGGAGCGTACGGGTACGAGTCCGCGCAGTACCACGCGCCGTCGCTCGTGCAGGAGGTGTCCGCGATCGAGCCGGGGAGCGCGATCGCGTACGGGTTCCGGGGATGACGCGGGGATGACGCGGAAGCGCGCTTCCGGCGAGAGGGCGCGAACCTTTGCGGGCGCGAGAAGACTCGACGCTCGACGCGCCGAGTCTTCAGTGTCACGGGGTTTAATAGACTATGTATGATATTCTACTCGTTTTGGTATCGTCTCTCTCGGACGACGCCTCGGGACGTCCCGGGGGACGCGAGGCGACGCGGGGACGAAAGGCGACGACGCGCGACCCCGGTCGTCTCGTCTCGTCCCCGGCTTTTTTCTTTCGGTGCGCCAGACGGCTTTGGAAACGACGTTTCGGGATCTGGGGATCTGTCGCCTGACGGCGTCCCCTCCCGGGAAAACGAGAGGCTCGCCGAAGCGCCCTCGGCCAGAGGCGCGGGCACGGCGAGCCCTCTCACGGCGCAGGGGCGCGCGAGGGGGATGGCCTCGACTTCCGCGGCTTCCGCGGCGGCGGCGACGGAGAGCCGCCCGCCGATCGACCGCCTCATCGCGGGTGGGGCCGCGGGCGCGCTCTCCCGGTTCACCACCGCGCCCATCGACCGGGTGAAGCTCTTGATTCAGGTGAACGCCACCTCGTACCGGGGGGGCGCGCCGATTCCGACGCTGAACCCGAGCAGCGCGTGGTCGGTGGCGTCCCGGATCGCCAAGGAGGAAGGCGCGGTGGCGCTGTGGCGAGGCACGGGCGCGGCGGTGGTGCGCATCCTGCCGTACAGCGCCACGACGTTCGCGGTCTTCCCCGCGTACGTCGACGCGCTGAACGCGGCGTTCGGCGTGCGCGGCGACGACGTTTCCTCCGGGCGGACCGTCGCCGCGCGGTTCCTGGCGGGCGCGCTGGCGGGCACGACCGCCACGGTGATCACCTACCCGCTGGACCTGCTGCACGCGCGCGTCTCCGCGCACACGCCCGTGGCCACGGGCGCGGCGCCGGGGCTGCACCCGTCGTTCGCGGCGACGCATCATCATCATCGTCGCGCGACCGCCGCGCCGGCCCGCCCCACGACGAGCCCCGTGGACGGCGCGGCGGCGCCCGCGAAGATGTGGGACCACTTCCGCGCCGCTACGCGTTCTGGCGGGGTCCGGAGCCTATACGCGGGCATCGGCCCGACCCTGGTGGGCATAGTGCCGTACGGCGGCGTGAGCTTCGCGACGTTCGAGAGCCTCAAGGCTCTGTATCGCAAACGCAACGAGACGACTGGCTTTTTTTCGGACGAGATGCCGACGACGCACAAACTGCTCGCCGGCGGCGCGAGCGGGTTCCTGGCGCAGACCGCGACGTACCCTTTACACGTCGTTCGGAGACGCATGCAGGTGTACGGAGGTGAGGCGTACCCGGGCGGTCTGCTCGCCGGTTTGCGGACCATCTACGAGACGGAGGGAATACGAAAAGGGCTCTTCAAGGGCGTCGGCTTGACTTGGATCAAAGGGCCGGTGGCGGCGGCGGTCGGGTTCACCGCCAACGACGCGCTGCAGAGTCTCGCGCCGGAGGCGAGGCGCGTGCTGTTTGTTGGGTTCACGCGAACGACACGAGACGGTGAGGAAACGACCGTGCGAGACTCCGCGTCGCCGGTGACGTATATCGAACGACGCGCGTTAAGCGTTTCGACAAACTCTTCCGGGTCAAATAAGAGTTCCGCGCTCGAGTCGCTCTTAGCGGGCGGAGTCGCCGGCGCGGTTGCCAAGACGGCCATCGCGCCCGCGGATCGCGTGAAGATCATCTTCCAGGTGGACTCGAAACGCGCATTTTCGGTGCGCGACGCGTTTGCTGTGGCCCGGGATATCGTCAACAGGGAAGGTGTGCACGGGCTGTGGCGCGGGAACGGCGTTATGATGGCGCGCGTCGTCCCGTACGCGGGCGTGTCGTTTGCGTCGTACCCGCGATACGAAGCCGCCTTCAGAGGCTTTTTTTCCGAAGCGCGCGACTCTTTCGCCTCTTTCGAAACAGATAAACAAAAACCAACCTCCTCCTCCGTTTTGACAAAGTTCCTCGCGGGGTCGGCGGCGGGCGCGACGGCGACGGCGATGACGTACCCGTTGGATCTGATGCGCGCTCGGTACGCGGCGGCTGGCGCGGTTCCCGGGTTGGTTTTCGAATCCGCCGGAAACGGCGCCGATTTAAAAACCGCCGCCGACGCGAACGCGAAGACGTCGCGCCGGCGCCTGTTCCGCGACCTCGGGGCGGTGTTCCGAAGAGAGGGTCTAAGAGGGCTGTACGGGGGCATGACCCCCACGCTGCTGGGCATCGTGCCGTACGCGGGCATATCCTTCGCCACCTTCGAGACGCTCAAGAGCAGGTACGCCGAGACGCGCCGAGACGCTTTTGACAAAAACGCGCATCGAGACGGTTTCACTACAAAAAAAAGCTCCTCCGACGACTCCGAGATGCCGGTGGGTCTTCGACTGCTCTTCGGCGGCGTCGCCGGGTTGTTTGCGCAGTCGGTGACGTATCCACTGGACATCGTCCGGCGGCGCATTCAAGTCGTCGGCGCGAAAGGAGGGTACGTATCTCCGTGGCGAGTTTTGGTGGACATCGCCAAGACGGAGGGTCTGCGAAAAGGGCTGTACAAGGGCGTGACCATGAACTGGCTGAAAGGCCCGGTGAGCGTCGCGGTGTCCTTCTTCGTGAACGACTCCGTCAAGGCGTACCTCCGGGAACGGCGCGAAAGATAGTCTATACAGTAGACTACCTGAAGGTATTGTAGTAGTTCTATCGGGTAAACGAAGGGAAGTCTTTTTAAAAACGCGTCACCGTCACTTTGGCAGCAACGGCGTCTTCTCCCGCGCCCCGGACGGAGACAAAGCGAGTTTCTTACCGCTGTTGTTTTTCTTCGTCGGCGTCTTCGCTCTCGGGGTGGACTCGTTTTTGCTCATCCGCCTCGCGCGTCCGCTCGCCGGCAAAACCGCGTCGTCTTTCGCGTCCGACGTTTCCGTTTTCGTCACGCCCGCCGCGTCCGCGTCCGCGTCCGAGACCAGAGCTTGCTTCGCCGCGCTCGTCTCCCGGTCCCGGAGCAGGAAATCCCGCAGCGCGGCAAACCCAAACCCGAAGACGCCGACGGCGACGACGGAAACCGCCGCCGTCTCCAGCCGATTCGACGCGATTTGCTCTTCCGCTCGTTGGTTCTGCAGAACCTCCGCGGAAGTCGATCGAATGTCCTCGACGAAGTCGTGCTGGGGGATCACCACGCCGACGGCGGCGACGAAATCAGTCGCGTCCGGTTCGAGCTCCGGTTCAGTCACCCCGCGCCGCTCGGCGTCCGCGTCCGCGGAGGCCTTCGCGGCGGCCACCAGGGCGGCCATCTCCGCGTCGATCTCCTCGCTCGCCGAGAGCGGGCCCGTCGGCGCTCGCTTCGAAGACGCCTTCGAAGACGACTTCGAAGACGACTTCGAGGACGACTTTGAAGACGACTTCGAGGACGACTTCGAAGACGACTTCGAGGACGACTTCGAGGACGACTTCGAGGACGACTTCGACGACGACTTCGACGACGACTTCGACGACGACTTCCCCCCGTCACCCTCCTCCGACAACTCCGTGTACGCCGCGAACATGTTCGACTCGAGGTTGTGCCGCGCGCCCCGCTTCGAAGATGCCGATGCCTCCTTCGTCGCGCCCAGCGCGGGCGTCCGTCTCGGATTTCCGCTCGGCGTTTCCGTCGCGTTCGACGCCGTCGCGTTCGCTCGTACAATCGCTCGCTCGTTCTCCGCCGGAACGGACTCCGCGTCGATCTCGGCGTCGCCGCGCTCGATATCCTCGGGACCGAAGCCGGCTGGAAGCGAGCTCCCGTCCTCCTCCATCGCGCGTCGCGCCGCGGCGATGATCGCACGGCGCGCGGCGTCGTCGTCGCTCGCCGTCGCCGCGATGGCCTCCGCCGCCGCCTCCGCTCTCGCGCCGCCGTCCTCGGCGTCGCGCACCACGCGCGCCGCGACGTTTTTCGCCTCCTCTTTTTTCGCCGTCGGCGAATCGACGACATCGACGATACCCTCGATACCCTCGATACCCTCGGACGTGACGTTGAACATCTTCCTCGCCCGTTCCCGAAGAGCCTCGGCGTCGGCGACGAGGGCGTCGACGACGGCGTCCGCCTCCGGCGTCATGACGTCGTCGTCGTCTCGCGCCGCTTTTTCATCATCGCCTCCGCCCGTTTTCTTCTCCGCCTCCGCCTCGCGCGCGGCGACCCACGCGCGGTACTCCGCCTCGTCGCGCTCCAGCTCCTCGGCGGTGACGTCGAACAGCGAACGTTCGAGCGAATCCTCTTTCTGCCTCGAGGCGGCTTTTCTACCGGGGCCTTCGTAAATCGCCTCGCCCACTTTTCGGCGACGCGGATCGGTGACGTCGGCGTAAAAGAGCTCGACGTCGTCGAAGCTTTCCGGTGGCTTTTTTTTCGCCTCTCGCATCTCCGGTTCTTTCTCCTCTTTCTCCTCCTCCTCCTCCGCCAGCGCGGCTTCGAGCCACCCGAGTCTCTCGCCCGCCGAGGAGCGTTTTTGTTTTTCGCCTTCGCCCTCTTCAGAAGTCTCGGAAGCCGAACGCGTGGACGGCGAAAAGGACGTCGCGTTCGCGCGCGTCTCTTCGTCTTCGCGAGGCGGTTTCTCTTCATCATGAGGAGCCTCCGGAACTTGGCGTTCGTCGCCCGGAAGATCCGTCTCCACCGTCTCCTCGTCCAACGCGTCGTCCGTCTCGGTCGGCCGCTCCGGCTCCTCGACACGCTGCGACTCCGGCAGGGGCGCCTCGAGCTCGTCCGTCGTGCGGTACCACCGCGAGAGCTCCTGCTCCAGCGGGTCGGTGAGCTTGCCCTCGGCCCTCCGCGCGAAGTAGTCCGCGTCCGCCTCGTCGTAATCCGTGGTGAGCGAAGTCGTCTTCGGGATCCCATCCGTCTCGTGGTCGTCGTCGTCCTCCCCGAGCGGCGCGAAGTTATCGCTGCCCATCGCCGCGGACGCGGCCGCCCGCGGGGAGGTCTGCCACGGAAGGCGCAGGTCCTCGGGGCTGGGCACCGCGAGCCGGGGGGGAAGCGTCCACTGCGCGAGCGCGCGTCTCGGACCCGTGAAACCGCCCGTGCCGTCCAGATGCGCGCCCGCGTCCGTCCGCGCGACGTCGCGCGCGCCCGCGAGCGCCACCGTCGCGAGCGCCAGCGCCAGCGCCAGCGCGGGCCGCGGACCCGCACCGCCCATGGCCGCCCTTTCGCTACGCCGAGCCACGACCGCGTCCGAGTCACTGAGGCGGCACGTCGATGTGCAACACCCTTTTCTTTTTTTGTCAAGTGGGGGTTGGCGAGGCGAAGAAAAGTTTGCGAGAACGCGACCGCGAGAGCTGTGATGAGTTCGCGTTCGCGATGAAAAAAAAGACTACGTCTCGATCCACTCGTTCGTCGCCGGCACGCTCCCCTCCGGCATCTCCCCCGCCCACGGCTCGAGTCGGTCGCGGTTTTCCGGCGAGACGAATTTCCAGTCCTCATCCTCCGGCTCGGGCACGGCGTGTTGTTTCAGAATCGCACGCACCGCCTCGTCGTCCACCGATCGCTTTTCGTACAGCGCATCAGTCAACGCGTCGATCGCGGCTTTTTGTCTTTTCACGAAACCCCGCGCCAAAGCGTGTTGCTTTTGTAACATCACCCGCGCTTCGCGGTCCGTTTCAAAATACGCCTCGACGGTGGTCGAGCGTAACATCATCTCCACGACATCCGATCGTAAGAAATCGGCGATCATGAACTGGTCCGTCGTGGGGACGTAGTTGGATCGCGAATCGAGCGTCGCGCCCATACCGCCCGCGCTCACCATCATCGTCGCGATCTCGCGCGCTCGCGCGGTGTACGGCGCGGCCGCGAAGGATAAGTCGTCGAACCCGTAAAACTCTTCCTCTGCGATTTGAGGCACGAAACACACGCGTGTGTGCCTTGTTAATATGCTTCGCGTCATGGCGTTGGGCCTTTCCACCTCCGGGAAATCTTTGAGGCTCACGCACCCATCGCGGTTGGTCTCGCGCGGGACGATGGAGACGAAATTCAAGCGGCACACGTCGCGCATGAGAATCGCAGTCGCCACCGCGCACGCGGCGTGCACGCGCGCTAACCGCCGGTCGTTCGCCTCGCCGCGATCGATCGGGAGGGTTTTCCCTAACGTCTCCGCTTCAACAGCGGCGTCGAAATTGGCGGCGCAGACGTCGTCGCGACCTTCGCGCGCCGCCGCCAAACAAGCCGAGTTCACGACGTTGGCGATGATGGCGCCGGTGAACCCGTTCATCTCGGCGGCGAGGTCGGCGAGGTCGACGTCGGGATTGAGCGGCTTATCACGCACGTGCACCTTCAGGATCTGCAGACGCCCCTCGCGCGTGGGCGGCTGCACGGTGATCTTGCGGTCGAACCGGCCGGCGCGCACGAGCGCTTTGTCCAAGACGTCGATCCGGTTGGTCGCCGCGATCACCACGACGCCGGCGTCGCTCCCGAAGCCGTCGAGTTCCACCAACAGCTGGTTCAAAGTTTGGTCGCGCTCGTCGTTGCCGGACCCGCCGGCGCCTCGGGGTCGCCCGATGGCGTCGAGCTCATCGATGAAGATGATGCTCGGCGCCTGCTTCTTCGCCTGCGCGAAGAGGTCGCGCACGCGCGCGGCGCCGACGCCGACGAACATCTCGACAAACTCCGACGCGGTGAGCGAGAAAAACGTCGCGCCCGATTCGCCGGCCACGGCGCGCGCCAGGAGCGTCTTACCGCACCCCGGCGGCCCGGTGAGCATGACACCCTTCGGGACGTTCGCGCCCGAGGTTTTGAACTTCTCCGGCTTACGGAAGAAATCCACAATCTCCGCGAGCTCGATCTTAGCGTCGCCGATGCCGGCGACGTCGGCGAACTTGACGATCTCGCTCTCGTCGCGCATCTTCATCTTCGAGCGAAGCTTCCCCTGCTTGCGCTCCTCCTTCTTTTTTAACGCGTCGGCCTCGGCGCGCTCGTCGATTACGTCAAGACGTCTTTGAGCCGCGTTTTCGTCATCCTCCTCCTTAGCGCGCCGCGCCGCCGCCATAGCCTCCGCCACCGCATCCGCCGGTTCGCCCTCCGCGTTTGCGACGTCCCGCTTCCCGATCACCTTCATGCCGCCCACCTTCATGAACCCCGAGACCGCCTCCTCGCCGCTCGTTCCCCCGGCGGCGCCCCCCCCCGGCCCGCCGCCCTCCTCGGAGACGGCGAAGCGCGCGCGCGCCTGGAGCTTGGCGCGAAGCACCTCGAGCTCGGTCTCGACTTTCTCGTAAAGAGCCTTGTCCTCGGCGCTCTTCGTCGGGTCCATCAACGAGAGCTGAGTTTTGAGCGCCACCAGTTTCTGGTCCTTCTCCACCTTCGCCAACGCCTCTTCCCTGCGCTCGAGCTCGAGCATTTTTTGGCGGTCGTCGAAGTCGCCCTTGAACCGGTTCATCGTCCACACGATGAACCACACGACGCCCACGCCGATGAGCGGGACGCCGTACTGCGTGAACAGTCGCGCCGACGTGTCTCCCGAGCTCATGTACTCGCCCGTGCTGGCGTCTCGCTCGCCCTCCTCCGTGATCTCGTGAACGCGCAAACCAGGTTGCTTGTTGATTAAGTCCGTCGTGATCCAGTCGTCCTGCGGGACCTGCACGTACGCCACGCGGTCGTCGTTGTAGATGACCACGTACCGGTCGTGGCCGTCGCGCCGCCAGTGGATCTCGCGGATCTGATCCTTCGACAGCAGATCGTTCACGAACTGGTTGTACGGGATGGTCTGGCGGTCGATCTGCATCAGCGCGTTTCCGTTCGGGGACCACCGCAGGTCGTCCAGCGATTTCGGAGGGCCACCCGCCACGCCGGGTCTGT
>Ga0209652_1002546_pt1 | contig 14024 bp, 13 predicted proteins | sample SaaInl74LU_5_DNA_FD_184641 | JGI IMG/M metagenome (GOLD analysis project Ga0209652, IMG submission 184641) | Marine microbial communities from expanding oxygen minimum zones in the Saanich Inlet - ESP_74LU_5_DNA (SPAdes) (version 2) | ecosystem: Environmental > Aquatic > Marine > Intertidal zone...
TCTGATCCTCACTGGGTAGGTAATCAGTGGATGGCAGAATTTTGGGTCGCCCGTTTTTCTTGCGCAGCTTGAGCGGTACAAATACCTGAATGGTATCGGTGACCTGCCCCCTGAAACTTCCCTCGTTTGAATGTAGAATTTGCTCAACCATTGAAGGAGCAAACAAATGCGACAGAGTTGTTTTACCGAAGCCCAAATAATCGGAATGATCAAAGAACAGGAAGCTGGGATGCTGACGGCTAAGTAGAGCGGTCACAGTTATCATAAAGCTACGGGAAAAACCAAGAAACGGGCACTTTATAATGCCGCTTGCAACATGAAAAACAAGCCGCATAATCAATAACACAAAGGATTAAAAGCCCGAATGCTCAAACAGCTCGGGTGTCTCATTTTACATAATGATAGGCACGCAACTTTAAAGTGCCAAAAGAAAGAGAGAGCCATGTCTTTGCCCGCGCTGGACGCAAGCACTGTGATCGAGCCAATCCGCCAGCTGTATGCGGCGGGGGGCAAGGGCGTGCTCTGTGTGACCACCCATGTTGACGGCCCGTCTTATCGCCCGCTCGGCGCGATGATGGCCGTGCTCGCAGACGGGCGGCGTATTGGCACGCTCTCCTCGGGCTGTGTCGAGGCAGATATCGCGTTCCACGCGGCTAAAGCGCTGGAAAACGGCGCGCCCTATCGGGTCCGCTACGGGAAAGGCTCGCCTTTTGCCGATATCGTGCTGCCCTGTGGCGGCGGGCTTGAAATATTGCTGCTGCCGCAACCTGATGTGAGCGTGCTAGACGCACTCTTAAGCCATCACGCCGCGCGTCAAACCTGTGTTTTGGAAGTGGATCAACGCAGTGGCACACTCTGCGCTGTGACAGAGGGGGAAACAGAATGGACGGGCGATATCTTCAGCGTCAAAATCAAGCCTGAGATTTGCTTTTTTATCTTTGGCAAAGGCCCCGAAACCGCAACATTTGCAGGGCTTGCTCAGGCGGCTGGCTATGCCAATCTTGTGCTCTCCCCCGATACAGAAACGCTTGAGGCCGTGGCGCGAGCGGGCTGCGCCACGCAGCACCTGACCCACGCACACTGCCCGAAAGACCTGCCAATTGATGCGCGTAGCGCTGTTGTGCTGTTTTTTCATGACCATGAATGGGAGCCGCCCATTCTGGCCCAGGCCCTGACGACAGAGGCCTTTTATATTGGCGCTCAAGGCAGCATCCGCGCCGCCGAAATGCGGCTCATGGAGCTTGTGAGACTCAGAACCAACGAAACCGCACTGGCGCGCCTGCACGGCCCCATCGGCCTTGTCCCCTCCGCCCGCGATGCCCGTATACTCGCAGTCAGCGTTCTTGCCGAAGTACTGAGTATGTGAGCCGTTGGTGAGCAAGCAATAAAAAAAGAGGCCCTGCCAAACGGGCAGAGCCTCTTTTCAATAGGTCTGAGGCCACTACGCAGCCGCAGTTACGGCTCTTTGTGTCATGACTTTGACCAGATGCGCACGATACTCTGAAGAGCCGTGTAAATCTGAGATCATATCATCTGCCCCAAGAGCTAGTCCTCCGAGTGCGGCGGCAGAGAATTCAGCTGATAAAGCAGCTTCGGCCTCTTTCCAGCGGAAAACGCCTTCGTTTGACGCCCCTGTCACTGCCACGCGCACGCCATCAGTCGTTTTGGCAACAAAAACCCCAACCAGTGCAAACCTTGAGGCTGGTTGAACAAATTTTTGATAATTTGCCTTCTCAGGGATGGGAAATTTTACGGCAGTTACAATTTCGCCTTCGTCCAAAGCCGTTTCAAACATCCCCTGGAAAAAGTCATCCGCCAAAATGTTGCGCGTATTTGTCACAATCGTTGCGCCAGCCCCCAAGGCGGCCGCAGGGTAGCAAGCCGCCGGATCGTTGTTTGCGATCGAGCCTCCCAGTGTGCCACGGTTCCGCACGGCAGGGTCGCCAATATGCGCGGCCAGGTCTGACAGGGCCTTGAAGGTGCCGTCTACGGCCACGTCGGCGTGACAGGTTGCGCCGCCAATAGTGAGAACACCGTCAGAATAGCAGAGACCCTTCAGTTCGGTAATTTCGCTGAGCGAAACCAGCTTGGAAGGGCTTGCAAGCCGCGCCTTAAGTGTCGGAATCAGCGTTTGCCCGCCGCTCAAAGCCTGCGCATCATCTTTCAGGGCTACGACAGCCTCCGCAAGTGTTTTAGGGCGCTCTATGTCAAATGCATACATTTGCTTTTTCCTCTCAAGCGTTTTGCATAGCCATCCACACCCGGTGAGGTGTAACAGGCATATCAATATGGGTTACGTTTTTGCCACCAGATTGCATGGCATCAATCACCGCGTTGATGACTGTGGGCGGGGAGCCGATTGCGCCAGCTTCACCACAGCCTTTCACACCCAAAGGATTGTGGGTGCAGGGCGTACCCTGACTGTGATCTACCTTGAAAAATGGTAGGTCGTCCGCGCGCGGCATTGTGTAATCCATATAGGACGCACTTAACAGCTGACCGTCTTCATCATAGGTAGTGTTTTCCAGCAGCGCTTGGCCAATACCTTGTCCAAGCCCACCATGGACTTGCCCTGTCACAATCATCGGATTGATCACATTGCCAAAGTCGTCAACTGCGGCAAAACGGTCAACACGAACTTTGCCTGTTTCTGGGTCAAGCTCGACTTCACAGCAATAGGCCCCGGAGGGGTATGTGAAGTTGGCAGGGTCATAAAACGCAGTTTCCTCCAGACCGGGTTCAATTTGTTCAAGAGGGAAGTCATGAGGAATATAGGCTTTTAAGGCGACTTCTCCGAACGGCACCGACTTATTGGTTCCGATGGCAGAAAAGACTCCATCCTCAAAGCTGATGTCCTTATCGGTGACTTCTAGCATATGAGCCGCAATCTTTTTGGCCTTTGTGATGACTTTTTCAGTGGCGCGCACAACCGCCGATCCACAAACCGCAAGAGAGCGCGACCCATATGTGCCCATTCCAAACGGAATTTTGGAGGTGTCGCCGTGTACGATATCAATGCTCGCGGCATCAATACCCAGCATATCGGCAACCACTTGGGGAAAAGCTGTTTCGTGGCCTTGCCCGTGACTATGAGCTCCAACCATGACGGAGATATTGCCTGTCGCGTTGACCCGCACAGTCGCTGCATCATAAAGGCCAACGCGTGATCCAAGGACACCCACAAGATTTGAAGGCGCAATGCCACAAGCCTCGATATAGGCATTTACACCCAATCCACGCAAAAGCCCTTTGGCCTCAGACGCTTTGCGACGGTCTGCGAACCCCGCAAGATCGCCAACCGCTTCCATTTTGTCCATCAACGCGTCGTAATTGCCGCTGTCATACTCAAGACCTGCTGCTGAAGCATATGGGTATTGGTCTGGTTTTATAAAGTTTTTACGGCGCAAAGCGATCGGATCCATGCCCATTTCACGGGCAGCCATATCAATCACTCGCTCTAGAGAATAAGTGGCCTCGGGGCGGCCAGCACCTCGGTATGCATCCACCGGTGCCGTATTGGTAAACACGGCTTTCACGTTTACATAAACGTTAGGCACTGTGTAGTTACCGGCCATGAGCGTGCCATGCAAAAACGTTGGCGTGGCTGTCGAAAAGTTCGACAAATAAGCGCCCACATTGGCCAAAGTCTCTGTGCGGAACGCCAGAAAATTACCGTCCTTATCAAGCGCAAGTTCAATTGTCGTTACATGGTCCCTCCCATGCGCATCAGTAAGGAAGGCTTCCGTCCGGTCTGCCGTCCAAGTTACGGGGCGATTCAGTTTTTTCGCCGCTGCCAAGACCAGGGCTTCCTCACCATAGTGATATATTTTTGAGCCAAAGCCACCACCAACATCGGGCGCAATCACGGTGAGCTTGTTTTCGGGAATGCCCAAAACAAACGCCGAAATAAGCAGGCGGGTTAGATGTGGGTTTTGGCTGGTGGTGTGTAGGATATACTCATCATTGCCCCGGTGATATTCGGCGCGCGAACTGCGTGGCTCCATTGCGTTTGGCACCAGACGGTTATTCACCAATTCAAGTCGCGTAACATGATGCGCGCTCTTGATTGCGGCATCAGTTGCCGCACGGTTGTCTTCGATCCAACCCCAGTCAAAGCATTGGTTGGTGCCGATTTCGTCATGCACAAGGCTATTGGCGCTTAAAGCATCTTTCATGTTTACGACAGCAGGAAGCTCTTCAATATCCGCCTCGATAGCTTCAATTGCGTCCATCGCCTGCTCTTTGGTTTCGGCAATAACGGCGGCATAAGCATCGCCCACGTGGCGCACTTTACCGTGGGCCAGAACGGGGCGCTTTGGCTCGTGCATTGGTGTGCCATCTCGCGAGTTGATGAGCCAACCGGCAGGGTTTCCACCAACTTCTGTGAAGTCATCACCTGTAAAAATTGCGAGAACACCAGGCATGGTGGACGCATGGCTGATGTCAATGTTTTTAATAACGCCATTTGCCACATTCGAACGGGCAAACATGGCCACTGCTTCACCAGAAGCCTGAATATCATCCGTGTAACGTCCCGCGCCAGTCAAGAACCGAACGTCTTCTCGACGCACTGTTGCTGCGCCAATTCCATCATCTTTGGGCATAATATATCCCCCCTCTAAAGTTGTTATTCGGCTGCGATGCTGGAAACGTCTTGTCCAGACGCCGCAAGCACCGCTTTGACGATATTGTGATAGCCTGTGCAGCGGCAGATATTGCCCTCCAGATACGCCCGCACTTCTGCTTCACTGGGCTTCGGATTTTCCTTCAACAGGGCCGCCGTTGTCATCACCATCCCCGGTGTGCAAAAGCCACATTGCAGCCCGTGGTGGTCTTGAAACGCTTGCTGAATAACATTGAGCGACCCGTCTTCATTGGCCTGCCCCTCAATTGTTGACACATCCGCGCCGTCGGCTTCTGCAGCAAACATTGTGCAGGACTTAATAGCCCGACCGTTTACATGGACCAAGCAAGCACCACATTGTGAAGTGTCACAGCCAATGTGTGTTCCGGTCAGCCTCAGATCTTCGCGCAAAAAAGCGGAGAGCAGGGTATTGCCCCCGACATCACGAGAAACAGACACCCCATTCACGCTCATTGTTACTTTCGTCATCACATTCCTCCCATCAAATCTTTTTATAAATTATCTCAGCCTCTTAGCCGTTTGAACCAGCCTTTTTTCTTAGTATCTCCAACACTATGATCACTCTCACTATCCCCAGCCTCCGTGTCGTCAGACGGGTCGGGCTCGCCAACGGCGCTTGAGAAATTTTCAAAAAATTGATCCGCCATCTTCTTGGCAAAACCGTCAATAATACGGCTGCCCAATTGTGCCAGTTTCCCCCCGACTTTGGCTTCCACATCATAGTGTAAAACTGTTGTTTCATCGACAAGTTCAAGGCGCACATCTGCGCTGCCCTTGGCAAAGCCTGCTGCGCCGCCCTTGCCTTCGCCCGTAAGCGTCAAGCTTTTGAGTTTGATCATGTCACTTAGCACCACACTGCCCTTGAATGTGGCTTTGACGGGGCCAACCTTTTGAACAACTGTGGCCTCATATCCGTCTTCGGCAGATCCACTTATCTCAGTGCATCCTGGCACAGATGCTTTCAATACATCTGGGTCAAGCAGTGCAGTCCAAACGGTATCGATATCAGCCATAATAACCTGACGGCCGTTTAACTTCATTATGCATCCCCTTATTCAGGTTTAAGGTTAGGCAGACCAGCTGTATGTGTCAAATACAACCGGACCTTACTATCGATTATGGCTATGGGTGAACTTGTGTCATGGCTTAATTGACGAATGTGCCAAGGAGTGATCTGGTGAATTAGGTAACGCGCTGAGATTTATCAGATCAAAACATAACTCTGAAAATGGTTTCAACAACCCGCCTCACTGGACAACTGCAGTATGACACACATTGTATAGTAGACGACCAGTTTGGAGTTTATCGTCGAGAGGGCAACAAGCTGCCCAGAAAGTATACAGCTGCTCGACCCTCGTCATTAGATTAATAGCTTCGGGTGTGACGACAAACAAAGACACGTTGTCGCCTGCGGGCGCGTGCGTGCCATGACCAATCGCTGGAAACAAGCAGATGTAACGCTAGATTCGAAGATATGACGCCAAATTGTCTCGCTGAATGTCTCGCTGAAAAACAGAGAGCTCAGAACTAATAGCGCTAAGCCCCTGATTTAATGGCGATCCCGGAAGGACTCGAACCCTCAACCTGCTGATTAGAAGTCAGCTGCTCTATCCAGTTGAGCTACAGGACCGCATGGGCCCGTATTGCGCAAAGCGCAGGCCAAAGGCAAGGCCTCAGGCGGCTTCCGGCGTGAGTCGGGCCAAGAATTTCTGCTCAGGGCTGAAAAATTCACGTAAAATCGCCCCTTCATGCTGCTTTAGAACAGGCCGAGCAGTCTCTCCATAGCCCGCTCCACCCCCGCAGTTCAAAATCAAAATCTCCATCACTTCCCGCCGTGCCTCTTCTTCAAGGCTGTTAAGTCCAATCTCTCCAGGGAAAAAGCTCTCACTCTCGCATCCACTCGAGAACACGATTTCATGCTTGTCAAAGAGGATGTGATGATACGTAATTTCCCCCAAGGGTTCGCGTACGATCGTCTGTCCGTTGAGCAGGAATTGTGCAGCACAAAGCACTTCTTGCTGCCCCGTGATGATCTCAACCACGGGGTCATTTAGCAAAATACGGTGATTTGGGGAGACCAACACATCCCTTTGGGGCACACCTGATCCCAAGCAATTCTTGCGCAAACGCACAGGCTGAAAGGCTTTGTCAGCAGGATCGTGAAGCCTGATATGGCGCTTTCCAGCCCAGCGAAGAGGTTGAAAACCACTGTCACGGGTCAAAACACGATCTCCCGCGCGCAGGAGATCTACGGGCCGCGCGCCCTCAGGCGTCTCAATCAGCGTCCCAGCTGCAAAACACGGCGGCTCATCAAGCCCGTTGATCGTGATCGTAATTGTCGTATTGCCAGCCGCCGAGACGACTGTGAAAACCTCCGTCAGCGTATCACCCGTATTGAGCGCCTGAAGCGTTCCGTTAGCGTTGGTCGCCGTATAGGTCCAGACACCGTTTGTATCGATCGTGAGCGCACTTCCATAGAGGCCAGTGATGGTTTGCGCCGTCCATTGGCCCGCGTCCGAACCAAAAAGGTAGTCCACATCCCCAGTCGAGGTCAGCAGTCCACTGCCTGAAACACTCGTGTCCTCCGTGACACTGCCGGTGCCTGCCAACGGGATACCCACTTAAAATCCCTCCGCTAGCGACGTATTTGCATCGACAAAATAGGCTTTCACACGCTGCTTGCGATTGCTCGCATCCCCCCGCACGATCTTACGCACCTGCCCATCGGGCCCCAAACGCACAAAGAAGAACGGGCCGTCAGGCGGCTGCCGCGCGATATGACGGGCAATCAGTGTTCCGTGATTGAAAGGCGCAAGAATATCAAGAAACCAAAGGTTTTTTCCACTCGTCCACTCAGATGCCTGCGGCGGCTTGCGCTCAAACACCATCCGCTCACTGACTTCGTCTGACAAGCGCGCCCAAATCAGCGCCGCACAAATTTGTCCCGCATCATTCTTAAAAAAAACGCACACAGTCATTGTTGATTGCGGGAATAAAGAGCTCTGCCAATGCACCGCCCTGATAGCTGCGGTGAAGCGGGCAAAAGGACGCCAAAAAGCTCAGCCACCCAAGCGCGCTGATCTGCTTTTCCATAGCTTCATGTTGACACTCGCCCAGCTGCCTTGCTGGAAAGATCGCTCGATTTGACTGCCCATATCACCAATTTTCTTGGTTTTTATGAGTAAATCATACCTATTGAACGGGGTTTTCGCAACAAAAAGCGCCCTAAAGGGCTCAGTGCGTCCAAACTGTGCGGCGGTGTGTGGCAAAATTCTCGCCATAGCCACCCGCGCGAATATTGGCTTTTCGTGTCTTAGGCTCGGACACAACCGCTTCAATGCCGTTCTCTTGAGCATACTCAAGCGCTGCTTCTTTGCTGTCAAAGCGCAGCTTTACTTGCGATTGCGTATCGTTTGAGGACGTCCAGCCCATCAAAGGGTCTACTTCGCGGCGCGACGCAGGCGCAAATTCAAGCACCCAGCGCTTTGATTTTGCACTGCCAGATTGCATTGCGTTACGGGCGGGTTTGTAGATACGTGCACGCATGAGGCCAGCTCCTTTGACTTGCGCCCGTTTATCAAGGATTTGCCGCCGTCCCGCAAGATACAAAAGCAAGCAACCTTATGCTTTCTCCGCCAACGACAGCTGAGAAAGCCCCTCGCTTGGCCTTGCAATTTGCCCTCGATCCATCAAGTTAGAAGACTGCACCAATCGCGAGCGCCCAGAATGCCCCACGTCCATACAGATGCCTCTCCCGCCCTGACAAACGCCCCCTCAGGTGATGTGCGCAGCCGTGAAAAGCTCGAAGGTGGAAAGCGTTTCGTAATGCACACCCCGTTTACCGCAGCAGGTGATCAGCCCCGCGCTATCGCGGAGCTGAGTGAAGGCATCAAGGACGGCGAGCGCAACCAAGTTCTGCTTGGCGCAACCGGGACTGGCAAGACATTCACAATGGCCAAAGTCATTGAAGAAACTCAACGCCCAGCGATCATCCTTGCCCCAAACAAAACCCTCGCAGCGCAGCTATATGGCGAAATGAAAGGCTTCTTCCCCGACAACGCAGTCGAATATTTCGTCAGCTTTTATGACTATTACCAGCCCGAAGCCTATGTCGCCCGCTCTGACACGTTCATCGAGAAAGAAAGTCAGATCAACGAACAGATCGACCGCATGCGCCACTCGGCCACGCGCGCTTTGCTTGAGCGCGACGATGTCATCATCGTGGCATCTGTCTCCTGCATATACGGGATTGGTTCTGTCGAAACCTACGGCGCAATGACACAAGACCTTGTCGTCGGCGAAAGCTATGACCAGCGCTCTGTCATGGCCGACCTCGTGGCGCAGCAATACAAGCGCAACGATGCTGGCTTTCAGCGTGGCTCCTTCCGTGTGCGCGGCGACAGCCTCGAGATATGGCCCGCTCACCTTGATGATCGCGCATGGAAACTCAGCTTCTTTGGCGAAGAGCTCGAGAGCATCCAAGAAATCGATCCGCTCACAGGCGAAAAAGCCGGCAGTATGGACAAAGTCCGTGTTTACGCGAATTCACACTATGTGACGCCCAAGCCAACGCTCCTACAAGCCATCCAGCAAATCAAAAAAGAGCTACGCGTGCGGCTGGATCAATTCACAAACGAAGGCAAGCTCCTCGAAGCCCAGCGCCTTGAGCAGCGGACCAATTTTGACCTTGAAATGATGGAGGCCCAAGGCTTCTGCAACGGGATCGAAAACTACTCGCGCTATCTTACGGGTCGCCTGACAGGCGAGCCGCCCCCCACGCTGTTTGAGTTTATCCCCGACAATGCAATCGTCTTTGCCGACGAAAGCCACGTTTCTGTGCCCCAAATTGGCGGCATGTATAAGGGCGACTACCGTCGCAAGTTCACGCTTTCTGAGCATGGCTTCCGCCTGCCCTCTTGTATGGACAACCGCCCATTGAAATTTGAGGAGTGGGACGCGATGCGCTCCCAATCCGTCTTTGTCTCGGCAACACCGTCAAAATGGGAGCTTGAGCAGTCAGGCGGGGTCTTTGCCGAGCAAGTGATCCGCCCCACAGGGCTTTTGGACCCGATGATCGAGATACGCCCTGTTGAAACACAGGTGGACGACCTGCTTGATGAAGTAAAACGTGTGGCCGCCGCTGGCTACCGTATTCTCTGCACCACCCTCACCAAGCGCATGGCTGAGGACTTGACCGAATACATGCATGAGCAAGGTGTGCGTGTGCGCTACATGCACTCTGAAATCGACACTCTCGAACGGATCGAGATCCTACGCGATCTACGCCTTGGGGCGTTTGATGTACTGATCGGGATCAACCTTCTGCGTGAGGGCCTCGATATTCCCGAATGTGGGCTGGTAGCCATCCTTGATGCAGATAAAGAGGGCTTTTTGCGCTCCGAAACGTCGCTCATCCAGACAATCGGTCGCGCCGCGCGCAACGCAGAAGGCCGCGTTATCATGTATGCCGACAAAATCACCGGCTCCATGGAGCGTGCCATGGGCGAGACAGACCGTCGCCGCGAAAAGCAGATTGCCTATAATATTGAACATGGGATCACGCCTGAAACTGTGAAGAAGAACGTCGATGACATCCTGTCTGGCCTCTACCAAGGCGATGTCGACATGAACCGCGTGACGGCACAGATCGACCCTGCCCTGCAAGGCAGCAATCTGCGCGCTATCCTCGACGGATTGCGCACCGACATGCGCAAAGCAGCCGAGAATTTGGAGTTCGAGGAGGCTGCAAGGCTGCGCGACGAGGTCAAACGTCTTGAAGCCGTCGATTTGGCCATCGCTGACGACCCGCTGGCAAGGCAACAAGCGGTGGCAAAGGCTGGGGAGGAAGCCACCAAGGCGCGGGGACGGTCAACGGCTGGTAGGCCGGGTCAGCGCGGCGGGAATGTGAAGCGGCGGGGGCGGTAGATGCGCACTGCAATCATGCTAGGCGCAGCTGTCGGCCCAAATGGATTGGCCTCGCCTACCCTTGAACGGCGCGCCAAACATGCCGCAGCGCTGTATCTGGAGGGCAAGGTAGATCGAATCTTACTGACTGGTGGAATAGGCCAAAACCCACCTAGTGAAGCTCATATGGCTGCTAAGATATGCTACTCTTGCGGGATCGATCCTTCAAACGTCCTATTGGAAGAAAACGCGCAAACGACTTTAGAGAATTTTGTCTGTTCATTGGACCAGCACCCCAGCATTCAACGGGATCAGCTCATAATCGTCACAGATAAATATCACGCTTTACGCGCCAGCATGACAGCGCGCGCGCTCCGTTTAAATTACAAAACAGACTGCCCGCCCCTTAAGGGCTCCAATAACTTTAGGATAATCAAATCCTATCTACGCGAAATACCAGCGATCTTATTTTATGCGGTAAAACTACGAAGCATTATCGTACAACGGTGACATGAACAGACGTGCCACGACTACCACTGCCATAAATTCGCACAAAAACAGTGGCTCCCCCTTCAAGCAAAATACGCGCGGCAGAACTGTCAATTGATCCATTCATGATCATGCGTTCCATTATGCCACGATTTTCCATGCTGTTGAAAAAGCTGTCGCTTTCATCACCCCTTTGGCGGATGCCAAACCGGTGATAATTAGCCCGGTCTTGACGCAATATTTGCCAAGGTTCTGTCAGCCGTACGCCTTTCGAGCTGTAGAGATCATCACGTCCAATATAGGCAACGTAACTGCCAACCAAATCCTGAGCGATCGTCGGCGTGGCCATCACCACACAGAATAAAATAGACACCAAAAAATGGGGCATAAAAAAACTCCTTTCCCGTACCAAACAAAACAAGACCGAGTATCTGCAGGGAAAGCTCTCGACACAAGAGGCATCCTAATAAGAACTGTTGTATCGAGGGACGGAATTTTCTCAAAATAGCGCGAAAAAAAATGCTCCCGCATAATAACGGAAGCCGTAAAATCAAATAAACGGTACAAAAGGTACGCCGCAGCCCGAAAAGGCCGTCATCGTTGACAAAATCAGAATAACTCTCATCAAAAACTCTCCTTATTGCCTTAGTTCGAGCCTAACTGGCATAGCTTCAGCCCGTCAAAGACGTATCCTTGTGGTGAGCGGGTTAAGTTCAAGCCCTGAGTCGAATTTGCAACGATTGCACGGCTGAAAAATGCAAAATCCCCCCAAGTGCGGGAAGGATCTCATTTTGGGCTTAAGGGAGCGCCGGAAAGGGTCCACTGACCGCTTTCACTTTTACGCGAACCTGAAGGTAACATTCGGGAATAAGCGGGGTTTCACCCATGTATCGCAACGCCTGAACTGGCTCCGTCTTTACAAGCTCTAGACATCCACCAAAGTCTGAATCTGCGGGGACAAAAGCCGCATTCAGATTGTTCGCATATGTATCCGAACCAGGTGTTCCATCCTGACTTGACCAGACACCAAGCCCTGCCGAGAATTTTGGCGGCATCAAAAGCACACCATCTGTAACTACTTTATTCATGCGTTCCCTTTCTTCGTCCAACTTTGATGGTCGAACACCATGTTTGAGCAACCGCTCACATGGCAAAGGGAACTATCAACGACTGATTAACACACACTCACTCTAGCGTGCGTTACCCGCAGTTATAGCTTGATGAGATCGAATTGGTGTAGTCAGGCTAGTAGTGGCAACTAGTTTTTAGTCAAAGCGGCCTTAACGAGCGCTCCTGCCGCGCCAAAATCAATTTGGCCCGTGTATTTGGATTTGAGGATACCCATGACTTTCCCCATGTCGCGAATGCTCTCGGCGCCAGTATCAGAAATTGCTTGAGCAATCACAGCCTCGGTCTTCTCTGCGCTGAGTTGGCGAGGCAAAAACTCTTCAATGATCACAATCTCAGAAAGCTCTCGTTCTGAAAGATCAAGCCGGTTTCCTTCTTCATATACCCTAGCGCTCTCTTGGCGTTGCTTGACCATCTTTACCAAGATTGCGAGCACGTCTTCATCGCTTACTCTAGCATCATTTCCATCACTTCGGGCAGCGATATCACGGTCCTTAATCGCGGCGCTGATAAGGCGTAACGTTGACAGTCGGTTACTGTTTTTGTCTTTCATCGCTTGCTTTAGAGCAGCATTGATCTCGTCGCGCATCTGTTATTGACCCTTGGCTTTGGTTGCATTGCAGCTAAATGACATTAACGAAATGCGACCACACTGACAACCACTGCATGAGCCCTTGACCCTCGGTCCCACCAGACGTAGGACTACGCAAATTTACCAGACGGAGTGACTCACATGGCGCAGGCAAACCCCTCGCATCCAACCGCATGTCTAGCGCTTGCTGATGGAACGCTTTTTTACGGCCACGGATTTGGAGCAACGGGCCAATGCGTAGCAGAACTCTGCTTCAACACTGCAATGACCGGTTATCAAGAGATAATGACGGACCCTTCATACGCGGGGCAGATCGTCACGTTCACTTTTCCTCACATCGGAAACACTGGCGTAAACGCCGAGGACGATGAAACAGCAGAGCCTGTTGCGGAAGGGATGGTTGTAAAGTGGGACCCCACCTCGCCCAGCAGCTGGCGCTCCACTGAAACTCTGTCTTGCTGGCTTGCATCACGCAAGCGCATTGCAATCGGCGGCGTTGATACCCGGCGACTTACACGCGCGATCCGGCAGCAGGGAGCGCCTCACGTAGCGCTTGAGCACAACGAAAACGGCAATTTTGACACCGATGCTCTCGTTAAGGCTGCTCGTGATTTTGCAGGTTTGGAAGGCATGGACCTTGCAAAGCAGGTCACATGTTCGCAATCCTACCGGTGGGATGAAATGCGCTGGGCTTGGCCTGAAGGCTACCAAACCCAAACCGAACCAAAGCATAAAGTCGTCGCGATTGACTACGGTGCAAAGCGCAATATTTTGCGGTGTCTCGCTTCCACTGGCTGCGAAGTGGTAGTGCTTCCAGCCGATGCGACTGCCCAAGACATTCTGGCCCACAATCCTGATGGCGTTTTCCTTTCAAATGGCCCTGGCGATCCAGCAGCGACAGGCGTCTACGCGGTTCCGATGATCAAGGAAATTCTTGAAACAACAGACCTACCAGTGTTTGGAATTTGTCTTGGCCACCAGATGCTTGCATTAGCGTTGGGCGGGAAAACCATAAAGATGAATCACGGTCATCATGGTGCAAACCACCCTGTAAAGGACCTGGAAACAGGCAAGGTCGAAATCACCTCGATGAACCACGGCTTTGCAGTTGATGCCCAGTCTCTTCCCTCAGGCGTCAGACAAACTCATGTCTCATTGTTTGATGGGTCAAATTGTGGGATCGCTCTTGATGGAAGACCAGTCTACTCAGTTCAACACCATCCAGAAGCAAGCCCTGGTCCTCAAGACAGCTTTTATCTTTTTGAA
>Ga0209652_1002548_pt1 | contig 14014 bp, 7 predicted proteins | sample SaaInl74LU_5_DNA_FD_184641 | JGI IMG/M metagenome (GOLD analysis project Ga0209652, IMG submission 184641) | Marine microbial communities from expanding oxygen minimum zones in the Saanich Inlet - ESP_74LU_5_DNA (SPAdes) (version 2) | ecosystem: Environmental > Aquatic > Marine > Intertidal zone ...
CGACCCAAATGAGCTTGAGCCGTGAAAAAGATGCTTCTATACTATCATGGCCAACTATGATGGGTCACTAGAAGCAGTTGAATGTCTTATTCACAGCGCATCGCATTTAATTCGAGCACTAATGTGTTTGGTTCAAGTTCTACGCACTCACACCTCACACTCACACGCACAGGTTGTAACGGCTGATCATGGCTATTCCAAGGCCGTAAGGACGTTCTCAGCTGATCGTTTTTGGCTTTCAGCATGTAGCTGCTCTGATATTGACGGCGCTTTTCACGACATGTTTGGCTTGCTGCTTCTTGCTTCATACTGTCTACCATACCTAAGTAATTATGTAAGGTAGGTAAGTAAGATGGTACACTTATGTACTTATTTTGAAGTGATCACTAGTCAGGTTAACCCTTGAGTTATGTTTTACTTGTTACTTTACACTTCAAGAAGTTTCGCTGAATGTTCGCGCGCTGCACGGACAGGACTCGCTGCTTTGTCTTTTGCTTCCGTTCTTTTGCCATAATAAAAGCCTCCCGCGACCAGCGCAGGTACGTTGGTGCATATACAGGTATTTTTAAGTGATGTAGTCAGGTTAACCCTTTATAGGTAAAGTACAAGTTTCGCTGATGTTCGCTCGCTGCTTGTACTTTCTTTACTTCTAATAGTACAATAGGGGGCTGGCTTTCTTTTTCGGGGGTCCGGCCCCGTGTTTTATTTTTAACATGATACTTTTCAATTAAAAATCCATTTTTTTTGGGGCAACAGTTTCTCCGTCCTTGCACTTGCATTTTGTGCTTAGGCCTACACCAGTACTGTATGTTTCTGACACTGTTGTAACGCATGTAAGTATACGTCGTTCTTCCGCTAAACACGAGTTATCATTTACCACGAGAAAAACACTGATTATACTTCTGTTTTGCATCACCGCCCAATTGTCGAAGAGAATGAGCAGAAACTGTTTCGAGGTTGAGGTTGAGGTCGAGGTCGAGGAGAATTCATTTGAAAATAGTGGCCGAATGATGGAAGCAAATATCAATGCTCCAAACATTGCCAATCACATCGACATCGATCAGGCGGCACAGGCACAGAGAGAAGACGAGGAATCCGCGGCTTCATCCACAAACTCGAACATGGTGAAGTGGAGGGGTAACGAAGTGTCCAAGAAAGAAGCCAAGGGACTCCGTCATGTATTTGATAATTTGCAGGATCACTTTGGCCGCGAACGGCCTGATCCAAGAATCAGGTTCAAAGCAATACTTGCTCATCCAGGCCAGGGTCAGATATGGAATGGCGATCTCGACTTTACCTACGACATCAACGGCGACCAATGCGATCTCGCTTACGTTGGTATGGACATCTGCGTTGATCTAAAACCCAAGCTCGTACACAAACACGGCCAGCCGATGTTGAAAGACTATGGCAACTCATGGGTGTACGTCTATCTACCGGAAACGACGTTAGATAAGTTCAAATCATACGTGAAGATTGGGACGGGCTGGGACTTATCCGATGAGGGGACCGTTTACGACCCTACCAGAAACCTCGTGGCGATCGAGGCCAAGTTGCATCATCAGAGTGGACAGCCCAAGCCAAGCTTCTGGGTTGTAAAGGAAAAGGATGCCTCTGCCTCTGCCTATGGAAAAGACATCAGCTTCACACGCGTTGGAAGCATTCAAGACGTGAATGCACAACCTCACCAGCAGCATGTTCATAGAGGCGTTGGTATCTTTTCAGTTTCTATAGAGGTAGAGGGGTCTCCAAACTTCAAGCCAACTCCTGGTGCTGGGGACGAGGCCAAGCTCACTTTCACGCTTGTAAGTGTCCGTACGTGGGGCATTACAGACTGCGTTGCACCTATTGTATATGCCTCACGCAAATGACATTACATATCTATATTCAAGAGTGCTTTTTTCTTAACGAACTACCAAAAGATGTGTGAGTAGAACAGTCCGCAGTCCGCAGTGTTCATGTCAAAGAAGCCGCTCACCGCACATTGTGTCAAGTGTCGTGTCGTGTCGTGTCGTGTGGGTCAAGTTACCACTGTTTTGGGTTTTCACATCGTTGTATGAATAAAATAACGTCTGTTACAGAAATTATATGTATACTCCTCAACTAATAACGGCGGCGGCTAGACCAACATACAAATACTATCTCACTCAAGTTGGATGTGAAAAGTTGAAGCGATCCTCGATCCTATCGATCCTCGATCCTCCCTCTTCACAGTATTGTACTAGAGCCATCCAAGATGATGAAGAAAGCAGCAGCAGTTCTCCTTTGTATCGCCTCCACGACCGTCAACGGTTTTCAGGTTACCAGTGGACTGACGAGAATAGGTGGTGACAGCATACCCTCGCTCAATGGACCAACATCATTTCAATTATTTGAATCATCGCCGAACACTGAAACTGACAGCGATGCCACTGTATCCAAGGCGCAAGGGATTTTGGATGAGTTCCATGCATCGAATCTTCCCTTCCGAATTGTAGTGATTGGAAACGGTGCTATCCTTGAAACAACATCCAAGTTAGGGCGTAAGTGTTTGTGATATGATAATCGCATCATTATCGACTTCTTATCGTTCGTATCTCATCATCACATACTTCTTTCTCATCATTGACAAAGCCAAATCAAAATCATCTGTCTCACCCAAAACAGGAGATAAGCTGCTAACTTTTGCAAGCGAGGATGCATCATTTGAATTTCATGTTAAAGTGGATCAAATAACTAAAATTACATTTGTGACCTCGGAACGACCTCTTCCTGATGGAGAAAGCAAAACAATGAGAGTGAGCAGGTTCTTGAATGAAAAGGGTGAACCTATGTGCTCATTGATTCTAGCAGATTCATCAGATGAGTCCGCGCAATGGTTTGATGGAATGAACGAGAGATATGGGCAAGAAGTCAACTTGTAGATTCAGATAGAACGATGTTAGCACTATTATATATCGCCGTAGACAAGCAGGATAGAGCTGATGCGTCGAGCAAAACGTAAACATTTATTAGATTCAATGTCTGCTAAGAAATATGACAATAAACAGTCTGATCATCCTTTCACTGAAATAGAAAGTGCACATCTGTGCTAATTATCGTGCAGATAGATACCCCACACAATCATCTTGAATAAGGCAGCGCAGCGAAGGAAGATTTTCCACCGTATACCATGCATTAAGTATGCATGGACAAGCTCGAATTGCCTACTTTCCACTCCTCTGGACTCTGGCTCACATCACTTGCTGTTGCCTGGTTCTCAATCAAAGCGAAATGTTGGCGATGAGAGTCACAATAAAATCTTTGGAGCTAGCGCACGAAGCGCGAAGCAGAAGCCTGCAAGCCAAACAATGCTCTACCATACCACGCTTGTTTCGAGCCACTTAGCCGAACCAGCCCAGCCGCTGTTGTGGGGGAGATAAAACACAGCAATCTCAATACTCATACTTACTATATATTTAAATTCTTCATAAAGTCCAACGGAGTGCAACATTGATTGCACATCAAATAAAAAGGAGGCAATGCAGAGACCATCTTCAACAGATGGCTTCCATCCCATCAAGTCCAAAAATTCCGAGGAGCAACCGACAAGAGAACGATCATTCTTTGATAAGCATGTATCTTATTATGATGTTTCGCCCTCAAGTCTTGAAATAGGAGACACCGATGACTCTAATGAAGCGTGGAGCGATATGCAGGTGCGGCATTCACAAGAAGCGGGTGGTGCATCATTGATCGAACATGGTCTCAATTTCATGAGGAGTACACAATTCTTCGTCATTGCAGCCGTTGTAATATTTCTGCTAATTGTCGCATTATTGACAACAACGAGTCAGGGTGCTGTTGCACCTATCCGCGGCGAAGCATACTTGACAACTAATGAATTTGCTGGTATTCGCATTGCAAAGCCTAACGAAGCAGTCCTCATCACTGGTGGATTAGGTTTTATCGGTAGCCATGTAGTGGACCTACTATTACACCGTGGATTCAGCGTGACGATATTAGATGATGAAAGCAATGGTCATAACCACAATCGATTTGCAAAAGAGCTGGTACCACATGATATCACTGTGGTTGGAGATCTTCCTGAAATTGGAAACGGAAGTTCATTTACTCATGTGATACATTTAGCAGCAGCTATATCCGTAGCAGAAAGCATGAACGACCCTGACAAGTATGAACGAATCAATTACGGGGGTTCAGAAAAGGTGTTTAACTGGATTCGAAATTACAACCAGCACGTTTCTCAAAGTGAGGATGATGCTGCTACATTTATTCACAAAGTGACTGCTGCTTCATCAGCAGCAGTCTATGGCGACCCTGACCCAACTCTACTGCCATTAAGAGAAACGGCTCCATATGGTGGTAAATCGCCATACGCAGATACCAAATTTCGAATGGAAGGCTTAATGAGAGAGTTCGTTGCAAAGCAAAATGAAGCGTCAGGTGGGCCGAAAGCAAGTGCTGTAGCTTTACGCTTCTTTAATGTATTTGGACCTAGACAGGATCCAAAGAACCCTTACAGCGGAGTCATCAGCTTATTTCTAGAAGCTGCGCTACATGATAAAGATATCACTGTTCTTGGTGATGGTGAAATGACACGCGACTTCGTTTACGTTAAGGACGTAGCCCGGGCAATTGTCATGTCATTGTTACAAGAGTCAACCGATAATGAAGCGACATTTGATAATTTTAATGTATGCACTGGAAAATCCATCACAATCAATACTTTGGCTGATCAAGTGAGGCAAAAAATGAACTCTTCATCAGATGTAAAACACCTGGCTCCAAGAGATGGCGATATTCGAGAATCTAGCTGCAATAGTGAGAAGGCAGCGAAAGGTTTGCAATTCACTTCGACAGTGACACAAGAAGAGGGTTTGGAGAAGACAGCCATGTGGTTTAAGGAACAATCAACCAAAAAAACTTGAGTACCAATCACATACACAGGAGATGTTCATTTAAATCGCTTTGATGATTAACGTAATGAATGTATATATATAATAACAAATGTGAACAACTGCAACACACCACAAGCCCAATTAGCACGCCCCAAACCAAGGTCGGAATTTACGCTTCGACTTCCTCATTTTCTTGCTCTTTTTCTTCTCTCCACCTTCATCTGAGGTCGAATCTGGATCACTATAACGCATCCGGTGAGTCACAATTTTAGTGCCATCGTCTTGATATAATTCACCAGTTGGTTTTGGATTTGCACTTGGATCAGTCTTGGCATTATTGTCGCCAGGGACCTGTGCTTCGTACTCTTCATCGATGGAGTCTTTGGAGTGGAAGATTTCTTTGTGAAATGGGAAACCTTGACGCGACAGCTGCATTTTGACCACTTTCTTGCGTTGGATAAGATTTTGGAGTTCGATTTCCGTATTCCTCTTCTTCTCGTAATCCAGTACCAACTCTTGCAATTGGTCTTCTATATCAGCTAGCTCCATAACTTCGTGTAGATCATTGATTGTTTCGTTCACAGTCCAAAGTCCAGGCGAGCTCTCTTCAACACCGCGCGAAACTCGTCGTAAATTGTTAAAGTGCCTGTCTGGATCAAACTCTCTGAAGAGTAATTCAAGATGGATCATAGGCACGCTTGCAATAACAGGATCGCCTTCAGAGAGATCAATACTCGGAGAGCTGTGCAGTGACAAGTTCGAAAAGCTGCGTATATCGCTGTAAGAACCTGCACTTCTACTTCCACTATACGAACTATTAACGGAGGCATCGTCCCAAAGAGACTGTAAATCATCTTTACGCACAACTTTCTGAAGCAAAACAAACTCTTCTATCGAATCTGAGCTCTCAGAACTGTGCAAGAGACCAGGCTCTGATGCTTTCCATGAATCAGGAATGATAAATGATGGCGGAAAGCCAAGAAGTGCAGCCAACCCATGAAATCTACCTCTTGCCAAAGCTTTCATTACAGCTATATTGATGAATGGCAGCAGGGCGTTTTTGAAGAGACTTTTGTCGAAGTGAATGCGTAAAGGATATGGCGAAAATCTTTCGTCCACATAACTTGGCATCATTGTATCTTCGTCAATCAAATACAAATTGAGTGAAGGGTACATATCTGCCAGAGAATCCGCATTTTGTCCAATGGCCTTTCGGGCCGCTCGTAATGGGTTCTTCATGTAGGACTTTGCTTTACTAATTGACCCGTCGAAAGCGAGTATCTCTTCGCATAATAAATCATAATTCGGTCCAAGCCCTAGCGACTTGACAATTTCCTTCGCTACCGCGTTACACGGCTCAACTCGAGCCCTTTTGATCCATTCTTGCATTTGAGATTTGAACTTGTCTCCATTCCTTGGATCTCTTATCTTATCGTTCATCCTCATCCAAAATGACATGCGAGCAGTAGCTTTGTTTATCTCTAGCAGACATTTGCCAAGTCTCTCAGCGCACGACGCATATTCCGGACTCGGAACGGCACAATATCTATTCTGAGTTTCATCAAGTTGAAGCCCGTATGGTAGGACAACAAAGCATGTAGGAAAAGCAATGCGGTCAGTAGAAAACGCAATCCGTGAATACTTCTCCATTGAGTCTTCGAGCATCCTTGAAGTCACACCAGTGACTTTGCTAACAACAACTGTGTTCTCACGCAGCAGTTGCATCTCTTCATGCTGTAGAAATAGAGAGAAGTGTAAAAAGTTAGCAACAACAGAATTTGATTTATATCACGCAAAAGAGAGGATCCAAACACTAACCTTCTCTAAGTAGCGTTCCGCCTCAGTAGAAGTCGGCGAAAAGAATGGATGGCGCAGAACTGCTGTCATATTTGGAAGCCTCTCACGTGCAGGGAGAAGAATTCGTCGCAACAAGTCTTGTGCAAGGGGATCTTGGATGTGCTCACGGATACTTTTGTCGGCTTCTACTTTGTTCCAATGATGAAGTCGTGAATATGCATCAACACCACGCAAATCTCCTTGATATCCAGTATGGAATGGATTGCCACCACTACACAGCTGGTAGATAAAGATGCCAAATACCCAAACATCAACTTTCTCCGACGGATTGATCAATTTGTAAGGCAATTTTGATATATCATGCATGTGATTGTCGTCCCTGTCCTCAAAAGTTTTCAGCATATAAGCGCACCTGTTCGTCATATCAACCCTCGGGCGAACGATATCCCACAACCTATTGTTTGCACACATGCGCTCCCAGATTAACGAAAATCTATGGACAGAGCCGCAGCTTGACAGCACTTGCGGCAGATCTCTGAACTCAATTGTTTCCAGGGAAGAAGAAATGTCACCCCTCCAACTTTGTTTCATTGAGTTTTCACCTTTCTTATTTTCACCTTTCTTATGGGATGCTATTATCTTCGAGATTAACTGCCTTTCATGCGGAGTGAGTAACCGGATACCATCGGCATCGTCCGACACGTGCTTCCAGTAACTTCTGAATTGATCAAATTTGAATCCATCAGTTGAGAGATCAATCTTTGCAACCAGCTCAGGTGGAAGAATGCTCGGGCAAATCGTTGCTGAAGAGCCACCAATCGCATTGATATCAAGAATGGACTTTAAGAAAAGAGTACTACCGAAATCTGACAGCTTCATTTGCGTGCCAAATCTCAGCACATTCTTCAGCTGCAAATCAAGATATGAGATTCCTTGCTCATGAAGAGACTTGAGCGTTTCACCAATTTGCCTCGCATTACAACGGAGATTCGCAGAACTAATTCCTTCTCGGTACAGTATATCACCGAGATCACGATCAGCGCATGGCATGACAATACCGTACCTGTAACCATAGATCATCGGAGGAGAGTTATCTTCGTTCCCGCTTTCAAGTGAGAAATCATTTAGCACAGGAACAATGTTTCCATTACCCTGTAGAATTTCCCTGCACTGTAATTCAAGCTCAAAGCCTTTCCGACTCTTCATGAACTTGACAGCAACCACACGACAACCAGTACTATCAATCCCATGCAATTTACAAAATTCATCAAATACAATCTTCTTTACTCCAATCCGATTCAGGTTTATCTCACCTCCTTCATCTTGTGACATGACGGATATATCATCCTTCTCATAAAAATCTCGAAGAAGAGCCTCTGCTTCTCCTATAGAACGTGACTTGTCGAGTCCAAGCTTTTCGCAGAAGCGAGTGAAAGTATTCACCTCAATAGCACTTTTCTTAATGCCATACACGCTCCCGCATGAATGGGAATAGTCATCAATATCTGGATCTGACTCACTGAGAATAGTTTGAATATGTAAATACTTCTCCATCGCACCGATATCCTTTGCCTTCAAGACGATACTTGTCTCGGTTTTGTGAAGTGGGGGTTCCATGGGGTCAAACGTGTATCGCCCAAGAAAGCTCACTCGAGATTTCATTACCACTGCACATTTTGGAGCTGAACACTGCATGATAGGAATATTCGGAGTGGGTTCCGAGTTGGGATTTTCGAGGGATATCAAGAAATGAACCACATCAATAGGAAGGCCTTTCAGTACGTCAGCTACTAAACCGGCATAGTCGTTAGATGTACACATCCAGCACCATGCAAGACGTGTCATATCTGAAACTGATGATGTATCATCAGCTCCTACCTTTGCCGTGCGATTCACTGCTTCTTTACGGATGAGAGTCTTCAAACGCTCCCTACGGTCTTTCTCGTCGCGATAGTAGGTTGGTAAATACGGCAGCTCTGTCTTCGGAGCATTGGCAAAGTAAGCGAAAATCAAATCAGAGCGGCGATTGAAGTCAGCTTCCTTGAGAGCTTTATCCTTCACACCTACATACTTGATTTTCCCCCGCGCCTCTTCCAATATAGTCAGAGCAAATTCAGGAGAAGATTTATGCTTTTCCTCATTCTTTGTTCCAGATTTAAGTATCTGTCGACGAATAGAAGCCGCTTCACTGTAAGAACTCAGCAGATTCTGAAGGATGTCAAACCTGCAGTTGTATGCGGCCGCAATGTGCAGTGGTAAATTGAGCCCTAGCTCTTTGTTGCCTCCGTAAGTACATATTGTATTGCTGTCCATTATCGGACGTAGCAACAACTCAACCGAAGACTGATTAGCAGCTCCACTGCGCACCAATAAGTGTAATGGAAGATCACCCACATCCGTGCGACGATAGCAACCATCAGGGTAAGCATCCACTAGCACTCGTAGAAGTGATTCTGATGCTCCGTTCTCAGCAGCAATGTGGAGTGGAAGACGACCACTGGTATCTTTGAGGTGACAGGCATTTGTTCCCGAGTGAGTTAGTAAAGCTTTCACTAGATCAATGGACGGCATCTTATTGCAATTTAAGGCGACATGCAATGGTGTCATCTTTTCATTGTTGGTATCAAGAAGTGCAGCAGGTTGTGCGTCGATGAGCAATTGGAGAGTGCGCTGTGATGCTCCAACTTTGAGTGCGTACAGCAATGGAAGGTTCCCGGTTGCTTTTAGTTTCTTAGAAGAGCCAAAACCTGCATTGATTAGCACTGTGATCTGATTCTGTAGGTTCGGTGGATTTTCACCTTCACTAAGTAGAACGTGGAGAGGGTTGTGTCCATTGTAGTCCACCGAATAGACGAGTTGTCTTGTTGTCAAGTTTGATATTTTCAAGGTGTGTTCCTCACTTCCAATTATCCAATAAGTGTACTTGCGCCCTGGCACATGTGAGAAGGATACCTGTGCAGCAACTGCCTCGAATGCTCGTACTGGAATAGAAGCTGCAACAAGCATTCCTTGCGTGTTCGTTGCAGGATCATCACATAAGATGATGAGACCTCCTCCCTCATCCTCTTCATTAATGCTTCCATTTGGACCATGATAATCCACCTCAAAACTCACTAAGACTGAATGTGTAGACGAGGGGACATGAGGAAGCGATAATTGTTTCCATGGCTGTGACACTCTCAAACCGCGCTCACGAAGCTCTGAATCAGTTTCATCTTCAAAAAAGGGAGCCAACTCCCAGGTCATACTTCCATGCTCGTCAGGAGTCTCTTGCAGTAATCTAACACCACTAGCTAGAGCATTCCGACAAGATGATGAATAAGATATAGCATCTTCAGGTGCTAGATACGAAAGCATCGCACTGTGAAAAAAATGTTCTTGCATCATTTGAACCATTGATCCCGATGGGGCACGTTCCTTTGCTTCCTCGATTATAGTCCGCCCATTTGGTAAGGTAGGAACACGCACACCCTCTGGCGAAGATTTTGTTCGGAGAATGTTCAGCTTCCGGACGGATTCAGAATCAAGACCATCCAGTATACGTCCAAGCATTGCTGTGAAATTGGGGAAACGAGATTTACGTGCCCCCGAATTACGACAAAGAAACAACCACAGTGAGCAAGCCTCATCAGAAAATAACTCTTTGTCACCAGGTCGCGAAGCTTCACGACGAATCAACTTCTCAAATCGTCGCAGTCTTGTTCCGTCTTTGCAGTACACTACGTTTTTTGTCGATACTGCCTCTGGAAAGTAACTAAACAGCAAATCACTTCGCCTGAAATAATTTTGCATAAGAGAGGGAAACGTTGTGTCGGAAGCTACATTGACTTCTCGCCCTGATCTCCCCTCTTCAAACAATTCTATCGGGAGTGCTCCATACTGACGACGATCCCCATCTCTATCTGATGGTGCCATAGGAGTATATGCACCATCTGGATGGGCTCTAAGCAAGCTTTCCAAAATATCATATGAAACGCCATGAATTGCAGCAATATGCAGAGGCAACAGCGCGAAATTGCGCTCACCATAAGATGAATGCAACGGAGAAAATTGCCCGCCTTCTGTTTCCTCAGTCTTTACTCCAGTTCCAGTTGCAGCACATGCTAGCTTTGCCTCAAAATCATCAGATGCTGCATTGGCCATGGGCTCCAGCAAAGCTGATATTGCACCACAATGGTTTTCATTGAAATACACTGAAGCGTCTGACAAATCGTCATCATGTGAAACGTCATTAAATTCACCAGCAGCAGCGGTATTTTCGGTTGTTGAAAGTGGTATCATTAGCCGCCTGTGCAAAACGTGAACAGCGAGGTCTTTCCCGTAGCATCCGCCCATTTTAGGGAACAAACCATCAGTTCCTGCTTCCTCATGTTGATAGATAACGTCCTCCGGTATGACCGCGTTTCGTGTAATATCCCATGAAGCAGATGATCGAGTTGCATTGCTCCCTTTCATTTGGTTAGGAGGAATGACAGGTATCCACGTCGCCGGACGGTAAGCTGCCACTACTGCTCGTAACATTGATTCATCTACCCACTGACTTCCCGCAGCTGCATGAAGCGGTAGTCGGCCTTTGCTATCTCGTGTTCTCAATGCTCGTTGAACTGCCGAATGCAACGCTTGCATGACACTGCCGAACGCATCAGGTTCCTGAACGAAGGAATATGAATTGAATTTATCGCATATTCGTTCATCCCACAACCCCAACAAGAATTCGACACTGCACAATCGATTTCCTGTCAAGTCACCTCCATTCGAGTATTCCTGCATTGTTATTGGTGTAGGTTTTGATTCAAACAGTGAGTGTATAGGCGTTTGACTCCACCGATTGATAGTTGCCACCGAATCAGGATATGCTGTCATCAAAATGTAGAACACAAGGCACAGTTCATCTTCCATGCTTTGTTTCTTTTGTTGTAATTGTTCTCTACTTTCTCGACTTGTCTCACTCGACTGACGCTCATTATTATCACTCTCTAGAACATCTCGCTTCCCCTTGTTATTTTGCAACGCTTCAGTTAATAATTCGTCTTCCATTTCCATCATCTTAGAGCGTCTCCAACAACTCACGAAATGCAACGGCAGACTTCCACTCCTATCCGGAATACTACACGCCTGAGGACACACTCGTGTTAATAATGATAACACCACAGGAGGAGCGTGAACACACGCCACCATAAGCGGTGTCCATTGATTCGACCCCTCGCGTGACACGAGTTGTTGTTTGTAAGATTGTATTTGTTCTGAAGAAAATACATCCGATGGTGGTGATGGTGTGGGTAATTTTTCCACATTGTTTTCTGTGGAGCTGATGGATGGCCGCCGCACTACGGGATCGTTAGTCTGTGTTGTTGTTGCTGCATCCTCCCCAAGTGAATGATTTGATGATTCTAATATTGTTGTCACCTCATGTTGTTGTTGTTGTTGTTCTTGTATATTCCTACTTTTTTCATAGCTGCAACGAAGACTTCCATCATACGAATCTTCGGACGACGACGCAACTTCGTAAATGGTGGCTGGCTCGCTAGTATTGGCACATGTTGGTGCAACGCTGGACAAACTTTGCAACTTTTTCGAGCCATTTCTCCGAGGAGAGCGAGGAGGGGGCTGTTGATGATGTCGCTGTTCGGAGTTGTTAGTAGCGTTAATGTTGTTGTCATCGCCATTCTCATAACCATCATCATCGCTGCCCTCAGGCTCTCGAGCTAATCTTTCTGACTCGAGGATTGATTTGAGAATAGAGCACACTTCTGGCCACTTTGCCTCCTCGCAGAGAATGTGCAGCTCACTTTGGAATTTCCCCATCGTGCAGATGAGCGAATAGTTCGCCGGGCCGGTATGCCTTCTCTCAAAATATTAAATATTGGAATACGGAACACGCCCCCCACGCACTTTCAAGCAGCGGCACTTTTCGTATGGTTAGTACAATTGCAAGACGGGACTTCTTAGCGACAGGAAGCCTTTCCAGGACTACGAACTATTGTACCCGGCCTCGCCAATGTAGAGGAGCCCGCCCAAGAAGCTCAACATGGTATGGTAAATGGATGAAAAGGAGTGCAAAAGGGGCCGAACGAAGGATTAGGAACACGGAAGGCTTCGAAGGCTAGTGTCTCTTTCGCGCTCAACATTAGCTGAATGATATGACACATCAAATAAGGAAGATCGGTACTCGTAGTTTGCAGATACTCAAAAATCCACGATGATATTCAAATCACTCATCGTGTGCCATGGCAATGCAATGATAGATAAATCAATCATTATCCCGGTTGTAACAAAATTACCATGGCGCAGTCGTCCGCCCCCCTCCAACAATCCCCTCCAGGGAAATCCGACGAGGGCGGCGTGAACAACTACAATGTCAACCTCATCAAAAATGAGTCTCTAGATGGTGATCATCCCCTCAATAAAGGAAATGGCGCCGCGATTATTGAACCCAACAATACTAATAGTGGTGGTATCCCTTTACAAAAAATAAATAAGTCGGTAATGGTGGATAATAATCATCCGCCTTCGTTGCAATCTTCTGCGGATGATGGGGATGCTGCTATCATGGAAGATGCAGCTACGACGTCTTCGGGGAAACCGTCATCATCGAGTAGTGGTGAAGTAGCCCACGTGGAACGAACCAACATCAACAACTCCTCCACCGATACCGCGGCAGTTAGGTCGGACGCAGCTACTACAATTGCACCATCCAATAATAACGGGAGGATGCCAATAAATCCCCTTTCAACTACTGCAGCTACTCCAAAATTGCAAAGTCCAGCAGTTGGGGGGGACATAACTGACGCGAGGCAACAACAAATCCTGGCGAGTATCCAACATCGTCGTCAATTATTAGCATGGGTACGTGAGAGTCGGATAGCATGTGAACAAAGTAGAAGTAATATATCCAATGGTACCAAAAAGGGATTTGTAGCGGCGTTAGTAGAGGAACATGCCAAAGAGAAGGGTGGTGATGGGAATAGGAATAAATCCACAACAACTACACTCAAACTTGATGCTGCTGCGAAACCATCATCATCATTATCATCTACAGTGGGGGGAACGACATCGACACCACCATCATCATCATCATTCACATCTGCACAAGAAATTGCCAACTACAAAAAAGTATCCAAACTAGCCAATTCAGCCACAGCACTACAACGTAAAAAATCCAACAGTACAATCACAACCGCCGAAACAGCCGCCCAAAGAGAATTGCGTCGAGGTTCCAGTGTCGGAAAACGCATGTCGGCAGCGGTAACTACATTGAATAATTTTGGGAATGTGGGGGGTTGGGCATCGACTGATACGTCTGTTTCGGGAGGAGATAATGTGGCTGCTTCTTCGTC
>Ga0209652_1002550_pt1 | contig 14009 bp, 18 predicted proteins | sample SaaInl74LU_5_DNA_FD_184641 | JGI IMG/M metagenome (GOLD analysis project Ga0209652, IMG submission 184641) | Marine microbial communities from expanding oxygen minimum zones in the Saanich Inlet - ESP_74LU_5_DNA (SPAdes) (version 2) | ecosystem: Environmental > Aquatic > Marine > Intertidal zone...
CGGCGGGGGTCGCGCACAATCGCCTCCCCAAAAGCGCTTTCAGCCTCGTACAGGACGTCGGTGGCCAGAAAGGCATTGCCAAGCCGGTAGAGTGCTTCGGCCCGTCTTATTTCATTGGGAGCTTGCGACGAGGCTTGCTGCAGAATGGCAACTGCTTCTGCATTGCGGCCATCGTTTGACAATTGGTCTGCCAGATCGAGCTGACGTTGAAACTCTGACCCCAGCGGCCATGACTGTGTGGTGATTCCACATGCAGACAGGCTCACGAGCCCGACGAGCATCAATGCAACAGTTAGAGATCTCTGCCATAGGCCTGTGAGGTACTTCATCTTTTTTTCATCTTTTCTGCCTCTCACAATAGGTCGCACTGCGCCCCGCAAAAATCAACTCTGAAATGGCGCCACCTGCGTTTCACTAAAATTACTTTTCCTGCATCAGCTCTTTGAAGCTGGGTGACATTTTAGGTTAATGCATGCCATTCTTCAGACAAGTCGGCATGACGCGCCATTTTTGTCGCCTCATGACAATGACGAGACCACATAATGACGTTACGTTGAGTAATGGAAAGATCAATGCGAGCAACTTTTTGCTTCCTTTGGATGATGATTTTGTTAGGCGTCGCGACCTCAGCGCACGCCCAGAATCAGCAGCTCGATCAGGTCTATCCCAAGATCGTCTTGGATCAGGATGTAGAAGTTGTGTTGCGCCAACTCACAGAAGACACAGGGATCCCGGTTGTGGTCGACCGTGCAATCGACGGTGTCGTACGCAATGAGAACCCTGACCTTAGCACCCGCGAATTCCTGGATGCGATTTTGGCCCCTGTGGCGGCAACCTGGTATTACAGCAACGGCTTTGTCTACGTCGCGCCAATGACCGAAGTGGAGCAAGTCCTGTTCGACGTAGCCGATGTGCCAAAGGACAACCTGTACCGGGCCGTGGCCGGGATCGAGATGCAGGCGGGCCGATCCCCCATAACAATCCGTTCAGATGGGCTGACCGCGATCGCGACCGGATCCCCGGATTATCTGCGACTGGTTTCAGAGCTGGTTGCCCTCGAAGGGGGCTTTGTGCTGGGTCAAAACAACGATGGAGAACAGGTCACTGCTGGCTCCGAGATCGAGGCAGAATTCGTCGAAGAGCAGCAAACCATGTCGGTGTTTCGCGGAAGGGTAAACAGATGAGCTCAGCAGCTGAACAAGTCATGAGCGCCTTGGCGGATGGGGTGTGCCTGGCTGTCATTGCAGGCCGCCGTGGACTTACGACCTCATCGGCAAGCATCTTTCAGGCTTGGGCCAATCACGCACCCAATGACGCCTTGGGCCGGATCGGCATGGCACTTTCCCTCGCCCACCACGGGGATCAGACGGCTGCCGCTGCACTGTTAAAGGACTGCCCGCCTGATCTAGCGCGTGCCGATCAGGCCGCAGCAATCCTCGCAGGGCTGACCGGTCATGTGGCGGCATCAGAAATATCCGCCGGGCCGGCGAGCTTTGGCGGCAAACGATAGGATTGCGCAGTGCGAGAGAATGAACTCCTCAAGTTGTCGTTTGACATCGGGTGCGCCGGGCTGAACCGAAAGACGCGGGCCCAGCCTGATGTGATCTTTCAGGCGTTGACGACCCTTCGCCCAGACAATGCTTGCGGCGCGATTGGCATGTCGCTTGTCGAAGTGGGCAAAGGCAACTTTGATGCCGCAATCACCCTGCTGAAATCGGCCGAGGCCAACTGCACACAAGCCGTCCTCGAAGCGCGAGAAGTGCGCGTCGCCATCGAACAGGTGCTGCCCCAGTAGCGCCATGCAACCCGAACCAAACTAACGAACTGGAACATATCATTAAAATCGACGGATCACATAGCCCCCAGGCGATAGGCGCGGTTGACACCGATATAACGCCGATGCGGCGCCCCGGTATGGAGCAAGCTGTCAACTCGCTCGTATCTCGCCTGAAACAGCGGGTGCAGCCTGCGATGGACCGCGCTAGCAAAACCTTTTTTGACCCGGCCCCTCCCCTGACCGATGACAAGATCCGTCAGGCGGGCCCCATGGCCGAGGATGTTCAACAAACCGCAGGTCGCTCTGACGGCGACATTAATGAGGAACCTCGTTGACCGAAATGCTTGAACGCCTGGCAAAGTCAAAGGCCTCGCTACGGCCCTATGACTTGCATTCGCGGCACTCCAATCAATCTTCTTGGAGATGAACATGCCTGCTACATCCGCACAACCCTGGAGCGAAGTGACGACTGAAAAGTCCGTTGCTGCCAATAGCACATGCGCACCTGCAGCATCTTCGGGTTCCATGGAAGACCTGAGCAACCTGCTCATCCAACTTAGCGGCGTCTTGCATCGCGCGGGCCAATCCATGCTCCAAAAATGAAAAAAGAAGATGAGGCGTGATCCAAGTCCGGATCACCAATTCGGGCCTGCGTTTCCAATAAAGCGAGAGCCAGCTTTCCGACAAATATTGTTCTGTCCCAGCCCAACCTTTTGATTGTCCGAAATGACACAAAAAAAGTCGCACTCTTACATGGGTTTGACACCTGTCTCGCGGATAGTGTTTGGGGATATCGACAAGGGATACAAATGGAATCGCGTCGCATTCAGAGCGTCAAGGAAACCGATTGAAATCTTCATATACGATATCGTCGGAATCCGCGCGATGGCGGTTGGTGCAGCTTCAGCTGTCCCACCCAGAAATCGAATTGGGGACTCTATCGCTCGAAGACGTGTCCCGGTTCACCCGACATGGTCAGGTTAAGCAGCATTCGGTCAGTCAATACGATCGCCTTTTGGGTCAATTCGCCCAGGAGCATCCTTCCGTCGCCCAAGTAATTACCCTGACAGAACGTTTTGATCCTTGCATGATGGGCTCCTATGGATACTTGCTACGGTCCCAGCCGGATGGACAGGCGTTTCTTGATCGCCTGACGCGGTATCACTACCTTTCTTCTAGCTATGAACGCGCTCTGGTGGATGCCCAAGGTGACAGTATTGTCCTGCGATTGTCTCTGGATGCCGGGCTGGATCACCACACAACGGACGAATTGCTGCATTCAATTGTCACCTACCGCATGCTCGTATCGTTTTTTGGGGTTGATGCCATCCAGCGCGTTTCACTTCCCCCACATGCGACATCCGCGGGAAAAGCGTTGGCGGAACTGATGCAAGGCAGGTTGGGAACAGAGGGGGCGATGCCCACCTTCTTTTTGGATCCGCGGATCCTGGAGGCAAGTTTACCAGATCAGGATCCGACCCTTGCCATGACGCTCGAGACCTTGGCCCACGCCTTGAGTGGTCAGTCAACCGAAAGCTCTGTCTCAGCCAAGGTCACTGCGGCGCTGCAACTTGACCAGTTGGGCCCTAAGGCCAGTGTTGAGGACGTCGCCAGCCATCTTGGAATGAGCGTTCGCACTTTGCAGCGCCGTTTGAACCTTGATGGTCAAAGCTTTAGCACCGTTGCCGATCAGGCGCGCAAGGAATTGGCACTGACCTTGTTGTTGTGCACCAGCGAACCTGTGTCACAGGTGGCGGAGACGCTTGGGTTCCTTGAACTCAGCTCTTTTTATCGGTCGTTCAAGCAATGGTATGGCTCAACCCCCGCGAAATTCCGGCAGGAAAATCAGCTTAGTCTGGGATGATGGGCGTTTGCCTTGCGACACCCGTCAGTCGAACAGACCGTTATTGGCCATCAATCGGGCGATATCGGTCAGATCTTCCTCTTTCACACGTTGACCCAGGGGCGTGCTGAAAATCTGCGCAGCAAGGGGGGTATCGATCACCGGGACCTTCCGCGGGAGCTTGGCGCGCAAATCACGGGCACCTTCAGGGTCGCTGGATTTCGCTACAATTACAGGTACGGGTGTGTCGGATTCGTCAAACCGAAGCGCAACCACCGTGCTACCGCGTTGAATGACAAAGGTGGCCAGACGTGCGCCGACCGGAAGCCGGACGTTTTCCAGAGCGATTTCACGCCGGCGGCTTTGCAGCAACGGCTCGCCCTCATCATCTTTGGTTTCCTTCTTGCGTTCCGTCCGCGTCATCCGCGCATTATCCAGGAAAATCGCCCGCTGCATGATGTAGTCGATGACTGCGACGACCAGCATAAGCCCGAGTGTCACGCTCAGCAGTAACACCACGGCGAATCGCATGAAATCCAAAGCCACCGGGATTCCCGTTCCAATCTGAAGTAAATCCGCAAGAAAGTAGGCGATCACACCAACGAGCACCGTTAAGAAGACCACCAGCTTGATCACGCTGAGCAGGAACTGGAGCAAGGCCCTGCGACCGAACACCCTCTTGAACCCATCAACCGGATTGATCTTTTCGAATTTGGGGATAAGGGGCTCAAGGCTGAATCTGATCCCGCCGCCGAGGATGCCGCCGACCAGCAAAGTGACCAGCAAGACGACGATGAAGAGCGGCAAGACCAGCCAAAGCACTTGTAGGATGTCGACGAGCACAAGGTTCATTAGGTTCTCAGGCACACCGCTCGCAATCGTGTCGAATGCGATCTCGAACAGTTCGGTCAGCCGATCGTAAATGGTTGAAATGGCAAACAGCGTATAAACGGTTGCGGCAATCGTGGTCCCAATGGTGATCACGTCGCGCGACTGCGCGAATTGGCCCTTTTCCCGCATCTTGCGCAGTTTTCGGTTTGAGGCCTCGAATTCCTTGCTTTCGCTTGGTTCTTCAGCCATCCCTGCCCCCCGCATTCACCAACCTGTCAAAGATTTCAAACAGGTCGGACAGCGCAAGGAAGTGCATGTCCATCGTGCTGGCATACATGATGTGCAGCAGGGTCAGATACAGAACCTTGAAACTGAGACTGAGAAAGAATGGATTGATCGAAGGGACAAACCGCGACGTATAGGCCAGCCCAATATCGATCAGAAACATGCCGACAACAAATGGCATGATGATCGTGAGAGCATAATACAACATTATGCCCAGCAGTTTAGCAAAGAACCCTACCAAAAGTGGGCCGGGCACCGGGATTAACTGCCCCAACGGCCATGCGACATAACTATCCACGATGATGGGCCCTAGAATTAGGGAAAAAAAACCTGCCTCGAGGAAGATGGCCATAGCCACCAGTCCCAAATAGGTGCCCGTTGCCGTCGTGTCCTGCCCTGTTCCGGGGTCAATTTGTTCGCCCAACTGTTCGCCTGACTGCGCGTCGATGATGTTGCCTGCCATAGTTGCGATCCAGAACGGAAGGCTTAGGAGGCAGGCGATGATGATCCCGATGAACAGTTCTTTGCCAATCACGAGGAAGATTGGCAAATCCCCGATGGGTGCCATTAGATCTGGTCTAGCGCCAAGTGCGCCCCAGATGATTGGAATATGGAAAAGGCCCAGGCCAAAGACGATGCCGCCACGTAGCAACCCCGCCGTATACCCAGCCAAAGTGAAGATCGGCAGGATATAGACCACAGGCAACAAGCGCAGGCCCGACAATACCAATGCTGACAGGAACCCGAGGAAAATCGGGACCAGTGAGTCGCCGAAAACGAAGGCGTCATCGATCATGCCGCCCCGCTCCCGCGACTAGCGGCCGACAAGGGCAATCGAATCGAACGCCTCTGTCGAAAAGCGGACCAATTCATTACCAAAGGCATAGCCCGTGAAAACAATGGCAACTGTCACCGACATCAGTTTCAAACCATGCGGTAGAGTCTGGTCCTGAATTTGCGTGAGCCCCTGAAACAGTCCGACAAGCAGACCCACGGCCGTTGCCGCCAAGATGGATGGCAAAGAGAGCCAAAGCACCAAGTAGATCGCGGATAGTGCCTGTTCAGCAAGCATGGCCCCAATCCTACACGTAACTCAGGACAAGGCCGTCCAGCAATCGGTACCACCCGTCAATAAGAACAAAAAGCAACAGTTTGAACGGGATCGACACCAGTGTCGGTGAGACCATCATCATCCCGAGGGCGGTCAGGACGTTGGCCACCACAAGATCTATGACGACGAAAGGCAGATAGATCAGGATCGCAATTTGAAATGCGAGGCTGAGTTCCGAAAGCAGAAATGATGGCGCCTGGATCAGAATGTTGTTGGGACCGATACTCACACGGAATTCCTCGGGCCACAGGATCGTTGCGCGGGAAGAAAACAACTCAGTCATCTCCGGGCGCGAATGCTTAGCCAGAAATTCACTGATTGGAGCAAACAGCGCCCCACCGAGTTCAAGGAATGTCTGAACAGAGTTGAAGGCACCAAGCTGTTCAAGGCGTGCAGCCTCTTTCAGCATCGCATCCCCCACAGGCGCCATGATGAACACGCTTAACGCCAAGGCAACAGCGTAAAGCGCCATGTTGGGTGGGGCCTGCTGGATGCCAAGCGCGCTCCGCAGGACCAGCAAGACGGTCGCGATCTTTATGAAGCTCGTTGAGGCGACCACCACGAAAGGCAACGCCAACGCCGAGCCCAGAAGCAACAGTGAGGAGTAAGGATTGGCAAGCGTTTCCATTGGCGTCCCCTAGACCCGCGAGTTCAGCCGGACGCCGTACATCCCCCCAAGTTCGACGATTTCGCCATAGCCGATCGTGCGTCCGGCAACGCGGATGCGCACGGCACGCGACGGCTCTACCCCATAGTCAAAAACATAGCCCTGCGTCAGGTTCTTGAGCTCGGAAACCATCAGGTCCACGTCGCCCAGCGAAAATTCCACCAGGACAGGCAGCTCATCAATCGTGGCCTGATCCAGCGGTTGCTCTTTGTCTTTACTCATTACGGCCTCACTACTTGGTAAACGGAACAGACGGGGAGCCCCGGTCAGTTGGAAGCCATCTTTGTTGGGGCGCAATGGAGCCCAAAGACGACCGCGGAGGTTAAGATATGTGGTTTCTCTCGGGTTTTGGTCGCCCAAAACGATTACATCCCCGGCGCCCAGTTCTGACAGATCCGCCCGGCTAAGCCGCAGAAACGCAAAGTCGAGGCTGGCAGTATAGGGGATTGGGGTCAGATCCTTGTATGGGCACAGGAAATTTAACAGCTGGACAGCTGTCTTGTTGTCGTCCCCTGACCAAGACAGCGCAAACTCATACTGGCGTCCCGCGGCCGAAATCATCCCTACGGCGCGGATAGCATGGGGAGGTTCCGTAAGTGTCACATCCAACCTCTCGCGGGGGATCGGCGGCAGCGCCTCTTCCAGCGCGTGGTCCAGCGCCAATTCGGCAAGCTTTGCGATCATCTCTGGCGCGACATCGGCCCTCAATTCCGTGACCGGCAGGTCCAGCAGAAATGCTGCAGCATCGGCGGGTATCCCGGCAACAAATCGAAACAGCCCCAAGTCTATGAGGAGCCAAAGCACGGCGCTGCTTGTCTCTGGCGGAGGCGGTTCGGACATCCACGCAGCACAGGATTTGCCGCCCAAACTGGTCCAGCTGGCATTGCGGCGCGGCAGGCCCAGCATGTGCCGCAGCACGGTCTCATCACCACCCGTCGGGTAACCGGAACGCGTGCGCCGTGGTGCGGCCGGCAAGACCGCGGTCGGATAAGTCTTGGCGTTGGTCACCATGTGGGATCGTCCTCTGCGCGGGCCATGCGGGCGCGGGTTTCGGCGGCTTGTTCGGTTTGGGCCATTTCCTCACGCTTCATCTTCGTGGCCTCAAGTTTTCGAAGCGCATACAGAGCCTCACCTTCTGCGCGTTTTGCAGCCTCCCACTCTCGCTGTCGCGCGGTCAGTGCCTGTTCCAGGGCGATACGCTCTTGTTTGAGCGCGCGAACGGCGTCGGCAAGGTCATCGAGGCTGGACGCCGACTGCATTGAGCCCGAAAACGTCAAAGATAGTGCGGCGCGACGACCAGAATACGCCGTGTCAAATGTGGCTAAAGCGGCATGAGCGGCGCCCACAAGTTCAGCGTGATCCTGCACTCTCGTTCGACATTCGGCCAAGACGCGTTCAGCCGCGAGGGTTTTCACCGCGGCCACCTGCACAAGTGCATCGAATTGCGATCCTGCCATGGGCTATTCCGGCCTGGCCAAGCCAACCGAGGCCATGGCTGCTTCTGCGACCTTGTCGGCAAGCTTGCGTTTGGCAATGACAGTTTGCGCCGCAAGGCCCAATTCAAAATAGCCATCACGGCTTTCGACCAGAACCCGATCCTTGTCCAACTTGGGGTCCTCGATCACCTGGGCTGCCAGCTCGGCCGCATGTTCGGCAAGGATCCCTTTCACCAGCGGGGCCCGCCCGGCGGAGACGCGGAATGTTAGCGGTGTTAGCCGTCGTAGGCGCGACAGCTGTGTGGTGATCAGCTTTTCAAGGACTTCGTCCTCAGGGTATTCGCCCACAATACTTTCGAGCGTGGCCTGCACGATGCGAACAGCATCGGTCACAAAATCATCAAGAGCTCGGTTCAAGATGGCATCCAGATCGTCGGCGTAATGGGCCACGCTCGACAAGATCATTTGGGTCGCGACCTCATGTGCATCGTCCTGGGCCTGCATCGCGATGTCGCTGGCCGCATTCTGCATGGTTTGTCTGACCTGTTCGAGATGGGCGCGTGCGGCATCCAGTGCCAACAGCTCATCCACCTGGGCCTTGCGCAGGATTTGACCCGGATAAAGCCCCTTGTCGGGGTCGCGTTTATGCTGCGCGGACAAGGGCCAAGGCCTCATCAAAAAGCGTCGCCGGCAGGTCGTCGCTGGGGGCAAGATCGTCCGCAAGGTGGGCCAGATCCCGGCAAAGTGCGGCGGGACAATTGGCCAACCATGCAGACAGGATCCGGGCGCCGTCTTCTTTGGCTTTGTCCAGATCGAAGGCGCCCACAGGACCGGATGCCGCCTCATCTTCGGTCGGCTCTTGCAAAACGATGCGGTGCAAGAGATCGGCACCCAGCCAATCGGACACCGGCCGCAATTGATCTGCCCGGATCGTTTGGCGCAGGCTTTCGGCCTGTTGCATCGCTCCGGCGAGTCTCATTGCGATTTCTGCCTCATGTACTGAGATTTTCGGGGGGCCCTGCATTGCGGGGTCGAACCGGTTTGCGATACGCAGAGCAACCATTGCCTGCCCTTTGGGATATCGCTTCAGTTGGTTGACATAACCAATCGGGCATTCCAGCAAAGCGGCCACATCCCCGTCGCCTGGTGCATAACGGCCCATGGCGAACGTCGCTGCCGAAAGCCATTCCCGACGCAGGGTTTCAGCGGCGTCAATCCGTCTGTTCTGGGAAACGGTCATGCACCACCCGACCGATCTGCCAGCGTCACAATTTTGCGTTCTGGCACGCTGAAATCGTCCGATGATGGTCCGCTCCGGTCAGCTGTTTCGCTGGCCTTCGGATCATCCGCCCGGTTCCTATCAAAACCTCGACCAAAGAGAGACGCTGGCAGGCGTGCCAAAAGGGAGTCACGTTTCTGTGGCAAGGCTAGGCCAAGGATCACTATGCTGGCAATCAAGGCCCCGCCAAGCATGACCAACAGTGAAAATCCTGCCCCCTGCCCTGACGTGCCGACGGCCTGTTCGCCGATGTCGGACATCCCAACAGCGCTGGCCGGCACGACAAAGTCGATCACCGCCACGTCGTTGTATTCCAATCCATCGACCGAGCTTGACACGAAATGCTTCAGCCGTGGTACAAAATTGTCGAGGTTGATGTCCTCTCTGCGGCGGATCACGACACTGGCCCGCGCCTTGGCCTCTTCGGCGGAAGGGGCCAGCTGGTTGATCAGATCGTTTTGCGGCAGCACGATATGGACGCGGGCGGACAGGATCCCGTCGAGTTCCGAGATTGTCTGCGAAAGTGCCTGACTGATGGAGTAGGTCAGGATCGCCTGCTCTTCCGTCGGTGAGGAAACCAATCCCCCGTTTCCGAAAATCTCATCCACGGTTGCAAATCGCTCGCGCGGGAGCCCCTCCTGCTTGAGGAGCTGAACCGCGCTGGAAAAATCCCGCTCTTGTATCTTGACGGTGGCCAGTCCGGATCGCGTGTCCACCTCTTTCGAGGCGCTGATTCCGTTGGTCAGCAAAAGACCCATGATTTCGTTTGCCTCGGATTCATCGAGGCCGGAATGCAGTTCGACCTGGCATGCTGCCAAAGCGACTACCGCACTTAGGGTACACAGAAGGCGTACCCAGCGTCTGACCAGACCCTGCATCACAGGATCATTGCCCCTTGAGGAAGCTGCTGAGGTTGTTGCCAAAGGTCGTCAGCGACGATGTCAGAAGCGAAAAGCGAGCCACGTTTTCATTCAGAAGCATAGCTGCTTCGTGGCTCCGTTGTAACGACGACAGCATTTCCGCGTTGGACAGGTTTCCACCGCGCGCCGGTCCGTTGAGCCCATCGTTGATTTCGCTGAAATTGCTGCGCAGGGCAGAATTCTCAGTCTCAAGCTTGCCCAGAGATTGCATTGTCTTGGACGACAATTCAGAAAATGTGTCGATACTTGAACCGGCTTGCAGCCTGTTGATCGGCATCATGGTCATATCTGTCATTTACTCATACCTCTACTACTTCGTCTTTTAACGCATCAGCACCCTTGCCAATGTACATCCAGCGCCGGGTCGCCCCCCGGGACCAACATGAGATGGACTCGAGACGTCCGCACACCGTTGCGGGGTAACGACATGTCCTCCTCTCCCGTCGGAGATCGTCAGCAAATCAGTGGCACGCGGCTCTGAAAACACGATCGACTCCGTCGGTACCGCATTACAAGCAGCCAAGATCGGCAGAACTAAGACAAGAATATGCACCCGCCTCATTTCAACGCCCCTGGCCGTAGCGTGAAACCGACTATGTCCGTCGGGGGCTGAATCAGTGTTGGAGCAGTCTCGCCGGATGTGGACTCGGACGATGACAGGATCTCTGGCGTCACAAAGACAACCAGTTCTGTCTCAGTGGCTTCGAACCGATTGGATGAAAACAGCTCTCCCAACAGCGGGATCAAGTTAAGGCCCGGAACCTCTGCCGCGCTGCGGGCGCTGCTTTGCTGGAACAGGCCACCAACGGTGTAGGACTGCCCGTTGCGCATTTCCATCGTATTGCTCATCTGGCGGACGTTTCGCCCCGGTTGGTCGAAACCCTGGCCGCCGCCGGACGTCACTGGTGTGCTGATCTCGGTGCTCAATTCCACCTGAACCGTGTTGGCGTCGATCAGGTTGGGCGTGAATTCCAGCGCCACGCCAAAACGCACAGGCTCTGTCCGGTTGTTGTTTTCAAGATCGGTACGTTCAAACCCGAATTCTCCGCCCGAATACATCTTCGCGGATTGGCCGACCGTCGTGACCAATGTGGGCTCTGCGAGGATCTGGGCATTGCCTTGACTGACAAGGGCGTTGATCAGGTCAAATGCATTGCTCGCCTGAAGATTGAAGCCGAACCGACGCAAGGCCGCTGTCTGAACCTCAACGATACGGACCTGCAGTCGGACCTGTGTGTTGCCGGTATAGCGTGTCAAATCGACGGCACCTGTTTCGCCGTCCAGCTGACCCACCAGGGCATCGAGGCGCTGCTGAGCCTGCGGAGTTGAGACAGAGCCGGTGATCACCGGGCGATCGCCAAGGTAGGTCACGTCCACATTATCGCCCACACCCAAACGTCTGGCGTCGCGGTCGGCTGAGGCGTCATCGCGAACCACGGAAACGGTGATTTGCGCCACCAGCATGCCTTCGTCGTCCACGAAGACAACGGATGTCGACCCGGCACCGACGCCATAGACGTAAACTGCATCCAGTCCGACAGGCTCAACATCGGCAATCTGGGGATCTGCGACAAAGATGCGATTGCCCGGATTGGCGAGACGGATAAGCTCGCCGGTGCCGCGCACCAATGAGATCTGGTCCCGGGACAACGGGGCATCGTCGGATGCTTGCGCCAGCACAGGCTGTGCCTGCGCCAACGCAGCGCCAAGGCAAAGAGACACAGCGCAAACCCGCGCCAAAGTGGTCACAAATCGGGCCATCAAATGTCTACCTCTCCCAAAACCTGAACCCGGAAATCTGGCGCGATATCGCGTTGGGAAATTACCGGAAGATTAATCTGGTTGCTTAGCAAGAATCGTCTGAACAGTCGGCGGGTGTCCATTGCCGTGATTAGCGTCGGCTGGCCCTCGGCCTCTTTGAAGCCGTCGATCACCGCACGGATCGCGGAAATCACCGACTCTCTCTGGTCGCTGGACAAGGACATATAGGATCCGACATTCGTAACCTTGGTGCAGTCACGCAGCATGTCCTCTGTTTCGGGCGACAAAACGACACCGAAAATTGTTCTAGCGTCGGGGGACACCTGGGCCGAAATTTGTTTGGCCATATGACTGCGAACGTATTCCAACAATATTTCGGGATCTTTCTCCTTGGGCGCCCATTTCACAATGCCCTCAAGAATGCTGCGCATATCCCTGATCGACACGTTCTCTGTGACAAGATTTTGCAATACTTCCGCAATGACGGCAAGTTTTGCGTTCTCTAGCGCTTCTTCCACAAGATCGGGGTAACGCCGCATAGCGCGGTTCAACAGGAAGCGGGTCTCCTGAACACCGACAAAGTATTCTGCCTGCTGGGGCATTGCATAGGCCGCCATGCGAGCAAGGACATCTTCAATCGCCAGCACAGGAATACCGGCATCCCGCAACGTCGCGGCGTCCGATGGTGCCACCCAAGTCGCCCCAATGGTGCGCCACGGCGGATCAAAATCGAGTGGGTCAACACCAAGTGTGGCAATGTTTTCCGCAACATCCATAGCCAGGACGGCCGTTTGGGGCTTTGGCAGGCTGCGCTTGATGATGCTCACGCCGGCGATGGTCAGATCAACGTCCAAATCGCCCCCTGTCCCCCTCGCAACTGAAAAGCTGGGAAAGGTCACACCCAGATTTGCCACAAGGATCTTGCGCTCCCTCAGGGCCGCCACGCGGAACGCCTCTTTGTTCAGGCCATTATAGATCTCGGCCCCAACATTCAGCTGGACGGGAGAGGTCCGTGTCTCCTCCTCTTCCTGTGCCTGAGTAGCGAGGTCGTCACCCGCCGCCTTTTCCTTGTCACGCCGAACGGCAAGAAAACTCAGGCCAATCAACAAGGCGGCCGCGCAGAGGAAGGTGAGCGTTGGAAAGCCTGGGATCAGGCCGAACAATGCAAGGATCACAGCTGCAAAGCGCAGTGCATTGCTGTTGGCAGCGAGTTGTTGGGTGATTTCCTTACCAAGATCGGCAGACTCGGATGAGCTGACGCGCGTGACGATCGATCCGGCGCTGATCGCTATGATCAGGGCGGGCAACTGGCTGACAAGACCGTCACCAATCGTGAGGATTGTATAAAGCTCAGCCGCTTCGGAAAAGGACATGCCTTTGACTGTGACACCCACCGCAAGACCGCCGCAGATGTTGACGAGGATGATCACGATGCCGGCGATACTGTCGCCTTTAACGAATTTCATCGTGCCGTCCATCGCGCCGTAGAGCTGGCTTTCTGTTTGCAGCTTGGCACGGCTTCGTCGGGCCTGATCGATGTTCAGTTCACCCGAGCGGACGTCGCTGTCGATGGACATCTGCTTACCCGGCATCGCATCAAGGGAGAAACGGGCACCGACCTCGGCAACACGCTCTGCACCCTTGGTGATAACGATGAACTGCACCACAGTTATGATCAAAAAGATGATGATCCCCACGACAAGGCTGCCACCGACCACAAATTGCCCAAAGGTTTCCACGATTTGCCCTGCATCCCCGTCCAGCAGGATCAAACGTGTCGTGCTGATAGAGATGGCCAAGCGAAAGAGCGTCGACATCAGGATCACAGCCGGCAACGTCGTGAATTCCGATGCAGAGGTCAAATAGAGCCCCACCATCAGTATAAGGAAGGCCAACATGAAGTTGATCGTGATCATGATGTCGATCAACCAGGTCGGCAGCGGGATAACGATCATCAGGATGATCAAGCCCAAAAACACAACCAAAAGCAGGTCTTGTCGCTGCAAAACCGCTGCCAGAAATTGTTTGCCCAAATTCTTCATGCGCGCAGGGCCTCATCGACGTGTTTGGTCTGCTGACGGGGGAGATCACGGGTGATC
>Ga0209652_1002551_pt1 | contig 14008 bp, 8 predicted proteins | sample SaaInl74LU_5_DNA_FD_184641 | JGI IMG/M metagenome (GOLD analysis project Ga0209652, IMG submission 184641) | Marine microbial communities from expanding oxygen minimum zones in the Saanich Inlet - ESP_74LU_5_DNA (SPAdes) (version 2) | ecosystem: Environmental > Aquatic > Marine > Intertidal zone ...
TAATAGCAATTCAAAATGGGCTACAGACACCCCTCTTCCTCATCGACTTCTGTGAAAGCTTTGGTAGGCAGCTGTCTCCCATTGTTCTTGACTTTTGCTATATGTCTTTCAATCGTTCTGGTCACTCAGGTGAGAATTGTTTTCCATCTATATATGTGCGATGCAAACATTTGAACATCTCCTCTCACAATTCTTCCCTTCTGCTTCCACGTACTTCCGCTACAATGATTACTTCATTTCCTATCGATGTTATGGTTTATGGTATGCAGAACAAGCGTAGAATGAGGAGACGCGGCAGATGGCAACCCACAAAGCGATTTCTGCCAGTGCTGGTATTCAACTGGATCTTTGGTCTCTTCTTAGGCAATCGTGATGCAGATGTTCACAGTCAAAAGCCTCTGACTCGTTCGTCAAGCTACAGCAGGCAACACTCAACGTGAAAGGATAGTATCCCAGCCTATGTTCCTTTTGAGAGTTTACATATTATTAGGATATATGTTTTTTTTGTAAAAGAATACTTTAATTATCGTGCATTATGTTCAAGTGATTAATAAAGTTAGAGGCCATGAAGGAAAATTCTCAGCAAATGATCTGATCTCAGCAACCGATGCTAGGGAAATCAAAATGATAAGAGCAGCTCCAGAATGGGAGTCACAATGTCAGCACAAGACTTATCAGAGGCAGCAGCCTTTGCGTCACTCTTTGCTTCGACGTGTTTCCCCTTCAAAGATGTCTTGGCTGTGTCACCTGTTTCAACAATACTTGACACTGTCATGTAACATTGAGCAAACACCCATCGGACGTTATTCCAGCAATAGCAACGTTTGGAGACATTGTAATCAATTTCGCCTTCGAGTGGGTCGTAAACAACCAACGGATCCACTGAAAACATGCCCGTCACTGGATCTATATTACCACCTGGTGGGCGAGGAATAAATGCTGATAGACGCTCTATGTCAACCTTTCCAAACTGGGAGTGATGCGTTGCATTGAGATCAATTAGAGTTGCCTGTGCATCAAAGTGTTGCCCATAAAATAGAAGAAAGTGCATTAGAAGCTTTCCAGACGTAAGCTCTCCTGAACACAAAACTTCGAAGACATCATTGGAGCTTTGGGGTGTTGACGAAGTTGGAAGCTTGCTATCGTCACTTGATGGGGTGACTTGTGACAGAACTGCTTGGGCGTTGTCAAGAGCAACACTGCTGCTTTGCGGAATCATTTGACTCTTGAGAGTAGATGAGCCGTCTACTTCTTCAGCAGCTTCAGCTTCTTCGGTCAACGTTTGATCTTTCGTGGGTTTGTTTTTCTCCTTGCTTTGCTTTTGTGCTGTTTGACTGTAATTCGCACCAGACTCGTTGGTTGACAAAGTCATTGAGTACGTTTCGGTAGTCGATCCGGATTTCTTCGCAATTGAAGCCCACGAAGAAGATACAGTAGGTTTCGAAGTTGTGCTAGGTGCATCTTGAGTTTTTGTCTGCCCAATACTCTCACTAGTTGACGGAGGTGCTGCAGCTTTACCTTGCCCCTCCACTGGTTCTCGCCGTTGCCTCTTGCCCTTGTTGCGCCGGGTGTCGTCCCCGCTCACTTTTTCACGTTGCTTCTCCATTTTCTTCATATCTTCCTGAATGATTTTCCTATCTTTCAGAACTGCCAGCAGCAAAAGAAGAAGACCGTAGCTACTGAGCCCACCTGAGAACGGCTCGTTCAGTCTGCGCTGGGCGAGCAATTCTTTCAACACCATAGCAACTTGCACAACAGGGGTGCTCTCAGGAGGCAAGCCCGTTTCATTACAAGCGTCTTGTACAACGCATTGAGAGTAAGTCGTTGAGCCAATTCCACCGTGTTCAGGCCCCTCAAAAGTAATATCAATTGGCTGCAACCCATTCATCAAGTCGGCACCGCGCCACTGAGGGAAGAAACCAGCCGATGAAGATACTGAGGCTTGATGAGGCATTTGATCCGTAGACAGTGGAGGAGAGGAAGACACTGCACCCTGGGGCGACATTTGCTGTTGCATCATCCAGTTGTCTCCAGAACCACCGGCAAATCCAGGAAGTCTCGACGGGTCGGCCAACATTTTCACCACTGGAACTGTTGCGGTAGGAATTGCCTTCACTTGAACAGCCCATGGTTGCAGTTCTAGCTCACTTGCCAGCCGAAGCACTCGTTGCGCATTCAATGAGAGATGCGGTGCATAGTTGTAAGGAGCGTAATAAAATTCGTGTTGAGACCCTTGATATTCCTGGTTGTAATTCTCCATACCAACATCTTGCTGCTGACCCTGATAATCGGAGGAGTTATAATTCTCCCCACTCCCACCTTGGTAATCGGAAGCATAGCTCTCCATGCTCATAGCCTGCTGAGGTGGACCCGGTTGGTACGCTTGTGAATAACTATCCGCGCTATCCATGCGGTGAAACTCCATGTCTTCGCTACAATGCACCGAATCATCCTGAACCGATGCCATACCCGGGTCATGTTCCGATATACTGCCCGAGAACAAACCAGGAGAATTCGCATGATTTTGCACTGAATTCGACGCGCAAGGAGATGTGATATCCCCTTGTTGCGTCGTCGCAACAGTGGCGGTCGTAGAAAGTTGATCAGGAGACACAGGAATCCCTTCTTCCGTAACCCCCATCGACTCTTGTTGCTTAATCTCTACTTCATTGAAGCTACCAGTAACAGACATATTCACACTATGCATACTTTCCTGACGTGGTTGCTGCTCCATTGGGGAGGGTGGTGGGTGATTCATAACATCATCTAAGCCGCACACGACGAGGTCCAAATCTGACGAAGGCAAATCTAATTGTGTAGCACAGCTTCCATACATTTCTACTCGACACTGATCGGGCCATATCTTCCCGAGCGTATCCTGTAAGGCACCTAGCACAGCATTTCGTTCTCGTCGCCGTACGTCGAGGGCAAGTGACCGCCGTGACATGAAGGTATTGATCTCTTCAGATAATTGTCCACAAACATTTAGCAAATGATAACCAACATCATCTTCTGGTCGAGCACCATGGGGAGCATCGAGACTTGATGCCACGGATGATGATGCGCTGCAAGAGTTACCCGGTCCCAGAAGTGTATCAAGAGGGGGTGGCACATTGTTGTCGTCGGTGGCTGCGGCATCATCTTCTTCTCCATCAACAGTCTCCTTTTCAGTCTTCTCGGCTACAGGTGGAGATGAAACAATCTTTGTTGTGACAGTTGGAGCAGCGGGCACAGTTGCCTTGGGTATTGACTCTACTACATCCTTTGTTTCGGGTTTCACACTATCGCTTGCCTTGACTGTACCCTCCTTTTCTACAACCTCGGTTGGAGCAGTATTGCTCGTCTCATTGACGGCAGCACTTGTATTACTGATGGCACTGAGACTAGCTGCACTGGCGCTTTTCACAACCTTCGCCCATGCATTCGGCTTGGATTTGGAAGTATTTTGAGAAGCAGCCTGCTGCTGCTGTACCTTCTTTACTGGTTCAATCGCGGACTTGTAACTTATTCCAGGTTTCACCTTTGCACTTTTCGGTTGGTCAGCGTTTTTGGACTTTGCTTCGCCTGTAGCGGACGAATCGGTGCCTTTCCCTCCAGCAGCGGCAGAGGATGCCTTGTTGTTGGCAGCGGATGCCCCCAGTAATACGTCACGCATCGATTTACCATTATGCTTCGAAGTACCGAGTGATGGATTTGAAGCCACTGCGGTGGCGGTAGCATTCGATCTTCGACCCTGTTGCTTATTATTACCATTATTGTTGTTGTTGTTGCCTGAAGAAGAAGCAGTACGCTTGTCATTGTGATGTGACGAGGAGCGACCACGCTGCTGTTGCTGCTGCTTGTGATTATTATTATCCGACGAGGACTTTGCTCCACCGTCTCCTACTGCCTTCCCCCCACCTCCTTTTCCATCACCAACATTCTCATTCTTTTGCTGATTCTGGTTGTTGTTGTTGTTCTTTTTCCGTCTTCGGCCATCCTTTTTCCTCCTGGAATTACTATTATTTTGACCATTGTTCTGGGAGGAGTTGTTGTTGTTGTTATTGTTCGAAGAAGTCACAACATCACTGTTACCATTGTTGTTGTTACTGTTGTTGGAGTTGTTGCCATCATTATTTCGGCCAGAGTTGTTATTATTAGCGCGGTTACCGTTGTTTGTATTTCCCCCTTTTCCATTATTATTCCCATTGTTGTTGTTGTTGTTACTGCTGCCATTACCATTGTTGTTATTCCCTTGAGACTTGGCCTTGCGCCCACGAGGCTTGACTTCCACAGTCTCCCATGCGCCATCGTCGGCATCATCTTGGTTGGAACGAGAGTTGCCCTGGGCAGATTTTGCCTCTTTGGTAGTGTTGGTATTGTCAGGAGCAGCAGCATTGGTTGGCTTCTCGGATGATGAGGGCGATGGAACCTTCTCTAAAACATTGCCCTTCTCTCCATTATTATTTGGAGACGCTTTTGGTTGTTGACTAGCATCTTTCGAAACTGTCCCAACGCCACCACCACTATCTCCTCCTTTGGAAGTGGATGATGACAGCGATGATGACGCCGTAGCTTTATCATTGACAGGAGACTTGTTGGACGTGAAAGACGAAGGGGCTACAAGCTCCTTCCCCCCCTTCATAACAGCAGCGTCAGCAGTGGCAGTTTCTCCACCTTTGGCATCATCCCTGACATTATTTGCCCCTGAACCTGATACTGCCGAGTTGGAATCTGCATTGGATGTTTTCCTCTTCTGTAAATTACATCAAGTGGAAGGGAGATACAACAAAAAGAAATGATTAGCATTGAATCCAACACAAGTAGACACACAAGACATGATTTATATAAATGACACCACACACCCAACGTACCTTCTTTTTGCTCTTCTTTTTCTTCTTCTTGGAAGGAGAAGATGGTTCTACGGGCAGGGCTGTGGACTGATCCCCTTCCACCGCATTCATCATCCTAGTCGAAGACGATGGCAGTGTTTTCATCGAGTCAGACTTTCCACCACCTGTCGAGGACTTTTCACCTTGGCCCTTGGTACTACCTGCATTATTGACTGATGTAGTAGCGTCACTACCTTTTTCTACAGCAGCGGGAGTAGTGCTATGCTTATCCCTCGATGATGAGTCCCCTGCTCCTCCACCTCCTCTATTACCACCACCACCACCCGATGACTTTTTCTTATCACTGGTCCCGCTGTTGTTGCCTTCTTTACATTTGACATTTGACTGATTAGCCTTTGCCTGCTGTTGATGATGATGTTCCTTCTTTACAGAGCCATCATCAACGGTGGTAGCTTTGCACTTCTGATTCGCAGTGGTGGCTGCAGAGGTTGTTGCCTCCTCCGCGCCATTCCCTGCACCACTGTTGCCGTTACTGCCCATGGTCGTAGAATTCTTCTTTGCATGTAAATGTCCATGATGGTTGGCAGAGGTATTCGATGATGATACATCACTACTGGATGATGATGGCGTTGTTCCTCCACCACCGCTGCTCCTTATTCTTTTGACATCATTGCCGCCGCCGCCAACGGTACCCTTATTCGTTTCCTCGGGAACACTACTGGCTGCATTTGCCTTGGGAGATGATGATGATGATGTGACTGACTCTTTCGATGGAGTACCTCCACTCATTATTATTGAGGATTTTTCCATTGTGTACGTATGATATGATGCGAGTTGATTGATTGCCTTGCGTCTAAAATTGGGATTGGCGTTTTCCGTGGAGATGGTAGTTTTATCGATATTGTGATCGTACTATTACTATTGCGGTAGGCAAGGTGGACTACTGCGCGTCGAATGTCCTTTACTATGAAATCTAGAGTGTGTTTATCGGATGTCAACCAGCTTGGTATGTGAAAGGCACCGAAATCAATCCGTAGTAACGAGTAAGGTGGGTGCGTGCGGCCGGTATTATCGAGCGAGTGTTCCTCTCTTCCTTCAACGTTGGCTTTGCGCTCGATTGGGGAAGCAAGGGTGGTGCGCTGAGAACGCAGGACGGACCACGTGTGTACTAATTCCTATGTACACGACTACGGGCCGACAGATCTCGAGATCTTCTTTCCTTCTTCGAATTCCTTCGATTTGAAAACCTTTTTTTTCCGAATGACGTGACATGACACGTGAGACATGGTCAGATACTTTTCACAAATTATCTATCATCGGCAATAAATCAAGGGTCATGATAATACTTATTTATGGAAGTCATTATTTTGCCTTCAAGTCTGACGTGAGTATCTCTGCTTCTAAAAAGTCCAAGGTCCAATGCCCGTTGTAATAAAGTACGGATGCAGCAAGAACCCAGTGATATCTGGTCTTTTCCTCGGATCCAAGTTCAGACAATTCTCAATCAAATCACGCAACTTTGCATCGGGTACACTGCTTACATCCACTGTAAAATCAGCCGCACATACTGTCTTGGCTACGTTGCTACCCTTCTTGAAGTAAGGACTTCCCGTAGACAGCTCGAACAACATCATACCCAATGACCACATATCATAGGAATAATCCAACACAAACTCACGAGCCTCTCCTGCCAATAGCGCCCTAGCAAATTCTGGAGGAGCAGCTTCCGGAGTATAGTCAATTGGGTTATTCCTCACAGGAATCACACTCTCCAAATCAATCCCCTTCACTCCAGGCAAGCCCATCTTGCCATTTACATCATTCACCTCTTCATTCAAATTATTATTCCCAATCACAATAAAGTTCTCAGTTTTCAAATCAGTCCATACCAAATTACTCGAATGGACAGCTTGGATACACTGACCAGCACTTGCGGCAGCATCACGTAATGCTCGTCCACGTAATGGCATGCCCTTACGTGCAGATAACAATGCCTTGAGATCATATTCTCCAGCCTCAATGACCAAAGCGGTACACTTCCCATCGACGTTTCGATCACTGGAAGGTACCCCTGGAGTATACTCTATTTTACTGACGAATCGACCACTGAACAATCCACTTTGGACCTTGTTGTAATTTGCCTCTTCGAGGCGCATCCTGTCAACGTCAGGGCTGAGTTTAATAGTCACTCGCTTGACTTTGGAGACGGAGGCATTGGTACCATCATATCCTGATGGGATGCCGGGTTGATTGGGGTCGGATTCGTAAGCTTCCCAAATTTTGGCTTGTCGACCGGAAGACTGTTGAGGTTTCCCTGCCAAGAGATATTTGCCGTTCTTGCCGACTGTAGCACCGGTAAGTGAAAAGGTTGATTTGGCAAGCTTTAACAGTTGAGCTGGTGCGATTTTTTGCTCTGAAGGCTTTGCTGCTGCGGGTTTTGGTTTGACTGCAGCTGCTGCTGCCGGCTGAATTTGCCTCGAAGGAGCTTTCGACACTGGCTGTTTCTGGGCCTTTTTCTTTGCGGCGGCTGCTGCCTCCATTTCCTTCTTTTTTGCCTCTGCTACTGCCGGAATAGGTGCCCCCCATGCTGCATTACTCAGTTTGTATTTCGATCCACTTTTAGTTTGAACTACCAAGTTTTCGTTGATGTTGCTTGGATCTGATTTTATCGGTGAGGTGGTGATTTTGTCGCCATCTTTAATGGTGGGATGATTGCTTACCACACCCGTGATGACGCCCTTGGAGGATTCATATCTCCAACTGCTAATGATTGGCGGTCCTGCTTGGAGGGGTGGACAGTAGATGTTATTGTCTGTTTGGCGGTGGCGTGGTGAGGACGATGTGATGATTCCGGCAGCTGGCGCTGGGGCGAACGCCGATGCCGAGTGAATGCAGACGGCTGAAAGCACCGCTGTGAGAACAGCCTCTGATACTCTCATGTTATTCTTCTTCCTGGACAGTGTTAGAGTCCGTAGCAGGGAAATTTAAGCAGCAATACTCCCCTGATACATCTGGTATGTTGAAGGTCGGTGCTTTCGAAGCAAGCGACGTCATCGTCGGAGGGAAGAAGGAAATGCAAAAGATATGTACATCGATTTTTTGCGGGAGGGTGTCACATCTGACACTCATGAACAAAACTGACACTACACTGACTCATTCATTTATCAGCTCAATCATGGTGGTCTTCCATGGAGGCTGTCGTGGCCGTAACGCGAAGTCTACCACGATCCTTCAGAATATTCAAGCGACACAAATAACCACTGTAATCGTCTAACAATTCCCAAGACAACCTGCCTTAGCTATCATACTTACTCCATTCTTCTACACATACTAATAATGATGGACAGTCTTCCGCCAATGTTTCCAGGCCGGGTTGGCCAAATGATCACCATCCTCCAGCTTGTCGTCGTCTTGTCGAGCTATGCAAACGAGAGAAATCCTGAGACTCGTGCACAATATTCCAAATTTAGCCAAGCTGAGTCAAGCCAAACGAAGAAGACCACACCTTCGTCTACGTGGCCTTCAAGGTTGGCAATGTTTGTAATTTATGCTCCAGCGTTGGTTGCATCGGTCGTCCTTCTGGTGCTTGGCAGTAAAAACGACATTTACAATGAACTATCATTCAGCGTCCCGAAACCATCTATTGCAGCCTATCTGTGTGCAATTCACTTCGCAAAGCGAGTTGCAGAAGTTTTATTTTTACATCATTACTCTGGAAGGACTGATATAGGTACACCTATTATGATAGGAACATTTTACAGTCTAATCGCAACCTTGGTTTCATATGCTGGAGGTATGAGTGCACCTCTTGCTGCAGATGTGTTTGGTGGAAATGATAATGCAAGAGACATGATCGGTGTGTCTGTTTTTACAGTTGGAATTCTTGGAAACTTTTATCATCACTATCTTCTTGCCAAGTTGCGCAGTAGCAGCAAACAAAACAAGTCAGCTGCAAATGGTGTGGCAGCAAAAATATACGTTGCACCCAAGGGTGGCTTGTTCAATTACTGTGCAGCACCTCATTATTTCTTTGAGCTTATCGGTTGGGCTGGCGTGGCGATTGTTTCAAATCACCTGAACGTGTATCTTGCCTTTGCTGGTATGACGAGTTATCTTGCTGGAAGGAGCGTCGCTCAGAATGATTTCAACTGTACAAGATTTAAGGAGAAGGATTGGCCGAGAGATAGAAAGAACTTGGTACCATTTGTATTTTAGTGAGAGAGTAACAACTCGTGCTATCTGGAAGTGCAGCGCAGATACTACAATTATAATGCCATCGAATTTTTCATACATTACGTGTTTACATCCTAGTAATATTACGTGCTTCCTTTACATAGATAGATTGAAAGTAGCACTGCCTCTGAAGATAATGCTACTGTGCCTCTTTAGCTGTAATTCGATACGTCTTCACTCTAAACCAGAGACGGTCAAAGAAACTTGTACCACAAATTGATGCATATGAATATGCACTTTGGTGGAGAGCAATGCTTCCATCTGAAGTGGTTCCAATTTCCAAATGAGTTGCGAGTAAGTGACTCAATTCCTTTAAGTGAAAGTAGTGTCCTTACGCATGTTATCTCCCCTCTCTAGGGCCCTTATCACAGTTGCTCTCCACACAACCCACCCTGTATGAAAATATTTGCAGCAGACGCAGACTAAATCGGGAGAGATGCACCTACTTACTGGACTCTAGAGGTCCCGCAATAATGAGATCAATGAAACTGTCCGTGATAAGTAAGGTCGGTGGTGTTTGGGGTCACTGTGATACCAGTCCTGACGTAGGAACTAGTACCTTGGAGTCTTGAGGTATTGACTTCCCCCAGCCTTGCCCCAGCAAAATCTTGCCTTCTCTCTTGGTCACCTCGAACAACAACTCGATCGAGCACAACTCGGCAGGTCTTCAAGCGAAGAGCAGAGTTATAATAGAAACCTTAAGCGCCTAAGAAGTGGCCGTTCTATGAGGTTGTTGATAAACCATAATACTGTATGATGATTTCCGCCTGTTTGGTAAACCCAGTACGTTTGACGTTGAGAAGAGCTGGGCTTCTCAGAACTGCTGCGAACCACATCCTTGTGCGCACCACTACGTCCACATCTGGGAGCTCAACTATGGAGATTGACTCCTACGCCATGTTTTCCAGGAATCAGTACGATGCGCACAGATTGACACGCGACATGCTCGAAGGTTCAATGAAACGTCTGGCTAGTCGATGCAAATTAGAAGATGATGCAGAACCCAAGCAGAATCAGAGGCGATTGCTTGCAGATCTTGGTTCAGCTGACGGATCAAGTTCGCTGGCAACATTAGATTTCGCAGTGCGTTGCCTTCAGAGCAATTACGATACTTTAGATGGTTATCCGCTTCTGAACATTATATTTGAAGAGCATCCAGCAAGCGATGAGAATAAGTTAAAATCAACTCTAGAATCGAACAAAGAATGGTTCGAACGGAATGATATTAGTTGGAATGTGCTCATGAAATCATTTTATGAGCCTCTATTTGATCGAAATTCAGTCGACTTCTTAATGAGCTATATATGTCTGCATTGGTTAGACACTACTGATCTCCCTGAGGGCGAGAGTATATCTCACTGGAAAACACTTGGTGATGAAAATAGAGCAGGGGCTAGTGATTGGGTTCACATAAATGAGGCAACAGCACGATTACGTGTTCAAGAAGCGTGGAGATCAAAACTTGCAATTAATCACTTGGCAAAGTTCCTAGCACTACGGGCAAGAGAACTGAAACCTGGGGCTGAAATGCTGTTGGTCATGGTTGGACATCCTCACGAGTTCGTTACATTAAAAAATGGGACCGGGCCCCTTACTAGATCCATGAAGCGATGCATTGAGAAAGGAAAGCTGAGGAGTGAGATACTTGACAAAACTGTTGTTCCGTACTTCCTTCGTACAGTGGATGATGTAAGAGCTGCTGTGAATGTTGCAGAGACATTTGAGATTGACAATGAGACGCCAGGAGCAAAGCTTGAGCTTATTGACTGCCGTTCCATCGCAGCTGTGACAAAGGACGATGACAATGGCATGGATGGAATATTCGACTTGTTCTGGAGTATTCACGTGCATTGCATTAAAGCTGCTAGCCCCACACAAGTTGAGCTTGAGTCGATAAAGGCAGAAAGTAGGCAAATATTTGATGAAGTCTACGATTCCAATGAAGGAGTTCCTAGCACGTTTGTGGCTTGCACACTTCGGCGTCGTCAAGAATAACCAATATGATTGTTGCTGTAAAAATCTTGTAGAAAAATTATGTTTCAATGATCTATGACGTATAAATAGAAGCTCAATAGCAAAGCAAGTGCATTTGTTTGTCCCTGCTTACAACTCGTCCTCGCTATCGCTAGCGAAAATGTCAATCTCGGGGAAGTCACCTCCCTCGACATTCTTTCCTCTGAAGAATCCACCCCGATTAGGCCCAGGAGCTTCAAAGTATCGAACTGAGTCCACACATCCATCCGTTTTACCCAATGGCTCGTCTAGAATGACACCTACCCAATGACCTCCACCTCCCAGCTCATCAATTGTACCAATGTAAGCAATTTCCCCTCGACGTGAACCTGGCTGTACTTGGCATCTATCATGCAGAGTAAGATGCTGGGTAGATTCTGGACCGTACTCAATCTCAGCACCACTCATTGGTTTGACAGTCTGTGTGTCATTGAAAGATTCATTCTCAACCCGAATGATCAATCCAGATGATTCGTCAAGTTCAAATCCTTCCTTCACACTCCCACTCTCTTTATAAAACCTTCTAGCCTCCACCAATTGAGCATGCTCCTTTGCATGCTTCATCAAACTAAAGTCCGGATTCTCCTCCTTCTTCTGCCGGCCCCAATCACGCAATGTTCCCTTTCGCTTATCATACTCCTCATCTGACATTTTGTATTTTTCCACCAACGCCGTGTTTTCATATGCGCCACCAGCTGACGAAGAATACGGATCAATATCGACACAATGAACATTGGCACCCAATGGTAAATTGTAATATCCCAATTTTCTATCACCTTCCGTCTCTGGTGATATTTCATAAAAGATGGTTCCCCCCGGCGCCGCGGTTGTTTTCAATTGCAAATGCTGCATGTGGGGTGCAGTGCCAGTCTTTTGATGGATCTTTTGACGTAGGCAATCCACGGTGTCGTGCTTGTCAAATCGGATTTCAGCATGGCGCTGGTGTAGATTGGAATGGGTTAGGTCGAGGACGAGTGTTGTTGCTGCGAGGGAGTTGTATTGGGTGGCGTCGGCGGCAGTTATGTAGGACTTTAGTGCGAGGAGATCCTCATTTTTTATTGTCGAGGATTTTGTCGTCATTGTTCTTTGGTGAGCACTGATGATGAGTCGATTCAACAAACGATATCTGTAGGTAGAGGGCGGCAATAAAGACCTGTTCTGTCTTGGCGAAGGGTAGCGGTGTTGGTCTCTACTACTTCTGAATGCTGTTGGCAGGAGTGTGGAGTTCCGAGTGGTTTGATCGCAGTGCACGGTTGCTTGAAAATGAAAAAGCGGAAGTCGAAAGAAGCGTGGATTGTTCGATTTTTGTAACTCATGTAACAGACAGCACCTTCTCATCCAAACACCCTCCACAATACATAGTAATAACTCAGACAGAAGGAGGTGAGATACACTGACAACTCATAATTATATTATTTCACGTCTAGTCATAGGTTAAGAAGCTCACTCCAGACGAACTTGGAACACATACATGTAAACAAGAAACACGTTCAGTTTACGTCAACACATTTAGGCCATGGTGCCCTCTCCGGCAGTCTCTTCCACAAGAGCAACGTTGGCACGCTGAGACTTTTCGTAGAAGTAGTAGGCAACTCCGGCAAAAGCAATAGAGCATGCAGCGAAAAGACCAGCAAAGACCTTGGCGGCGGAGCCAGAGTTGGCGCTCTTGGCCTTACCAGGTGCCTTCAAAGACTTGACCAAGTTACATCCATAAGTGTTGGGGTAGTAGGTGGTTCCAGAGGGGAGCTTTTGTTCGCACTTGGCAGACTGTTCGTAGAGACGCTCACAAACTTCAAGGATTTCATCCTCATCTTGGTAGTCGCCGTTGTTCTGTTCGTTGGCATCGACGGGCTCCTTACAGGAGATGCAGTTGTTTTCGATGAGGGAGGTGGATGAGTATGGGAGAGTTTGACCGTAGTTGAATTTCGCGAAGGCGCCCTTGGGAGCTTCGATGGAGCACCATTCGTCCATGAAAGTATTCAAGAAGATTGACTTTCCATTGGCAGAGCATTGGGCGCCGACGAAGAGTCCGACCTCGCCTTGGTTGTTACCGTACATGTTGTAGCTGTTGCCACCGTTTTCCTGCAAGTAGTAGTAAAGAGTATCCTCGTCAATTTCCATCTTCTCACATTCACCAGCCCTTTCGAGGTCAAACTGATAGGCCTGGTTGTTGTTGTTGTTGTTATTGTTCTGGTTGTTATCCTCGCAGTAGTCAAGGCCAGCGGTGACATAACACGCAGCCTCGCATGCCTCATCGTCGTTGGCGTTCTCGCAGTAGCAGTTTTCCTTGACCATCTCACAGTTGTATTCCTGGGCATCCATCTTGGCCTGGAAGTACATCTCCACGAAGTCTTGCATGGGGACAACGTAGTCGGCACCGTTGTTGCAGGAGTTGCAGTTGGAGGATGGGCAAAGCTTGAAATGGACAAGCTTTTGCTGCTGACCCTGCCAGTTGTTGCGGTCGTTGTTGTCTCCGCCCTCGAAGGCAAAGTATTCGCTGGAGACGGCACACTTTTGGAAGACGAGGGAGAAGTTGGCAACCCAGGCACCAACTTCGCCATTGTTGGCATTGTCGAGACGACGGGCCTTGGACATGATGTTTCCACCAAGCTTGGAGTTGGCGGAGATATCATTCATGGGCACTTCGACAGACTTGCCGGAGGCGACGGCGGCGGTAGAGGCCGTGAGGAGGGCGACGGAACGGAAGAGCATCGTTGCTGTTGTTTGATTGTATGTGCGTTGCAGTCTGCGTGCAATTATGATCACATGACACGAGCATGGTGGACGGGGTAAGTTGCACGTTGCGTTGGGTTGTAGTTCAACGGCTTCTCCTATCCCAATGACAGAAGCAAGCTGGGACGAAATCGCTGAAATTAACAAGATAAGCCAACTCTACCAACGTAGGACTTGGTACAAATTAAACTCTTGTA
>Ga0209652_1002552_pt1 | contig 14007 bp, 9 predicted proteins | sample SaaInl74LU_5_DNA_FD_184641 | JGI IMG/M metagenome (GOLD analysis project Ga0209652, IMG submission 184641) | Marine microbial communities from expanding oxygen minimum zones in the Saanich Inlet - ESP_74LU_5_DNA (SPAdes) (version 2) | ecosystem: Environmental > Aquatic > Marine > Intertidal zone ...
CGTCGAAAGTCTTCTTTCTCTTCAGTCACTTGCTACTTGAATGAACTCTCGGCCACTAGTAAGTTCTGCAGAGAGAAGAAGAATACTGCCCTGCTCATGCCATTTGACATCACACCTACATCGAAGTTGGTGCGGATGTCCTGTCCGAAGTCGAAGCTAAGGGAGATGGCCTCACGCCAGCCTCGAGGAACAAACCTACAGATAGCCTGCGGTCACTATTTCATCTATTCTAATAAAGGTACTTGGTATGAAAAGATTTAATAATTTTATGAAGTTCTTGCAGAAGTATCAGCATTCGTCTTACAAAAAAACACGTATCTCATGAAGACAGCGACAGCTTCTTCACATTCACGGTGGACAAGGAACCAAATAACACTCCTTATCACCACCACAAGTAAACCCGTTACATTCTTCTTCGCAAGTCAATGCCTCCTTTCGATCTAATCCACATTGATATTTGTTAAACATTTTCCCAGAATATGGTGTGGATGTGGTGGTTGTGATTGGTCGCTTGGCTCCACACTCGACATGCCAGCAGAATTCACCATTTGGACAATCCGAATGACCGTTTGGGCATCCTATTCCACAGTTTTCCGCTGCATCATAGTATTCTAATCCACAAGCTCGAACTCTCTTTTTGGAAGGAGTAGTAGTACTAATGAGAGAATCACCAGCCTCATCAGAAGCTGCCTCCACCTTGGAAGCTATTGTATCACCCTTCGCCCTCTTTTCTGGCTTTCGATGGGGAAGAGGCTTCGGTTCCGACTTCACCCATATCGCTGCATACGACTCCTTCTTTTCTCCAGACAAAGCATAATTCTTTGGCTTGACACAATCTCGAACTACATAGCAAAGCATTCCCTCTTCAGGACATGTACCCGTCTCACAACTAATGTCATTCCAACCAGGATCACTACATCGTTCTCTTGCATCACCGTATGCAAAGCCGCAGGTATATCGAACGGTAGTCTTGGATTCGTCCAGCTCACCGTCTACAGTATCCGACAATGTCGTTTTACCATTGATACCACCAGTAGTACTAGAGTAGCTAGTAGTCACCTCTCTCCACTGAAACAACTTTTCAAAATCCACCCCACCGCAATCTACATTGACATTCAACATTTTGAAATTCACCGCATCCAATAACGGCGTAGATCTATCCAATAACATATCTGCACCAAGTTCTTGTATTATTACACCATTCAATTGATTCATCATGGTATATTCCGTCTTGTAGCATATCGACTTTGGATCATCATACGATACAATCCCTCCCTTATTATATGCCAGTGGCGTTAAAGTCTCCTCATCAAAATACAATGGCATGGAAGGAAGAAGATCATATATATTGTGATATCTCGGTGAACCCTTATCTTCATTCCAAGTAGCTGTATCACCACACACACCCAACCAATCACTCGTACACGCATCACCAATTTCCACAGCATCTTTGTAACTATTTCCATAAAAGGGTAATCCGAGATTGAGTTTGGAACGAGAGGCTCCATTCTTGATATATTGTAGTACACATCCATTCACGGATGCATAGTCCACTTCGTCTGTATCAGTGTACAACGGAGCATTAAACCCAGCAGTCTTGGCCTTAGTTCCGTGAAAATCCATCGTGTCCAAATTCAATTCCGTCAAGATGCTATCAAAATTCGGTATCTGTTTCCCAATAACATCCCCATAATTCACACCATCTTCATCATTTGTATTACAAGGCATACTAGCCGTAAGCCCATAGGAATTACCATGCAAACTTTCCAAGTCATCTAATCGTTTGCGCACTGTTTGGAGGAGTAATCCATAATCAGTCATTTCTGTTTCTGTTTCGGGATATTTGTATTGGATGTCAATGCCGTCGAATTTGTAGTTGGTGATTAGCCATGCACATTGTGCAGCGAACTGAGAGACGTAATGAAAAAAATTGAGTGTGTTTGCTTTCATTATTTGTAGAGAAAAGATGACAAAAAATGAAAAGTGTGCACATGATATGTACACAATCTGCCCAACACAAACCAAGGCAACAACAACTCACCTCGAGCCTCCCACCATCCGTCGAAGCAACCACCCGAAACACCTCCGCCTCCTTCCTCCTATCCTCCTCCGTCTTCCCACTATAATCCCCAGCACTCCCTACACTCGCAAACACCTGCACCCCATTCATATGACACAATCCAATCAACCCCTGCTCATAAAAGTGATGAGCACATTGTCCCAATCCCAATTCTGGACTGCTCTTGTGACAATATGTAATGTCTTTCTTACTAGCATCGGGATTCCAATCGTACGGTCCGTAGAGGACAAGTGGATCAATGTTGGAATTTGAGGAGTAGATTTTACCATAGTTGTTGACGTTGAAGGAGGAGTAGTTGATTCGTGTGAATTTGGAATAGTCGAGGTTTGGGGGGTGTAGGAGGTTGGAGCGGGTGTGGTACAGGTGGGGGCCGTAGGTGGCGATTATGGAGGAAGGTTCTTGTTCTGTTGTGGCGGTGGTGGTGGTTTTGGAGAGAGTCGAAGTGACAGCGGCGGCGAAGAGGGCGTATGTGAATGATGTGTCTGGAAGCCTACACCGCCTCCGCCGCCGCCGTTTTGTAGTATCTTGGTGTTGTTGTTGATCCTTCTTCATTGTCTGCTGGCAATGTCGGTTCAGTAGAGGTGCAAGAGCAGGCATAGCAAGCTCTTTGAGGCATCTTCATCGTTTTTCGTTTTGATTTGTTGTTTGCGAGGTCGAGGTCGATCTATCTCCTCAGTTCTCATCAGTCGGGCAGTTAGGGGCTGAACTAATAGATGAAATTTAGTCGCATTCAGTGTCGTATCGGTAATTGAATAAGCCCAAGGCGTTTTGGTCCTTCCGCCGTCCGTCCATTGAGCCAGCTCATGGCCAGCTGGCTTGATTTCGTCGCCTCCGCACAAACCAACCCAAAAATATCATTGCATTGCCATCATCATAATATCTTTTCGAAGTGCTATCAATCTATCATCATCCATAACAACCACAACCAACCATGTTTAGAATATTAGCAACAAGGGCCACCACAGCCGTACGATGCACACCCATCTACGCCACCTCACACAAATCCGCCCTAGCCGCATCCTCCAACCTTACTCGATTCTTCTCTGACGAAGTCTCCGAAAAGGTCAAGGGAACAGTCAAATGGTTCGATGCTACCAAGGGATTCGGATTTTTGGTACCGGATGATGGAAGTGCGGATATTTTTGTGCATCATTCTGCTATACATGCGGAGGGATTTCGTTCTCTTGGGGTGAGTTTGTTTGATTGAGTTTTATAATTTGATGTGTTGTTGTCTTGATGTGTGACTGCGCACCAACAGAAAGTGGGAAGCTACTGATTAATGCACTTATGGAATTACCGTCTGATGTTGTGTTCCTTTTGGAATGCTTCCGATTGAAGACAATTCTGCGGCTTGAATGAAGCTTTTTATGTTCTACATATACCCTCTTGTCTTTGTCTTGATGCGTGTCTGCTCATAAAGAGAGACGACGAAACGAAAGCTATTGATTAATGCACTTATGGAATTACCGTCTGATGCTGTGTTCATTTTTGAATGCAGTAGATTGAAGACAATTCTGCGGCTTGAATGAAGCTTTCTTGTTGTTTTGTACTTCTCTTGAAAAAAAATCGTCATCTAACATCTATTTATTTCCTTCTATCAATCTTAGGATGGAGAGGCAGTTGAATTCGAAGTAATCACAGAGCCCAATGGCAGGTCTAAAGCTTTCAATGTTACTGGACCTGATGGATCTTATGTGCAGGGAGCACCCAAGAGGTTTAACAATGACTTTGGCCATGATGACCGTGGATATTAAATATAGATGTTTGAATTGAATCGACTTGATTGTTTGCATAGTGGGATAACGATAGGAAATATAGAAGGGGGGATACCAAAAGCTTGCGGGGAGAAAGATTACAACTCAAATCGTAAACTTGGCTTGCTTTTCTTGGGGGAATGAAAATGAATAAGAGAAATAAATTATGGAGCCAACGTAATCTAATTGCTATCGTCTCTTTATCTACACATAATTCTAAATTCCCACTACTCCCAATCACTAAACATTAAAAAGAAAGATAGTGTGTATCAAGGTTACACACAGTTCACATGTTGTCGGCTGACCCTAACTCTTGTTAATCATTCCCCAAGTTGTAAGCCCACAATCCATGCTTGTCTCTTTTACAAAATCCCTTTCCTTACCCCATCACAACAACTTAACGCCTAGAATGCTTATTACTTCCTGCCCTCCAAGGAGCATTAAACGAAAACACCGGAACAAACTTGTGAATCTCCTCCTTCTGCTGCTGCAAAATACACTCACTAATCCACACCAAATTACGAATCTCCTGCTCCTTCAGCTTGACATAGGCATAGAATGACGCATAGTGCATCTGTCCCTCGAATGCCAATTCAAGCATTTGGACATCACGTTCATAAAAGGCATCATCAATGGATTTACCATCGGATCCAGCCGCATGGACGTTCCAAATGGACGAGTACATGGGGAATAATTCCAGGACACGTCCCAGTTCATCCTCGTCACCGACATCGGCAAGCATGGAGGTACCAGCGGGGTACAAATGTCCCACGGCAGGATAAAGACGCTTCCTATCCGAAGCTCTCATGGCCGGTTCATTCAAGGGGGTACCAAACGAGTTCAATGTGATATTAATCGCATTGGTATCGGCACGGACCTTGAGTAGATCTCCCATAATCACGGCAGTTTCCCCACCCAAGGCATCCACAAACTTGGCAAAGTCCTCAATCCAATACTTGATGAGGGAAGATTTGATAATTTCAATCTCCACCTCTTCCAAGACATTGGAAACCTCACTCCTATCACTCGACTCTTGAAGAAATTGGGCAAAGTACGGTCCCACAGGGGTATCCACCAAAACGGTCTGATACAAATCTTGATATCCACGGGGAGTACTCTCAAAGGTAGGAATGGACCTCATGGTACTCTCCTTGAACATGCCAAGGGGGTGACATTGGGCAATGAGTTCGTTAATGTCACGGCCGGAGAGTGTGCCTTTGAGGAGGAGCATGACGTTTTCGATCATGTATTCGTAGGTGATGAAGTCGAGGAAGGTGGAGAGGGGTTCGATTGCTTGGGTGCGGAGGTATTTGAATTCGGTGACCAACTGTGTTGTGGGAGAGAGGAGGGGGGTGATTGAGTGAGTGGATGAGTTTTGTTGTAAAGAAAAAGAGATATGTTGCGAAAGTGAAATAACGGCCGGCAATGACGGGTAGGCACTATCGAAGTGACTGCAGCAGTGCTTTTTCAATCAATTATATGTTGTCCATATCAATCTTTCCTGAGGAAGAGGGGGTCGCCTCAGCATGGAAGAGTCGTTGTCAACGTATTGAACATAATGATGAAAACAATGACTTGATCTTTTTTTGCCTCAATGTTTTTCTTTCTGCTTTATAAGGCTGGAGATCAACCCCCCCACATCATCTCGTGTTGATATAATTGATGTCATATATTATATCAAGACTGATGCGCTGCCATTGTTCCTCGCCCCACAATTATCATTGCTTCGCCCTTGAAAATAAAGGCGTTGAGTCATTTATCCTCCCTTATATAACTAACAACCACACCAACTAACTCACCTTCTCAACAGCAGCCTTCTGCAACCCCGTAGGAATCAACGTCCCCATATCCGCAAGTGCATCCATATAATCCGTCTCACTCAAATTCAACCTAACATCATCCAGAGTCTCACACTGCGTCAAGTGATGATAATCGGCATCGGCCAAAAAAGAGGATCGCATGCCTCGGACGAGTGCTTCGGGGAAGCCGTGGAGGATGTTGAATGTGGCTAGATTGCCTGGACCGGATTTTGGTGCGGGGGTTGCCATTGTTGTTAGTGTTGGTGTATAATACAGTGGGGTATTGGAGACGCTGTATTGTTTCACAAGGGCATTGCTCTTGTTGAAAAAGTTGGAGGACCGGTCCGTTGGGAGTGGCAGCTCCTTTATTGATAGTTTCAGTTAGTTGGGGGGCTAATTCAGTATCCCACACGACAATCGCAATCTTTTTAGCTTTATCGTCATCGTCCACACAAAGCAACTACAATATCGTGCATGCATAAGCAATACATCGCTGCTAATAGAATATAAGCAAGAGCCATAGAGGAGTGATTTAATAGTAATAATAAGATATAGGTGGAAATAGGGGGATAGAATAGTGGTGTTGGTTTAGCCGAGTTTTGACGTGTCGTCCCCCACAGTCCCAGATACACGCAGAGCACACACATCTCGTGGTCAAGTGGTGGGAGTGGTCGCCGTCGTCCATAGAAGCTCAACGAAGCAGCTATATATAAATAGAGAGATCTTCATCCATTGATACCAATTCAATCAATAGTAGAAAATGGTATCCGAAGCCCTCTCCTCGCCCGCCACCGACGGAGGACCCGGCATAGTCAACATCCTAATGGACCTAGGACCAGCCTGTACATCCAACGCGGGGACATTTCGTGATGCACTTCGATTAATTACTCAAAAGTTACCTGGTGGTGGAAAATCATCCAATTCCTCCAATAATTTATCAGGAGCCATTCCATTAAAGGAGGGGGGTATAGCTCGTCTCATCCACTTTTTCGCAGCAGTTGGTGCTCGTACCAAAGATGGATCTTCATCCAACCACTCCAACCACAATAGTGATGCCTCACTATCCTCCGCCTTTGTAGGAGTACTAATGAACGACACCACCGATTGGAACAAGGCAGATAAAACTTCCCCCTCCGATTGGAATCTCGACGTGGTCTCTCAAGTCCTCACCGACTTTTCACTCAGTCTCCATTGGCCACTGGTCGCACGATCCTTTGACTTTCCAGAATTTAAAGTGAGGGATACACGTCATTTGGAGTTGTTGTTGGCATTGTATAGTAAGGCGAGTAGTGGGGGGAAATTTTCATTGCCGCTGGAACCGATTGCGGGGGTGGGGGATTGGAGGAATAAGGAGGGGCAGTTGACGTTGTTGAGAGCGTTGTTGATTGTGACGCCGAGTGTGTATAAGTTTCCGTTGGAGGAGGGGGAGGAGAGGAAGGATGCTGCGGCTGCCTTGGTGGATGTCAATTCCTCTACAGGAGCAGCGTCTCCGTCGTTGTTGTCATCGTCTTGTCCTAATCCGGGGGGATTTGCCTGTTCCAAGGTATTGCAACGATTATTATCCCTTAGTGATGAACCCAAACTCCATCAGAGTGCACGTGAGGTACTAGGGATGGGATTGCAATCCTGCCCCGAAATTATTCTATGTGCACTCGTTCGTCTCCAATTGTCCAACGCTGCCGCCATGAATGTTGCCGACACTCCTCCCCAACAACTAGCATCCATCCGTGCACGTGCCCAAGCGGGGATGCCCCTCAAGGGGGAATTAATGAGAGAATTAATTCCACTGTTCTTTAGTCCGAATCCCAAGTGGGTGGTGAAGAATCCTACGGGGGCGATTCGTCGATTGTGGGAGATTTCGCCCAATACCGTTGTGGCGGCGTGTGTGGAGGCGTTTAAGGTGTTGCCTACCGCCGAGGAACGGGCGGAGGTTGTGGCGTTTCAGTGTAATTTGTTGAGGAAGTCGTTGCCGAATGCGGATAATGGGGCCTTGCAGCAGGTTGTGAGTGGAAGTAAGGATGCGGATTTTGCGTATACCCTGGCGTGTTATATGGCGGATAATGGTTTGTTGGATTTTACAAATTGGTTATCGGAACGCACGAATAATGTTGGCAAGGCTGCTGTGACATTACAGTCGATTGTCTTTTTGACCAGGACGTATAATAAGGCCAAGTTGCGAAGTACCGCCCAGGGGGATGGTGATTCGGTCAAGTTGGTGTTGAGTTGGGAAAATCTTGCCTCGATGCTTCGAATGCTTACCATGGTGGATAATGAGACGATGAGTCAAGTCATTCCCAATACAGACACCACCCTTGGAAGTCAGGGAAAGATTATTTTGGAACGTTGTTTGCAAATGTATCCCAATATTGCCACACTTACCAATTCCTCAAGCTCCAACAACGCCAACAGCCCCCCGAACCAACCCGATGAAATTGAAGAGGCTGCCAATGCCTACTTTCAAAAAATATATGCCTCCGAGGAGAGTGCACGAGAGGTGGTAGAAATGTTGAAACGGTTCAAGACCTCCGGTAGCTCTCGGGAGAATGACATCTTCGCATGTATGATTCACAATCTCTTTGATGAATATAGATTCTTCTCCAAATATCCCGAGAAGGAACTTCGTATTACGGGTATTTTATTTGGACTGCTTATCAAGGAACAACTTGTGAGTAGTATTACATTGGGTATTGCCTTACGGTATGTCCTCGAGGCGTTGCGTAAGCCTCCGAATCAAAGTCCGCAGAGTGGAAAGATGTTTCGATTTGGTATGTTTGCCCTAGAGCAATTTAAGGAACGGTTGCATGAATGGCCTCAGTATTGTTCTCATATTGTGCAGATTGGTCATCTCAGAGAAGGATATGCCGCCTTGGTTGGTGAAATTGAAACAGCCATGGATGATAATCAGAGTGCAGGATCTGTCTCTACAGCACCCACGGCTCCCACTGGCGCATCTGGAATTACTGAAAGTAGTGTGGGTAGTGTCCTCGGGGGAGAAATCTCCGTCCCTAGCAGCAGTATGGGTGGATTTGTGAGTAGCACTACAGGAAGTGTTGGCTCTGCCCCCCTTGGAGGGTTGGGGAAGATTGAACTCCCTCCACCCAAGCCAAAGAAGGCCGTATTTGGACCTGGGTTAGGACGAGCCGTGAATGCCCCCGCCGAGCAGAACGAGACCCAGAATGAAGCACCTCCAGACCAGATTTTGGATAGAGTTCAATTCCTCATCAATAATCTCTCCATCTCGAATTGTGCGGAGAAGGCAAATGACTTGAGAGATATCTTAGAGCGTCGGTACTTCCCATGGCTTGGAAATTACCTCGTCGTGAAGCGAATTAGCACACAGCCCAATTTCCACACCATGTATCTCTGCTTCATTGATAGCCTTGGAGAGTATGGAAAAGGGTTGGTGGACGCCATTATTGCAAGTGTTTACGTGAATGTAGGAAAACTTCTCCGCTCACAAAAGATTACCACATCTACTTCGGAAAGAAGTCTGTTGAAAAATCTAGGAAGCTGGCTTGGACAAATCACACTTGCTCGCAACCGTCCCATTTTGCAGATTATGTTGGACTGTAAGGAATTGCTCTTTCAGGGTTATGAAACAGGAATGCTTATTGCGGTTACTCCATTTGTTGCCAAGATTCTCGAGGGAGCGAAGAACTCAAATGTTTTCCGTCCTCCCAACCCTTGGCTTATGGGCCTCATGGGAGTGTTCCGTGCTCTGTACAACGTGGACGACTTGAAAATGAACATCAAATTTGAGGTGGAAGTGCTTTGCAAGAACTTGAATCTTAAGTTGGAGGATATTTCCTTGCGCAATGTTGATCTCTCCAAGAGGGTCCCTCCCGTGAAGGAGAAGAATCCCGATTTCAACCTCAAGAGCCAATCTGCTGCCGCTCCAGCCGCCGCTCTGTCTCCTGATAAAACTTCCAGTGGTGCTTCTACGGGTGGTGACTCTGCCAAGTCTGACGATGAACCGCAGCAAACTGTTATTCCCAACTTGGCTGCGTATGTTCAGGTCAATCCTAACCTCACCCAACTCTTCGAGCAAGTCCAAGGTGGACCGCTTTCCACTCATATTACTCTCGATTTGTTGAAGCGCTCAGTTCCTATTGCCGTCGATAATGCTATTCGTGAAATTATTCAACCCGTCGTAGAGAGGAGTGTGTCCATCGCTTGCATTACGTCCAAGGCCATTGTGACGAAAGATTTTGCCATGGAAGGAGACGAAAACAAGATGCAAAAAGCTGCCCAGTTGATGGTAGCAAACTTGGCTGGAAGCCTTGCTCTTGTTACTTGCCGCGAGCCCTTGCACTCAAGCATTTCAACGCATCTTCGTCAGATACTTTCCAGTGCCATCAATGATGCCACTGGAAATTCCTCCACTTCCACACAGCTTGGTGAATTGGAGAAGAATGCCCTTGATCAGTGTTGCGCTATTTGTTCCACTGACAACCTCGAGCTCGGATGTCGATTGATCGAAAAGGCAGCTACGGAGAAGGCCGTGAGGAAATTGAATGACACCATTGCTCCCGCTCTTACACTCCGCAAGGATACTCGTGAGAAAAAGGGTCAGCTTTATTACGACATGTCCATCTTTGGCAGCGAAAATCAGAGGTATCCACGGGAACTACCAGACATGCTCAGGCCCAAACCAGGTGGATTGCGCCCGGAGCAGCTTCTTGTGTATGAAGCCTTCCAGAGGATTCCACGTCAACCTCAACCTACCCAATCAAGTTCTGAAAGTCAGTCTGGACAGAGTACTGGAGATGCCAGCAACAATTCATCCGGTCAACTCAACATGAATGCCATCTCAGCTATTGCGCTCAAGTTGGATAAGACTGTTGAGACTCTGCTCAATACAGCAGGTCCTCGTGCACAAGAAATCAGTCTTGCAATGATTCCACCTGAGCATGAAATCAAACAACTCATTGCGGCCATCCCACGTGTTGTCGCCTCTGTTGGTGATCCTTCGTCATTGAGCTCGTCTGACACTGATTCTATTTTGAGTTTCTCCCAAGGCATCTTGAAGCGAATCTACGAGGTGGACTTGTCTCAACGTTTACGATTGGAAGCCTTGATTGCACTTCTTGAAATGCTCAACAAAATCTGCCCTCAACTCGGAAGGAACATTGGAACTTGGACCAAATATGCACCCACCAAGACTGACGCTGAGCGCAAGCTCCATCGGGCTGTGCTCCTACTCCTCGTTCGCAGTGACCTCATCCAGATTGGTGATCTCGATGCACACCTTGCTAAGAGTGCTGATGAGGGTCGTGATCAGGTTTGGCTAGAGTTTTTAATCCTCTTCGTCCGTGCGGCGACACTTGAGAACATTGTCCCTCCCGCGAAGATGCCCAACATGATCAATATTGTTCAACTTATTGCCGAGGATAGGGCACCAACCAGTCAGCAGATCAACCCAGCTTTCCGCAAGGCAGCCGCTCGACTTCTCGAAGAACTTCGCAACAGCCTCAGTTCCGGTGGTGATGCACGTGGAAGGCAGGCATCACCTGTACGTGCTAGACCTTCTTATGAAGAGAGCAGCAGCATGTCTCCCACATCGGTGAAACAGCTCACTGATGCCTCGTTGGTGATTGCAAAGTCTTCCCTAAGTCTTGCCAGTAATGACCCTCCCAATGCAAAGCAAAATGTGACTGACATTCTTGTGAACTGGCTACGTGTACAAAATGAGGCCGCCGGTAATGACAAGATCCTTGCCCAATTCCTCCAACTCTTGCAGCAGAAGTTTGGTGTTGGTTCCAGCGATGACGAAACTGAGCGTTTCTTACGTCTCACAACAGAGGTTGTTGTTGAATCATGTGTAAAGAGTGCTGATGCTACCAAGGGTCTCAGGTATGATGCAATTGACGGATACTCCAAGTTGTTGTCCTACCTTGTCATTCACATGAACGGTGGAGGCACATCTGAGCAGGTGACTCAGCAGAGACTTGGCATGTTGAACAAGGTGTTGGGCTGCATTACTCGTTCCTTGGTAACAAGCCATGAGAAGGCTCAACAAACCAACGCTCCATGGGATCAGAGGCCTTGGTTCCGTTTGCTTCTTGACTTGGTGTGTGAGTTGAACACACCCAATCAACTGTTGGACTCAATGAAGTCTAGCATCGTGAATGTTTTTGGAAGCGCCTTCCATGTTATTCAGCCCCTTGTGGTTCCAGGCTTCGCATTTGCCTGGTTAGAGCTCATCTCCCACAGGATGCTTTTGTCCAACCTCCTCCTCGCCAAGGATCAAAAAGGTTGGGGTGTCATGCATCAGCTATTGATCGACCTATTCCTCTTTATGGAACCCCACCTTCGCAAGTTGGAACTCACCGATGCACTGAAGAAGTACTACGATGGCACTCTTCGTGTCATCCTGATGCTTGTGCACGACTTCCCTACATTCCTTGCGGCGTACCACCTGTCCTTCTGCAACGTGATCCCAGAGAATTGCGTTCAGTTGAGGAACATCATTCTATCGGCAACTCCCAAGGGCGTTCCTTTCCATGATCCCATCAATCGCAACTTCAAGATCGACCAACTCCCAGAGATTTCACAAAGTCCTCTCATCCTCTCCAACGTGGTTGGGCCTTTGATGTCGTTCAAGAATGAACTTGACAACTACCTTCGAGGACAACAGTCTCCCGAATTTTTGAACATCTTGCTCAGTCAACTTCGCAAAGAAGACAACTCGAAGGAATTGGATGCTCCAAAGGTCAACTCTGTTATTCTTTATGTGGGTATGCAAGGTCTCTCACGTCTTCAGAATGATCAAATCTCGAGCAATCTTAGCCGTACGCCTGAGATGGAGTTGTTCCAAAAGTTGATGGAGCTTGATGACCGTGGTAGGTACATTATCCTAAACGCATTTGCCAACCAGCTTCGCTACCCATCCAGCCACACGCACTACTTCTCGTGTGTCATGCTCTTCCTCTTCAATGAGTCGAAGGACGAGGGTGTCAAGGAGCAGATTACACGTGTGTTGTTGGAGCGTCTCATCACTCAGCGTCCTCATCCTTGGGGATTGCTTATCACCTTCATCGAGTTGATTAAGAACACCAAATATCAATTTTGGAATCATTCTTTCACTCGTTGTGCTACCGAAATTGAAAAGGTGTTTGAGAATGTGGCGAGATCCTGCATGTTGCCTGGGGCTGTGGCAGCAACTGGAGGGGATTAGGGAATCATATACATAATGGGGAAAGGGGATTCAAATAAATAAAGGTTTGATACAATGCTGAAATATATTGAGGTTGATGGTGTGGTGTTTGTGTGGCAAAGGGGGAAAGCTATAATCGTTTACTGTATTAAGCCTGTAACTTTGTAGATAATTTTAGTAGAACAAAAATTCATTAAACAAATCTTGTCTGCAATCTTGCAACATCTCTCGGCTTCAGTCATCATTGCATTAGAAGAATGTGTAGAAGCAACAACTCATCACTCGATGTCAACAATCCTTGCAACATTTCCTTTCAGCTAATTCAAGATCAAGTTGTTCAACCATCGTCGTATTATAATTATAGTCCTTAAAGAATGTTTTGTAGAAGCAACCAATTATCACGAACTCAATCATATCAACTTGAGCTCCTCCAAAAAACTCGTACTATTGTGCACAGTACTTCCACCCAAAATGACACGGACCCTTCCAGCATTCGCCTCATTAAATTCACTAACCTTGGTAGCTTCCTCATACGTCATTCCACCCACCATAAAAATCAGAATTTCCTGCGGTAATGGCAAGTTATCCACGCCTATACCCGATCCCAACTTGCTTACCATTGGATAATCCTCTCCTCGTAGCTTTCCCTTTACAGCTGATTCAATCGTATCCATCAACAATGGTGAATGTTGCGAGTACACATTACTCACACCCTGCACACTGGTCATGAAACTCTTTGTCATTTTACTCAACGAACTTTGATTCGTTCCGTACAACCCCGGTCCTCGCACCTTTGCCCCGGCATACTTTAACACTGCATCAATCAAGGCAATATTATTGGGTGGGACACCCCCACGTCTCATTGCCTCCTTTACGGCCGGTATAGCATTTTGCATCGCAGTCTCGTATCTTAAAGCATACAACATTCCCAATCGCAACTTATCGGGAATTTTAATGGACGAACTGTCCAATTTGGACATCAACTCCTTCAAATGACCCCCTTGATCATCCGTACATGCCAAATCTTGTTCAAATGCCGAAACATCCATTAAACTACACACTTCCACCAACCGTGCCAATTCCCCCATAATCGCCACATGTTTCGACACCGTATGCGATTCACTACGTAACTCGGGATACTTCTCCATAAACGACTGCATATCCTCAATACTCTTCAAATTCGACACCTGATGCTGCTGTGACCTAGCCTGATAATCC
>Ga0209652_1002553_pt1 | contig 14004 bp, 14 predicted proteins | sample SaaInl74LU_5_DNA_FD_184641 | JGI IMG/M metagenome (GOLD analysis project Ga0209652, IMG submission 184641) | Marine microbial communities from expanding oxygen minimum zones in the Saanich Inlet - ESP_74LU_5_DNA (SPAdes) (version 2) | ecosystem: Environmental > Aquatic > Marine > Intertidal zone...
AACTACCCACTTCGCCTCTTCGGGGTTTACGACAAGGTGATGGTTTTCTATCGCATATCCATACGGCGGCGGTCCCCCCATGCAACGACCTTGTTTGATACGGGCAAGTTTTCCTAAACGAGTTCTTTCAGCACGTTGAGCGTTATCCAACTCAGCAACCGCATCCATGATTTTCTTCATGAACTGGTCGGTGGTGTTGCTCAAGTCATATCTGCCGTCCCGTGTGTAAAGCGTCACGCCATTGCGGTTGCACTCCACCCTGAACAATGAGGAAACCTCGTCATTGCGTGAAAGACGACTTTGATCGTAAACAAAGAAGTGCTTGATCTCGCCGGATTTAATCTTGGCGTAAACCTGCGACAGCACCGGTCGTTTATCCACACCCTCATGGTTTGACGAACGACCACCCTCATTCCAGACTTGGTATTCGAACCCGAGTTCTTTTGCCCGCTTGATTCCCAACTCGCGCTGTGTCTCAAGCGACATACCCTCATCCGCTTGCACAGCAGTTGATACCCGAGTGTAGATGTGGAGGGTCGGCATGAGCACATGCTAATACAAAACAAACTTATTCAATCATCCCAAAAGTTTCAATTTTGAAACATTGAAATTGCATAAATACAAGGTATGCAACAACTAGGAGAACCCTATGGAAACCTTAATGAACTTCAGGATACCTACCGACCTAAAGACCAACTTTCAAACCCTATGCAGTGAACGGAAAAGCACCATGACAACTGAGATAGTGCGCTTCATCCTCGACTACGTCGGCAATACGCCAAGCAAGTCAAATAATCGTGTGTGGGGAGGTGGTCGCAATGCTCGCTAAACCCCAAGTCGTGCACGTATCTGAGATTGCAAACCACATACGTAAAACGCCCCCAGTTAACGTGCGGTTGCACGAACCAATACGAGATCTCCACCTGCAAGACCTGATGCGTGACCTGAAAACGATGCTACGAGACTGCGATCACCTCAGTATCGTTGTCATAAAGCACTACGTGTGATGCTTTCATTTGCCGAATACACCCAGTTGAGTGAAGGGACCTACCCTGCATGGGTAAAGGTAACGGTGGGTGCGATGGTGCTGAAGGTGCGGAACTTGTCTGCTCGAATTGAACGAGAAAACGACCCAGTGAAGCAGAACAGACTGATAGCGCAGCAGAACAAGTTGCTGGCGTATGTAGTAGGTTTGGGAGTGGCGGTTAGCACTAGCGACAAGCAGTTGCTAAGCAAAATAAAAAGTGTATGATCCAGTTAACTTACCAAAGTAATAACAATATTATTTATGAAAATCATTGCCCTGGTCGCCATTGTTGGCGCCGTCTGCTCCCAGTCTATCGCTGCAGAAAATAGCAAATTAAATGCACCAAAAGTTTTGACCTCACCTAGCACAACGGACGCCAATAAACTGAAGGATGATGAGATCGCCTGTGAAAAGGTTGTCAACGAGTCTGGAGCGAAACGGGAGGGGCGACGAAACTATATTTTTCGTGAGTGCCTATTGAACAAGGGACACAAGTTATCGAATTAGTCCAGCACTGGTTATTTAATTGGTGTTTCATAACCAGTAGTGCCAAGTCATTGTTTTGACTTGGCATTTTTTTCGTCTGCCAAATAGTGCTTGTGGCACTGGTGTTGTTTTGCCTAGCATGCCGCCAATTCATAACCAGTTGGAGCAAACACCATGGCACTCGGCAAACAGGCAAAAACCCTAACGCAGAAGCAAATCGAGGTAGCACTGTCCTACCTTGCAACCACACGACATGGTCTACGTAATCAGGTCATTTTCCTGCTCAGTACCAAAGCAGGTTTACGAGCAAAAGAAATCGCAGGTCTCCGGTGGTCGATGGTTGTCGATGCAACTGGTCAGGTTGGTACTACGATCAACATCACCAATGCGGTTTCCAAGGGTAACAACGGAGGTCGGTCTGTACCTATCAACCGTGAACTTAAACAGCACTTGGTTCAACTGTTCGATCAGGTCAGTCCGCATGCAAGGTTCGACGTTCATGCGGCACATGTGGTAACCACCGAAAGAGCGAGTTTTGCCACAGCGCAGTCAGTTGTTAATCAGTTTGCAAAGTGGTATTCTGACCTTGGATTTGTTGGGTGCTCGTCGCATAGCGGTCGTCGGACCTTCATCACGAACGCTGCAAGGAAGATCAGCACAGTTGGGGGTAGCGTCAGGGACGTCCAATTGATGGCGGGGCACAGTAACTTAAACACGACACAACGCTACATCGAGGTTGATGCTGAGTGTCAGCGTAGGGTGGTGGAGTTGGTTTGACGGTCGGCAAACGAAGTTAACAACCGGCGAATGAAAATTACAGCGCCAAGGGAAAAAAGAATCCCAGAAATATCACCCAAAGTCATTGACCACACACCTTTAAGCAATGGGTAACCTGGTTCATGCATCCCGAAAAAGTAAAGTTGCGTTCCTAATGAACTGACTAATGAAACAATCAAGGCGAGAACAACCAGATCAAATGTTGTCAGACCATCAAGGGTTTGACTGAGGTCCTTTTGCTTGAGAAAAATTAACATGCAAGCATAAGGAGCAACTAACCACACCAATAGATGGGGGATTTGCTCACTAAGGTCACTAACACTTCCCGAGTAGATGTCTACCAGCACTTTGCCAAGTGCGATACCAACGACACCCCAGTGTCGACCAACGAGCATTGCGATGAACTTTACGCCTGCTGGCAAAAACAAAATACTCACCATAGGCAAAAAATCAAATTCACCCAGAACGTTTACCTGAACCCAAAACAGAGAAAAATACGATGCGGCAAATACACCCACCAAGAAGAAATTAGCAATAAGTGGCATGTTGTAACGACTCAGGAATGGGACATCTCGAACATAGACTTTTAGGTCGCTCAGGTAAGAAATTTAATATCTAAGCGTAACTTGCTTTTGTTTCACGTAGGAATATTAACTTAAATTTTTGGTGTTTCTTAAAAAATTTTGTCTATGCCTCTCCTGTACAAAAGGAAAAATTAATACAAAATTTTAAATCTAAGCACCAAAAAATGACGGACATTTTGATTCCTTTACCCAACCCCTTACGGGGTTCACTCACTTCGTTCGTGGCATCCTTATTGAGATCATATTTTTCACCGATATCACCCTCTGCGGTTCGTTTGTTGAAGGCACACCTTACCCATCAAGGGTAAAGTGCGATGTTCGTCTGCGTATACGTCCGTATCAGACACATATTCGTAGGGTGACCATTAATGGTGCGGGTGGTTAGTCGTCGCCTCCGCTTATCCCCTGCCTTGCTCAGTACATGTTGCTCAACGTGTGCGGCAACCTTCTTGAACCCAACGGTAACCCTGTAACGCCACGAATACGACTCCTACAGGGTTCGGATGGTGTGGGTGTACACATTGCATCCATCTATGTGCGGGTTGCTTTTGAAGCGCCCCCATTGCACTTGGCGCTTTTCATAATAAGTAGGTGCCTTCACCTTGCTACCTTGACCGTTGTTTAGACGCCTTGAGGGGGTAGGGGTTTACGACTTGTTTCACTGGACCATGTGTTTCAATTTTGAAACCCATACATTTATATATACAAATTGAAGGCATAAATCACGTATATTTACGCCTTTTTTTGAAACATTTTTACGATTTTTTCTACTCGTTTGCTCCGCTCAGAACGTCTGTACTTGGACACTAGCGCACCTACCAACTGAGCGTAGAAATCCCGTCCTGAGTGCGACTTAACCCCTTGACGGTTAAGTTCGTGGGCAACCTGCGCATTGGTCAACCCACTTTCTGCAAGGGTGCGTATGCGGTTGATCAACCCCGCATGCGCAGGTTCTAACTGAACAACTGCAAGGGTGTTGGTTGTTATTTCAACTTCAAAACACAGAGACCTTCGAGCGTGTTTTCGAAGGTTTTCTATGTACAAATTGAAGTTACTCCACCGTAACGGACTTGGCTAAATTTCTTGGCTTATCAACGTCTGTTCCCTTGGCGCATGCTGTGTGATACGCCAACATCTGCAACGGCACCACGTGAAGCAAGGGACTTAAAACGCCGTAGTGCTCGGGCATATTTATGACGTGTACGTGTTCGCTGGACTTGATGCGGCTATCGCCATCCGCCAGCACATACAACACACCACCCCGCGCGCGAACCTCTTGCATATTACTTTTCAGTTTTTCCAAGAGTTGGTCATTCGGTGCCACCGTCACCACGGGCATGGCTTCGGTAACCAACGCCAAGGGGCCGTGCTTTAGCTCCCCCGCTGGGTAAGCCTCCGCATGGATATAGCTAATTTCTTTTAGCTTGAGCGCACCCTCCAAGGCGATGGGATAGTGCAGCCCGCGCCCCAGAAATAAGGCGTTGTCCATGCGCGCAAAATCTTGGGACCACGCAATGACTTGAGGCTCTAAAGCCAAGACATCTTGTAACGCGCTAGGCAGATGACGCATTGCCTTCAAGTGCGCCGCCTCGTCCGCTGCGCTCAAGCGGTTGTTGGCTTGCGCCAAGGCCAACGTCAATAAAAACAAACCCGCTAGCTGTGTCGTAAACGCCTTGGTGGACGCCACGCCAATTTCCACACCGGCCCGCGTGATGTAGGCTAACTTGCACTCGCGCACCATGGCCGACGTTGCGACATTACAGATCGTCAGCGTGTGGTGCATGCCCAGTGACTGGGCGTGGCGCAAGGCGGCTAATGTGTCTGCCGTTTCGCCACTTTGACTCAACGTGACGACCAGGGTTTTAGGGTGCGGCACACTCGTGCGGTAGCGGTACTCGCTTGCCACTTCGACCTGCGTCGGTAGCCCCGCAATGCCCTCCAACCAGTACTTGGCAACGCAACCGCTGTAATAGCTGGTGCCACAGGCCAAGATCAGAACGCGGTCTACGTCCTGAAAGGTGGCGTGCGCATTCTCCCCAGGCGCGGGCTGCGTGACACCGTCAAACAGCTCAGGAACAATACCTTCTACGCCTTCAAGCGTGTCGGCAATTGCGCGCGGCTGTTCAAAAATTTCCTTTTGCATGTAATGCCGATAAGGCCCCAACTCGGCGGCACCACTGTGGGCGTGCACCGTTTTAACGGGCCGCTGCACCGGGCGTTGTTGTGCGTCTAGCACCCAATGCTTGCCCAACTGCAGGTCAACGCGATCGCCCTCTTCGAGGTAAACAATTTGATCGGTCACGCCTGCTAACGCCATGGCATCACTCGCAAGAAATTGCGCCTGCGTGTCCTGTGGGCTGCCGATACCCAGCACCAACGGCGAGCCCAACCGGGCGCCAACCACGCGGTGCGGCTCGTCTTTATGGAAGGCGGCAATCGCGTAAGCACCCTGTAACTGCGCCACCGTTGCTTGCAAAGCGTCAAACAAATCACCGTCGTAGAGCGAGTCAAGCAAGTGGGCGATCACCTCGGTGTCGGTCTGGCTGCTAAAGACGTAGCCCTTGGCTTGCAAGGCGGCACGCAGTTCGTCGTGGTTTTCAATGATGCCGTTGTGCACCAAGGCAATTCGCCCCGAGCGCTCAGGGGCATCATCTCCCGCATTGATGCCCGGGCCGTGACTGAAATGCGGATGGGCGTTGTGTACCGCTGGCGCGCCATGCGTGGCCCAGCGGGTATGCGCGATGCCCGTGCCACTCGCTAGTTGTGTGCGCTCAATTTGCGTCAGTAAGTCGGCGACGCGCGCCGTACTGCGACTACGCTTTAGGCCGCCCGCATAGACGGCGACGCCGCAGGAGTCATAGCCGCGGTACTCCAAGCGCTGTAAGCCTTGAACCAAAACGGGAACAATGTTGCCCGAAGAAACCGCGCCAACGATGCCACACATAGGAGACCCTTCGCAAATAAGCCACAAACAGCGCCAAGTGTAGACAGTACGAAGAGAAATTTGCGTTCATTTTTTATCTATTTTTGATTTTTTATTTCTCATTTGTTATAACTTGAAATAAATGACCATAGATATTACTTTTTAGATTAAATAAATCATGCTTGACCACACCGATGTCGCTATTTTGGATGTTTTACAACGCGACGCAGACATTACGAACGCCAAGCTCGCGCGACAGATCGGTGCCTCACCCGCCACCACCTTGCGGCGCGTCGCGCGTCTAAAGGCCGATGGCGTGATCACACACTACGCCGCCATCCTCAATGCCGACGCTTTAAAAGACACCATGGGAACGGGCCTGAGCGCCATCATCGAAGTCAGTCTTGACGTTCAAAGCGAGGAGCACATGCTGCGTTTTGAACAAGCCGCATGCGCTGACGCCAACGTACTGCAGTGCTATCGCACCAGCCCCGGGCCTGACTTTGTGCTGATTATTTACGTCAACGACATGCCCGCCTACCTCGCACTGGCACAACGCCTCTTCACAGCGCAAGCCAATGTGCGCAATGTGAAAGCATTTTTTAGCGTGAAGCGCGCCAAGTTTGGCACCGCCTTACCGTTACCCACCGCCACTGCCACGGCAGCAGGTGCGTCGCGCTCATGAGCTCATGAGCGCCTGCCTGACCTTATTTTTTTTTGGCGGGGCGTTGCCAGTTGGCAATCGACACCGGCTTACCGCGTGCAACGGTTAGCGCCCCGGGTACCGTGCTTTTCGTGAGTGTCGAGCCGCCGCCCACCGTGCCGCCAGCGCCGATGGTAATCGGTGCCACCAACACGCAATTGCTACCCACGTGCACGTCGGCTTCAATCACGGTTTTGTGCTTGTTCGCGCCATCGTAATTGGCGGTAATGCTGCCCGCGCCGTAGTTCACGCGCTCACCCACCTCGGCATCCCCTAAGTAGGCCAAGTGGTTGGCCTTTGCGCCGTCTGCAAGCGTGCTGTTCTTCACCTCGACGAAGTTGCCTATGTGCACATCACGCCCTAAACGGGCGCCTGGCCGCAAGCGCGCAAAGGGTCCCACCAACGCCCCCTCTCCAACCTGCACCCCCGTGGCTTCTCCGTCAATGTGCGTAAAGGGGTGGATAACCGCTCCCGCCGCAATATCGGCGTTGGCAATCACGCAGTGCGCGCCCACACGCACCCCATCTCCTAAACGCACGCAACCTGAAAAGATGCAGTTGACATCGATCTCCACATCCTGGCCACAGACCAACTCACCGCGCACGTCAAATCGCGCGGGGTCGGCTAAGCGCACACCCGCGTCTAGCAGGGCATCGGCTCGGTTGCGCTGATAAATACGCTCAAGCGCCGCCAACTGCGCAGCGCTGTTCACGCCCGCGACCTCCCATGCGTTTTGAATGCAGTGCGTCTGCACAGGCAACCCATCAGCCACCGCCTGCGCGACCACATCGGTTAAGTAATATTCGCCTTGCTGGTTGTTGTTGGTGAGCTTGTCTAAGGCGCCACGCAACCACGCGGTGGGGACGGCCATGATGCCGCTGTACACCTCTGTTACGCGACGCTCTGCGTCGTTGGCGTCCTTTTCTTCGCGTATGGCTGTCACGGCGTCTTGCGCGTCACGCAATATGCGGCCGTAGCCTGTGGGTTGCGGCAATTGCACCGTGAGCAAGGCCAGGTGTGTGCCCGCGCTCTTGGCCACCAATGCGCGCAATGTCTCTTCCGTAGTGAGCGGCACATCACCCGACAGCACCAGGGTCATACCGTCGTCGGTCAGAGCGGGCATCGCTTGCAACACCGCATGCCCAGTACCTAGCTGCGGTGATTGCGCCACACAGCGCACAGGTGCCTGTGCGCGTTCAGTCGCTTGCACGGCGGTCTGCACCTGCGCACTTTCGTGCCCCGTGACCACCACCACATGACGCGCACCCAGCCCTTGAGCGGTGTCAAGTACATGGTCAAGCAAAGCGCGTTCGGCCAAAAGGTGCAACACTTTCGGTCGCTGGCTGCGCATGCGTGTACCCTTACCAGCGGCCATCACCACCACGTCCAGTGGTTTATTTAGAGATACAGAGGCTTTTAACGACATGAGCAAGCTTTCAAGTAGTGCCACTATTATCGCTAAGCGCGTTGCGTTGTCGCTCGCCTGCGTCGGGCTTGTGGCCTGTAGCGGACTCAAATTGGCTTACGACAACCTACCCACGCTTAGCTACTGGTGGCTAGATGACTATTTTGACATCTCACAGCCACAGTCAGCACCCCTAAAGACCGGTCTCGCCGACCTACACCAGTGGCACATCACCACGGAGCTGCCTCAAATCACGCCGCTCTTGGGCGAGATCGCCGAGCAACTTAGCCAACCGATTACCGCCCAGCAAGTGTGTGCTTGGGGTGTGGCAACTGAGCCCCACGTCTACGCCGTGACTGACGCGGCCGCTGTCATGGCCGCGCCCTTGCTGACCCGCCTATCCCCCAAACAACTCGCACACTTTGACGCCGCAGTGAAGGACAAGAACGACGAGTGGCGCGACGACTGGTTGAACGCAAAGCCAGAGAAACTGAGCGAGCGTCGCCTAGAGCGCACCGTGGACAACTTGGAACGCTTTTACGGTGATTTAAGCAACGAACAAACGGAAACCATTGCCGCCGCACTTGCGCGCCAGCCGTTCAATTTCAACGACGGGTGGCAGCGCCGGCTGCGCAATCAGGGCGCCTTTCGCAGTTGGCTGGTGGCGCACAGCCGGTCTCAGGGAACGGCCAGTGATAGCGATACAGCAGCGCAAAATGCGGCAACGGTGGCCAGTTTGCAAGCCTTGTGGCGTGTGAGCATTACGTGGCCAGACGACTACCGCGCACGCTTGTGCCAACAGATTGCAGACTTCCACGACCTCATGACGCCTGCCCAAAGGACCAAGGCGCAGGCCGTCATGGCGGGCTACCAAAGCGACTTTCAGGCCCTTGCCGATGCAGGCGCCGCGGTGAGTCAATAAGGGGGGCAGGCCACTGAGACCGCTCAGACCCCTCAGACCGTTTAACCGGCCAACAACGCCGTGTTAGGCCGTATCGCGCTGTACTTTTCCCTATTCCCCCCTATTCCCCCCGATTTAGAGGGAATATTCACGCCCCTGCTCTTGAAATAGTCGGGTTCACCCTTATCATTAGCACTCGATGGGCTTGAGTGCTAACAGATCGCTGTCATGTCTGACACGCTCTGCGCGGTGCATCAAGTGCCACCTCTCGACGCTGTGTTGAGAGCCCTTTTTTTTAACGTTGTAATCCTCAAGGAGAAACCATGAAACTCACACCTTTGCACGATCGCGTGATCGTCAAGCGTTTGGAAGTTGAAACCAAAACGGCATCAGGTATTTACATTCCTGACAACGCCGCGGAAAAGCCTGACCAAGGCGAAGTCTTGGCTGTTGGCCCAGGCAAGAAAAACGACAAAGGCGAGTTGTCCGCCATGTCTGTGAAAGTCGGCGACCGCGTGTTGTTCGGCAAGTACAGCGGCCAGTCCGTGAAGGTCGACGGCGACGAGCTGTTGGTCATGAAAGAAGACGACTTGTTCGCAGTGGTCTCTTAATAGAGCCCCGCTTTTCGTTCATTTCATTCAAATAACCCATTAAGGAAAATTCAAAATGGCAGCAAAAGACGTAATCTTTGGCGGCGAAGCCCGTGCACGCATGGTTGAGGGTGTCAACATCCTCGCAAACGCCGTAAAAGTAACCTTGGGCCCTAAAGGCCGCAACGTAGTTTTGGAGCGCTCATTCGGCGCCCCTACCGTGACCAAAGACGGTGTATCCGTTGCAAAAGAAATCGAACTCAAAGACCGCTTGCAAAACATGGGCGCGCAGATGGTTAAAGAAGTGGCCTCACGTACCAGCGACAACGCTGGTGACGGCACCACAACCGCAACCGTGTTGACCCAGTCAATCATCCGCGAAGGCATGAAGTATGTCGCAGCTGGCATGAACCCCATGGACCTGAAGCGTGGCATCGACAAAGCCGTGATCCGCCTGATTGAAGAGCTGAAGAAAACCAGCAAGGCAACGACCACCAACAAAGAAATTGCACAGGTTGGTACGATCTCTGCGAACTCTGACGAGTCTATTGGCCAGATCATTGCTGAAGCCATGGACAAAGTGGGCAAAGAAGGCGTGATCACCGTTGAAGACGGCAAGTCACTGCAAAACGAGTTGGAAGTTGTCGAAGGTATGCAATTCGACCGTGGCTACCTGTCACCCTACTTCGTTAACTCACCCGAAAAGCAAGCAGCGTTGCTCGAGAACCCTTACGTTCTGTTGCACGACAAGAAGATCAGCAACATCCGTGATTTGTTGCCCACATTGGAGCAGGTTGCCAAGTCAAGCCGTCCTTTGTTGATCATTGCTGAAGACGTCGATGGCGAAGCCCTCGCGACGTTGGTGGTTAACACCATCCGCGGTATCTTGAAGGTGGTTGCCGTTAAGGCACCTGGCTTCGGCGATCGCCGCAAAGCCATGTTGGAAGACATCGCCATCCTGACCGGCGGCAAAGTGATTGCCGAAGAAGTTGGCCTGACGCTTGAAAAAGTAACCTTGGCTGACTTGGGTCAAGCCAAGCGCGTTGAAGTGGGCAAAGAAGCCACCATCATCATCGACGGCGCAGGCGATGCAGGCGACATCGAGGCACGCGTGAAGCAAATTCGCGTTCAAATCGAAGAAGCAACCAGCGACTATGACCGTGAGAAGTTGCAAGAGCGCGTGGCCAAGTTGGCCGGCGGTGTGGCACTGATCAAGGTGGGCGCTGCCACTGAAGTCGAAATGAAAGAGAAGAAAGCACGCGTTGAAGATGCGTTGCACGCCACCCGCGCTGCGGTTGAAGAAGGCGTTGTATCTGGTGGTGGCGTCGCCCTGTTGCGCGCACGTCAGAACGCTGGTGAGATCAAGGGCGACAACGCCGACCAAGATGCGGGTATCAAACTCGTGTTGAAAGCGATTGAAGCGCCATTGCGCGAAATCGTTGCCAACGCCGGTGGCGAGCCAAGCGTGGTGATCAACAAGGTCATGGAAGGCAAGGGCAACTACGGCTTCAACGCGGCGAACGACACCTACGGTGACATGATCGAGATGGGTATTTTGGACCCAACGAAAGTCACCCGTACGGCGTTGCAAAACGCCGCTTCTGTTGCCAGCTTGATGCTGACAACCGAGTGCATGATCTCAGAGACACCAAAAGACGACGCACCTGCAATGGGCGGCGGCGACATGGGTGGCATGGGCGGCATGGGTGGTATGGGCGGCATGGGTATGTAATACCCCCCGTCTCCTAACCCGAGCAATCAACCCGCAGGGCTTCGGCCCTTGCGGGTTTTTTTACGCCTGTTGGTTGCTGCTGAATACCTTTGTTACTGCGGTGTTAACTAAACGTTGTCACGCTAATCAAATCAGTAGCATCGCTCTAAACACCTCTTATGCGCTGGGTTTCAAGCGTATGCCCTCCCTTTAAAAACACGCCTTTTTTATAAGTGCAATCCTTCGATGTATCCGCTCCGTGTTTCTACTTCCAAAGGCGTATTGAATTAAAAAATAAATGAACTTTTGCCGGCTTGTCGCGTAGCCACCCTGTTTTGAAAATTAATAAACGGTCAATTTTTAGACCGCCTATCTATTTTCTTTTATAGGTTGACAGCGCCATGAACCGCAAAGTATTCATCACCCTCACACTCGCTTTATTAACCACCAGCGCCGTATACGGCAGCACGGATGAACAAACAAATGTCCACCGCGCGGCATTGACCAAGCAGTTGTTCAAAGCCAAATTAAAGGAGGCTTGGGCCACCGGTCTCGCGATCGCGCCTGATGCCTCAAGCCGACTGGCTAAGCAAGGAATGGCCACTGACGGCCTAAGCACCGTGGCCGCACTATCCGGTGGCGCCGTTGAGATAAACCCCATACTCGGCGCCTCTCCCAGTGTGCTGGGGCTTGCGAGCTTCACGGCAGCGAAGTTCATGTATGTGGACCATGTGAACGCGGACACCAGCCAGCTTGCGCAAGACCGCGCCAATAAACTCTGCGCGCTCGGTGCGCTGGGCGATGCGGCTACGAGTAATAACATCGCCGTTCTCATTGGCGCCAGCACGGGGTTGCCGTTGCTCATCGGCGCTGTGGTCGCCAACAAGCGTTACGGCGACTGCGTCCGTGCAGCGCAAACGGCTTACCTCACGCACGTTGCGCCACAGCTCTGGGCTGCGGCGCAGCGTGAGGTGCTTTTACAGCGCTGATTGAATCAAGGCTTCGAGGGTGTGCGTGTCTTTTACGAAGGCGCGTATACCTTCGCTTAGCTTGTCGGTTGCCATCGCGTCTTCGTTTAGCGCGAAACGGAAGGCGGGCTCTGACAAGTGCGTACGCGTGCGGTCTTCTGCCAAGCCCACATCAGCGGGCTGTGCCGCGTTCAGGGCTTGGGGTAGCGCGTCGCTTGCATCACGCAGTTGCGCTAACAGGTCGGGACTGATGGTCAACAAGTCGCAACCGGCCAATGCCTTAATTTGTCCTACGTTGCGGAAGCTGGCGCCCATCACCTCGGTGGCGACGCCGTGGCGTTTGTAGTAGGCGTAAATACGCGCCACCGACTGCACGCCGGGATCGTTGGTGCCTGCACGCAGCTGCTCGTTCCAATCGGCGCCCGCCTGTTTTTTGTACCAATCGTAAATACGCCCCACAAACGGTGAAATCAACTGCACCTTGGCGTCGGCGCAGGCCACCGCCTGTGCAAACGAAAACAACAGCGTGAGGTTGGTGTGTATGCCTTCCGCCTCCAACGTCGCCGCGGCTTGAATGCCCTCCCACGTTGCCGCCATCTTGATCAAGATGCGGTCGTTTGCGATACCAGCGGCGTTGTATAGCGCGATCAGTTGGCGTGCTTTGGCCTCTGTGGCCGCTTGATCAAAGCTCAAACGCGCATCTACCTCGGTCGAGACACGGCCGGGAATGAGCTTCAAAATTTCACAACCGAAACTTACCAACAGCGCGTCCATGACCGCGTCAACGGTGGCGTTGCCATGGCCTGCCACTTTCGCCTCGGTAACCGCTTTCGCCAACAGTGGCTGGTAGGCGGGCATCTGCACGGCCTTCAAGATCAGCGACGGATTGGTGGTGGCGTCTTGCGGCGCATAGGCTGCAATTTGCTGAAAATCTCCCGTATCCGCGACCACAGTGGTGAACTGTTTGAGGGCTTCGAGCTGATTCATCTTGGGCTTTCAGTTGTGAAAAATAGGGAATAAAGTTACAGTTGCAAGCGGAATAGTTCCTTGTACTTACATAATTCTAGCCCATACAAACACCATGCTTGAACGTATTACTGCCTCCCTTTCTTCCCTTGCACCCGCTGAACAACGGGTGGGTAAATTGGTGTTGCTCGACCCCCGCAGCTTTGCCAGTTTGCCTGTTACGGAGCTGGCTGCGCGCGCGCATGTGAGCAAGCCCACGGTGGTGCGCTTCTGCCGCAGCATGGGCTACGACGGCCTCAGCGATTTCAAATTGAAGTTGGCGGGAACTGTGAGTGAGGGCGTGCCGTTTATTCACCGCAGCGTTGATTTGGATGACAAGGTGAATGACGTCTTGGTCAAGGTCATTGACAACAACGTCGCCGCCTTTTTGAAATACCGTAACAACGCGTCCAGCGCCGCCATTGAGAAGGCCGCGGGCGCCCTGCTCAACACCTGCATACTGGGAAAACGCATTGAATTTTTTGGTGCGGGTAACTCGGGCATCGTGGCGCAGGACGCACAGCACAAGTTTTTTCGCTTGGGTGTTTCAACGGTGGCCTATAGCGACGGACACATGCAAGTCATGAGCGCGTCCATGATGGCGCCGGGTGATTGCGTGGTGGTGATCTCCAACTCTGGCCGCACCCGCGACCTGATGGATGCCACGGATATCGCCCGTAAGCACGGCGCCACCACTATTTGTATCACCTCCAGCGGCTCGCCCCTGGCCAGCGCCGCACACATACACTTGGCCGCTGACCATCCTGAGGGCTATGACCGCTACAGCCCCATGACCTCACGGCTGTTGCACCTCACCATCATTGACGTACTGGCCACCGTGGTCGCCCTGCGCATGGACGGCGCCAAATTGTTGCCGCGATTGAAAGACATCAGAACGAACTTGCGTAGCAAGCGCTACGCCTA
>Ga0209652_1002554_pt1 | contig 14000 bp, 10 predicted proteins | sample SaaInl74LU_5_DNA_FD_184641 | JGI IMG/M metagenome (GOLD analysis project Ga0209652, IMG submission 184641) | Marine microbial communities from expanding oxygen minimum zones in the Saanich Inlet - ESP_74LU_5_DNA (SPAdes) (version 2) | ecosystem: Environmental > Aquatic > Marine > Intertidal zone...
ATCCTCAGATTGATGCAGTTTTGCCTACAATGGGTGGTCAAACTGCTTTGAATTTATGTATTGAAGCGGATACCAAAGGAATTTGGAAAGATTTTGGAGTGAAATTAATTGGAGTTGATATCAATGCCATTAACATTACAGAAGATAGAGAACAATTTAGAGAATTGATGTTGAAAATTGGAGTGTCAATGGCCCCTCAAGCAACAGCAACCTCTTTTTTAAAAGGAAAAGAAATCGCTCAAGAATTTGGTTTTCCTTTAGTGATACGTTCTTCTTATACTTTGGGTGGAGCAGGAGCATCCATCGTATATAAAGCGGAAGATTTTGACGAATTATTACGAAGAGGTTTAGAAGCATCACCAATTCATGAGGTGATGATTGACAAAGCAATGATGGGATGGAAAGAATATGAATTGGAATTGTTGAGAGATCATAATGACAATGTGGTGATTATTTGTTCTATTGAAAATATGGATCCAATGGGAATTCATACAGGAGATTCGATTACAGTTGCACCAGCAATGACTTTATCAGACAAAACGTATCAAAAAATGCGTGATATGGCAATCCATATGATGCGCTCAATTGGTGATTTTGAAGGTGGTTGTAATGTGCAATTTGCAGTTTCTCCAGATGAAAAGGAGGATATTATAGCGATTGAAATCAATCCACGAGTTTCTCGTTCGTCAGCTTTGGCGAGTAAAGCAACAGGATATCCTATTGCGAAAGTGGCCACAAAATTAGCAATTGGGTATACTTTAGATGAATTAGAAAACGGAATTACCAAATCAACTTCTGCTCTTTTTGAACCAACGTTGGATTATGTCATCGTAAAAATTCCACGTTGGAATTTTGATAAATTCGAAGGCTCAGACAGAACTTTAGGACTACAAATGAAAGCAGTTGGAGAAGTTATGGGAATTGGACGTTCGTTTCAAGAAGCCTTACACAAAGCAACGCAATCACTTGAAATTAAGCGAAATGGGTTAGGTGCAGATGGCAAAGGTTACACAGATTACAATCAAATTATAGATAAATTGACCCATGCAAGTTGGGATCGTGTTTTTGCCATTTATGATGCAATTGCCATCGGAATTCCGTTGAGTAAAATATACGATATCACAAAAATTGACATGTGGTATTTGAAACAATACGAAGAATTATTTCAATTACAAAAGGAAATCTCAACCTACACTATTGATACAATTACTAGAGATTTATTGTTAGAAGCCAAACAAAAAGGCTATGGCGATAGACAAATTGCGCACATGTTAGATTGTTATGAAAGTGAAGTATATGCAAAAAGAGACGAACTAAAAGTGCAACGTGTTTATAAATTAGTAGATACGTGTGCAGCTGAATTTACGGCAAAAACGCCATATTATTATTCAACGTTTGAAAACGAAATTGAAACTGCTGATGGCGAAATTGTCATTGCCAACGAAAGTATTGTAACTGATAAAAAGAAAATAGTCGTTTTAGGTTCAGGACCAAACAGAATTGGACAAGGAATTGAGTTTGATTATTGTTGTGTACACGGGGTTTTGGCAGCTTCAGAATGTGGTTATGAAACCATCATGATTAATTGTAATCCTGAAACAGTTTCTACGGATTTTGATACGGCTGATAAATTGTATTTCGAACCCGTTTTTTGGGAACATATTTATGACATTATTCGTCATGAAAAACCAGAAGGAGTCATTGTACAATTAGGTGGACAAACGGCCTTAAAATTAGCAGAAAAATTAACCAAATACGGAATTAAAATCATAGGAACTTCTTTCGAAGCATTAGATTTAGCGGAAGATAGAGGAAGTTTTTCTGAATTATTAAAAAGCAACAACATTCCATATCCAGATTTTGGTGTAGCAGAAACTGCAGATGAGGCATTGGCTTTGGCAGATGAATTGGATTTTCCAATTTTAGTGAGACCAAGTTATGTATTGGGAGGACAAGGAATGAAAATTGTTATCAATAAAGAAGAATTGGTAGAGCATGTAGTAGATTTGTTGCGCAAAATTCCAAATAACAAACTGTTGTTAGATCATTATTTAGATGGTGCTATTGAAGCAGAATCTGATTCCATTTGTGATGCTGAAGGAAACGTATATATCATTGGAATCATGGAGCATATTGAACCTTGTGGAATTCATTCTGGCGATTCAAATGCTACGTTACCAGCCTTTAATTTGGGTGATTTAGTAATGCAACAAATTATAGATCATACCCATACAATTGCAAGAGCATTAAAAACAGTAGGTTTGATTAACATTCAATTTGCCATTAAAGAAGATATTGTGTATATCATTGAAGCCAATCCAAGAGCCTCAAGAACAGTACCTTTTATTGCAAAAGCGTATAAAGAACCCTATGTAAATTATGCCACAAAAGTAATGTTGGGCCATAATAAAGTTACCGATTTCAAATTCAATCCACAGTTGGAAGGATATGCTATCAAACAACCTGTTTTTTCATTTGATAAATTTCCGAATGTAAATAAAAAACTAGGTCCTGAAATGAAATCAACAGGCGAAAGTATTTTGTTTATTGATAGTCTGAAAGATGACGAATTTTACAATTTATATTCTCGAAGAAAAATGTATTTGAGTAAATAATTTTGATTTCATATCACAATTACAAGCATCCAATTTTGGATGCTTTTTTTATGGAATTCATCATTCATTATTATTTTTATTGATGAAATCAAAAAGAACAAATTTTATTAGACATCGTATTTTTAATCTATTTAAAACATTGTTATCCAGTTTATTATGTTAATGATTTACAGTTGAATATAATGTTATAAAAAGCATTTTATCTGATGTAAATAATAGAAAGTTTACTTTTGGAAGCTAGTAGAAATTACAATTGAAAATTATAGAAATATGGCAAAAACATTGTTTGACAAAGTATGGGATTCACACGTAGTTCGTAGTATAGAGGATGGTCCAGATGTATTTTTTATAGATCGCCATTTTATTCACGAAGTAACAAGTCCTGTCGCTTTTTTGGGATTAGAGAGCAGGGGAAATAGTGTTTTGTATCCTGAAAGAACCTTTGCAACTGCTGATCATAACACACCAACCATCAATCAACATTTACCTGTTGAGGATCCACTTTCTGCAAATCAATTGGATGCTTTAGAAAGAAATGCAGCAAAACACGGAATTTCACATTGGGGTTTAGGCAATAAAAATAACGGAATTGTGCATGTTGTTGGTCCTGAAAACGGAATTACTTTGCCAGGTTCAACCATTGTTTGTGGAGATTCTCATACTTCAACTCATGGTGCTTTTGGTGCTATTGCTTTCGGAATTGGAACATCAGAAGTTGAAATGGTGTTGTCAACGCAATGCATCATGCAACCAAAACCTAAAAAAATGCGCATCAATATCAATGGCAAGTTAGGTTTGGGTGTAACTCCAAAAGATGTGGCATTATTTATCATTTCTAAACAAACTACTTCAGGAGCAACAGGTTATTTTGTGGAATATGCAGGAGAGGTTTTTAGGGATATGTCTATGGAAGGACGAATGACAGTATGCAATTTATCTATAGAAATGGGTGCAAGAGGAGGAATGATTGCTCCTGATGAAAAAACATTTGAATATATAAAAGGTCGTGCTTTGACTCCAAAAGGTAAAGATTGGGACAAAGCTATGGAATATTGGAAAACATTACATACAGATAATGATGCAACTTTTGATGTAGAATTTCACTACAAAGCAACAGATATTGAGCCAATGATTACCTACGGAACCAATCCAGGAATGGGAATGGGTGTTACCAAATCAATTCCAAATGCTTCTCAAGTTGAAGGTGGTGTTGAAACCTATAAGAAATCCCTGGGATATATGCATTTTAATGAAGGTGAAAGTATGATTGGTAAAAAAATCGATTATGTCTTTTTAGGTTCTTGTACCAACGGAAGAATTGAGGATTTTAGAGCATTTTGTTCTATTGTGAAAGGACGAAAAAAAGCAGATCACGTTATTGCTTGGTTAGTACCAGGTTCACACAAAGTCGTAGAACAAATCAAAGCAGAAGGATTAAATGAAATTATTTCTGATGCTGGTTTTGAGTTAAGAGAGCCAGGATGTTCAGCTTGTTTAGCCATGAATGATGATAAAGTTCCTGCAGGAAAATTAGCGGTTTCTACATCAAACAGAAATTTTGAAGGCCGTCAAGGGCCCGGTTCTAGAACTCTTTTGGCATCGCCATTAGTAGCAGCAGCATCAGCAATTGAAGGTGTTGTGACAGATCCTAGAAAATTGTTAGTTTCTTAATAAGTGTACATTTTAAATTAACTTAAAAGATAAATTTATAGGTTCAGTTTGTTGAGGTTTAAACTTTAAAAACGTGAAACATTAAAAACGAAATAAAATATGGCTTACGATAAATTTGTAACATTAAAAAGCACAGCATATCCATTACCTATCGAAAATGTTGATACAGACCAAATTATTCCTGCACGTTTTTTAAAAGCTACTGAGCGTATAGGTTTTGGAGATAATTTCTTTAGAGATTGGCGATACAATGCTGATGGAACTCCAAAATCTGATTTTCCATTGAATAAAGAAATTTATGCAGGAGGTAAAATATTAGTTGGAGGAAGGAATTTTGGGTCAGGTTCTTCTCGCGAACATGCAGCCTGGGCTGTGTATGATTTTGGTTTGCGATGCGTCATTTCTTCAGCTTTTGCAGATATTTTTAAAAATAACTGTTTAAACATAGGTGTTTTACCAGTGCAGGTTTCTCCTGCTTTCGCAGCTAAATTGTTTGATGCCATTTTTGCTGACCCAAAAACTGAAATCGAGGTAGATTTACCTTCCCAAACGGTAACATTGTTAGCAACTGGTGAATCAGAGAAATTTGAGATTAATTCATACAAAAAAGAAAATATGTTGAATGGTTTTGATGATATTGATTATTTAAAAAATATCGAAGAAGAAATCACCACTTTTGCACAAACAAGACCTTTTTAATTCGTTTTTTTCATTCTATGGAGCAAAGGAAGATTGAAATTATGGACACAACACTTCGTGATGGAGAACAAACATCTGGAGTGTCTTTTTCTGTTTCTGAAAAATTAACGATTGCAAAATTATTACTAGAAGAATTAAAAGTTGATCGAATCGAAATTGCCTCAGCAAGAGTTTCTGATGGCGAAATGCGAGCAGTTCAAAAAATAACAGAATGGGCTTCTCAAAATAATTTTCTTGATAAAATAGAAGTATTGACTTTTGTTGATGAAGGAAAGTCTATAGATTGGATGTTGTCAACAGGCGCAAAAGTTCAAAATTTATTGACAAAAGGTTCTCTAAATCATTTAATACATCAATTAAAAAAAACACCTGACCAGCATTTTTCTGACATCAAAAAAACGATTGGATTAGCTCAGAAAAACCATATTAAAACCAATGTTTATTTGGAAGATTGGTCAAATGGTATGCGAAATTCAAAGGAATACGTATTTGAATATTTATCATTTTTAGCAACTCAACCCATTCAACGCATTTTATTGCCTGATACTTTAGGAATTTTAACTCCTTCAGAAACTTTTCAATTTATTTCAGAAGTTCGTGATAAATTCCCAACAATTCACTTAGATTTTCATGGTCACAACGATTATGACTTAGGGGTTGCCAATGCTATGGAAGCTGTAAAAGCAGGTATAAATGGTTTGCATTTAACTATAAATGGAATGGGCGAACGTGCTGGAAATGCACCAATGGCAAGTGTTATTGCAGTCATTAATGATTTTTTGGATGATATAAAAATCACTGCCAAAGAGAGTTCACTACACAAAGTAAGCAAACTTGTTGAAAATTTTTCTGGATTTAGAATCCCTGTAAATAAACCCATTGTTGGTGCAAATGTTTTTACCCAAACTGCTGGAATTCATGCAGATGGGGATAATAAAAACAATCTTTATTTTAATGATTTAATGCCAGAACGTTTTGGTAGAAAACGAAAATATGCTTTGGGTAAAACTTCAGGGAAAGCCAATATTCAGAAAAATTTACAAGATTTAGGAATTAGCTTGAATAACGAAGAGCTCAAAAAAGTGACCCAAAGAATCATAGAACTGGGCGATAAAAAAGAAGTAGTTTCTCAAGAAGACTTGCCTTACATTATTTCTGATGTGTTGGATAGTGATTCCATTGAACGAAAAGTAGTTGTTGAAAATTATGTATTGGGTCATGCAAAAGGATTGAAACCATCCACAACGTTGATGCTAAAAGTAGAAGGCGTTTTATATGAAGCACATGCTCAAGGAGATGGACAATTTGATGCTTTTATGAATGCCTTGAAAAAATTATACAAAACTCATAGTAAAAAAACAATTCCAAATTTGATTGATTACACAGTTAGAATTCCTCCAGGAAGTAATTCTGATGCATTGTGTGAAACTATCATCACTTGGAAGAGTGAAGCTAAAGAATTTATTACCAGAGGTTTAGATTCTGATCAAACTGTTTCTGCAATTAAAGCTACTGAAAAAATGTTGAACATTATTTAGACTGTTGTCTCTAGACGGTAGTATGTAGAAAAAATAAAAATAGAAACTAAAAATTGAATACGACAGTCCACTAAAGTCTTACGACTACTGTCTAAAAACTTAAATAATGAAATTAAAAATAGCCTTATTAGCAGGAGATGGTATAGGACCAGAAGTGATCGATCAAGCAGTAAAAGTTTCGGATGCTGTAGCACAAAAATTTGGACATGAAATTACCTGGAGACCTGCATTGACTGGTGCAGCAGCCATTGATGCTGTAGGTGAACCTTATCCTGATGAAACACATGAAATTTGTGTAACCTCCGATGCTGTTTTGTTTGGAGCCATTGGCCATCCAAAATATGATAATGATCCTTCAGCAAAAGTTCGTCCAGAGCAAGGTCTGTTGAAGATGAGAAAAAAATTAGGATTGTTTGCTAATGTACGTCCAACGTTTACATTTCCTTCTTTATTAGACAAATCACCTTTAAAAAGAGAACGAATTGAGGGAACTGATTTGGTTTTTTTAAGAGAATTAACAGGCGGAATTTACTTTGGTGAAAAGGGTAGAAGAGATGATGGAGAAACAGCTTTCGATAATTGTGTGTATACAAGAGAAGAAGTAAAACGTCTGGCAAAAAAAGGCTTTGAATTGGCAATGACTCGTAGCAAAAAATTGTGTTGTGTTGACAAAGCCAATGTTTTAGAAACTTCAAGATTGTGGAGAGAAACTGTGCAAGCCATGGAAAAAGACTATCCTGAAGTAACAGTTTCGTATGAATTTGTTGATGCAGTTGCCATGCGTTTGGTTCAATGGCCTAACAGTTATGATGTATTGATTACAGAAAATTTATTCGGAGATATTTTAACAGATGAAGCTTCTGTAATTTCAGGTTCTATGGGATTAATGCCAAGTGCTTCCATAGGTTCTGATATCGGATTGTTTGAGCCAATTCATGGTTCTTATCCGCAAGCAACAGGAAAAAATATTGCAAATCCAATGGCAACGGTGCTTTCTGCTGCAATGATGTTCGAAAATTTTGGTTTGATGAATGAAGGAAAAGCTATTAGAGATGTTGTTGAAAAAGCTTTGTCCGAAGGTATTGTTACAGAAGATTTAGCCGATAGGGGAAAATTTTTTGGAACAAAAGAAGTAGGTGACTGGTTAGCAAAAAATATTTAAATCGAATAAATTTTATAAAAAACAAGAGAGACTATATAATCATTATACAGTCTCTCTTTTTATATTATTTAACTTTCATCAATTCAACATCAAAAATCAATGTTGCATTTGAAGGAATTACACCACCTGCACCACGTTCTCCATATGCTAAATCAGACGGAATAACTAATCTTGCCTTATCACCTTCTTTTAAAAGTTGAATTCCTTCATCCCATCCAGAAATTACTTGACCAATACCTAGAGTAAAATCAATCGGTTCTTTGCGTTTATAAGACGAATCAAAAACTGTTCCGTCCAATAATTGACCTTTGTAATGTACTGAGACTTTTGATCCTTTTTCAGCTTTTTTTCCGTCACCTTTTTGAATGATTTGATAACGTAAACCAGTTTTTGTTTCATTAAATCCAGCAGCAATTGTATCTAAAATTTCTTTTTGTTTTCTTTTAGCTTCCGCTTCATGCTTTGCTCTAGCTCCTTCAAAATTTCTAAAAGCTTCAATTGCATTGAATTTTTCTGCTTCAGATCCAACTCTTATAATTTCAATTGACATGGTATCGCCTTGCGAAACAGCATCAACCACATCCTGTCCTTCAACAACTGAACCAAAAACGGTATGTTTTCCATCTAACCAAGGAGTAGGAACGTGTGTAATATAAAATTGACTTCCGTTTGTTGCAGGACCTGAATTAGCCATTGCTAATTTTCCCGGGGCATTGTGTTTTAATTCTGGATGAAATTCATCATCAAATTTATAACCAGGATTTCCTGTTCCAGTTCCTAAGGGACAACCTCCTTGGATCATAAAATCAGGAATGACTCTATGAAATTTTAATCCGTTATAATATGGAGCACCTTGAGGTTTTGAGCTGTTTTCAAGATTTCCTTCTGCTAAAGCAACAAAATTACCTACTGTTCCTGGTGTTCTTTCGTGCTCTAATTGTACTAAAATTTCACCTTTTTCGGTGGTGAATTTTGCGTAAATTCCGTTGTTCATATTTTAAATTTATATTGGTTCTATTACTTTCTTGAGTTTAAAATGGATAATCCGTAAGATAATCCAATATTGATATTTGATGAATTTACATTTCCAAAAGGAGACCACATTTGACCACCGGAGGTATGAATTGAAAAATCATCATTATAATGATAATTTATTCCAAGAGTTGGTCTTACTAAAATTCCCTCCCCAGAATCAACTCTTCCACCACCGGCGACACCCCCAGATAATTCTAAAAATGTCGAAAATTTTTCATTCAAAAACTTATTACTTTTTATTCCAATTCCAAAAGTACCTTGTGCATATCCTCCTGATTCTCCTTCATAAGCAAAAGATGCCTCACCAGCTAAATAATATCGATGATTCAGATCGTAGTTTAATTTAATTGCAATCAAATTTAAATCACTATTAGGAATTCCAAATTTTGCTACATCAAAATATGTTTGATTTTGAGCAGAAATCTGGATCCCTTGAGTTTTTATTTTAGTGATTTTTTCATTGCTAAAAGGATTAGTAGTTCCTCCACTTAAGTTGTAGTATTTTAAACTAAATCCGGCTGTATAAGCCTCAAAAGTTCCTCCAATTGATCTGTGATATCCTCCGTGAATACTGATTCCAAATTTATTCGTCAAACGAATATCAAAACCAGCATTTGGATACATGGTTAAGCCGCCTTCTGGAAAAATTCTACCTCCCGCAGCACCAATTCCAGCTTTTGCAAATAAGTTTATATGTTTTGTTTCAATAAAATTTTTTCCAACTCCAAAAAACACATCCATAAATCCCGCAACTAATCCACTGTACATGGCATCAGCATGAGCATAAATAAACGTATTTGAATTTAAATAACGTTGAAATTCAAAACCTAAGATTGATAAGGTTTCTCTTAGAGGTCTGTATTGAGGAGTGGTAGTTATATCTGCTCTAGACATTCCAACTGGAAAAAAATAATCAAATGTTACTTGCTGAACGTTTTTTGTAGCAGGGTTTTTCCAAAATTCATCTGTATTTAGATTCGCTATTTCGAATGTTTTTTGTGCTTCTTTATAAGAAGTTACTCTCATTAAACTTGGAATTTCAACAAAAAAAGAAACATTATCATTTTTTTGAATTCCAGTAAAAAAGTTTACATAACCATATTGAACTCCAAATGAAACTCCTTTTGCTTTATATTGAAGTCCAGCACTTGGGTATAAAATTCCACCACCATTTACCAAACTTCTATAACCGCCACCACCACCAAAATGGACATTAGCATCAAAAAAAAGATTTTTATATATTGGGGTATTTACACCTAAATTCACTCCTAATGTAAATAATCCTCCTTGATCTCCTGTTATTGCAGTATGAAAACCTGCTCCTGTATATAACCAATCATTTAAAGGAATATTATAATTTAAACCCACAAAACCCATTCTTGGTTTTAGTGTATAATTTACTTGATTAGTTGGTTGATGAACTAAAATATAGTTTAGCCTTATTGAATTTCTAAATTCTCTTCTTTCAATTTCTGAGAATGAATACTTCGTCTGTGAATAGCTTTTATTGACAATTAAAAGAAATATAAAAAAAATAATTTTTTTCATAAAAACTTTATTTGAATTCACTGGTAAAATGCAATTTTACAGAGGGATATTTACTTAAAGTCATTTGAATTGTAAACTCAGAATCAGCTAAGAAAACCAGTTGACCTTGTTTGTCTTTTGCCAAATATCGCTGTTTTACTCTTAGAAACTCTTGGAATTCTTCATTTTTTGGATTGGTAGCTTCTACCCAACAAGCTTTGTGAACTTGCAATGGCTCGTAAGTACATTTTGCTCCATATTCATGCTCCAAACGATATTGAATTACCTCGTATTGCAATGCACCAACTGTTCCAACAACTTTACGACCATTCATTTCTATGGTGAATAATTGAGCAACTCCTTCATCCATTAATTGATCCAGTCCTTTGAATAATTGTTTGGATTTCATAGGATCTGCATTATTTACATATCTAAAATGTTCAGGAGAAAAACTCGGAATTCCTTTAAAATTCAGTACTTCTCCTTCAGTCAAAGTATCACCAATTTTAAAATTTCCAGTATCATGCAATCCCACAATATCTCCTGCATACGATTCTTCAACAATTTCTTTTTTCTCGGCAAAAAAAGCATTTGGACTCGAAAATTTTAGATTTTTACCATGTCTAACGTGTAAATAAGGAGAATTTCTTCTAAAAACACCTGATACGATTTTTACAAATGCCAATCTATCTCTGTGTTTTGGATCCATGTTTGCATGAATTTTAAAAACAAATCCTGTCATTTTTTCTTCTTTTGAATCTACCAATCTTTCTTCAGATTTTTTTGGTTGAGGTGATGGAGCAATTTCAATAAAAGCATCCAACAATTCTTTTACTCCAAAATTATTCAAAGCTGAACCAAAAAAAACAGGTTGTAAATCACCTTTTAAATATGCGTCATGAGAAAATGCTGGATATACTTCTTCGATCAAATTCAATTCTTCTCTCAATGTATTTGCAGCTTTTTCTCCAATTACTTTTTCTAATTCAGGATTAGAAACATCTGTAAATTCGATACTTTCTGTTATGGATGTTTTTGATTTTTCAGAAAAAAGGTTTAATTTTTTTTCCCAAATGTTATAAATTCCTTGAAAATCATAGCCCATTCCAATTGGAAAACTCATAGGTGTTACATGCAAACCTAATTTTTGCTCTACTTCATCCAATAAATCGAAAGCGTCTTTTCCTTCCCTGTCTAATTTATTGATAAAAACAAGCATTGGAATACTTCTCATCCTACAAACTTCCACTAACTTTTCAGTTTGTGGTTCTACACCTTTTGCAACGTCAATTACTACAATTACACTATCTACTGCTGTTAAAGTTCGGAAAGTATCTTCAGCAAAATCTTTGTGACCAGGTGTGTCAAGAATGTTGATTTTTTTATCTTTATAAATAAAAGCCAGTACAGATGTTGCAACAGAAATTCCACGTTGACGCTCAATTTCCATAAAATCGGACGTGGCAGTTTTTTTGATTTTGTTATTTTTTACGGCTCCTGCTTCTTGAATAGCACCTCCAAAAAGTAATAATTTTTCTGTGAGAGTCGTTTTTCCTGCATCTGGATGTGAAATAATTCCAAAAGTTCTTCTAAGTTGTATTTCTTCTAAAAAACTCATTTACAAATTTTGAGGTGCAAAGATACAGTTTAGATTGCCAATTATCAATCTAAAATTTCAATCGTCATTTTGATTTCTTCTACAGGCCATTCATCAGCGCCAACTTTTACTTTCGATATTTTTTCCATAGTATCAAACCCCGATATTACTTCCCCAAAAACAGTGTGCTCTCCATCCAAATGATGCGCTCCTGATCTCTTTTGGACGATATAAAATTCAAAAGGACTAGAGAGTTTTCTGGGATTATCTTCCCATTTTCTTGCTGCTGCAAGTGCACCAAATTTGTGAGTTCGGGTTTTTACAAATTCGGGTTTAAGTAAATAATTTCCGTATTTACTTCGTTGTTTTCTGGTCAATAAATTATCAGAATTTCCTCCTTGGATCACAAAATTTTTAGCTACTCTGTAAAAAACTGTGGAGTTTAAATATCCCTTTTTTGTTAAGAAAACAAAGTTTGCTCTATGGATGGGTACATCTTCAAAAAGGCGTAATTTGATATCGCCAAATCGTGTTTTGATAATGATTTTTGTATCCAGGTTTTCTTTTCCATATGATTCAAGAAAGATTTCTGTATTTTTATTATTCAAGCTATCATCCTCAATTTCAGGTCTTTTTTTAGCTTTTTCCTCTATAGAATTTTTATTTGATTTTATCGTTTTAATCTCTTTTTTAGAAGTTCTTGAATTGCATTGGATTGAAAAAACAATGCTTATCAGTAATAAAAAACTGTAAGATGAATTCACTTTTTTAAATTTCGATTTGATTTTCAAAGATAAGACTTCAAAATAAAACAGTAGAAAGATGCTATTGTTTTACCGTAATTTTAAATTTTTTTATGCAAGTAGTTTGGCATATCTTTGCAAAGTATGGAGGAATTAGTGATTTTAGTAGACGAAAATGACAATCAAATTGGGCTGATGCCTAAGATGGAAGCTCATGAAAAAGCATTGCTACATAGGGCTTTTTCAGTTTTTGTTTTTAATAAAAATGGCGATTTGATGATTCAACAAAGAGCAGCTACTAAATATCATTCACCGCTTTTATGGACAAACACTTGTTGCTCGCATCAAAGAGCAGGAGAGAGCAACATAGAAGCTGGTAAAAGAAGATTGTTTGAAGAAATGGGTTTTTCTACAGAATTAGAAGAGGTTTTTTCTTTTATTTACAAGGCACCTTTTGATAATGGACTTACTGAACACGAATTGGATTATGTTTTAATAGGTAGTTTTGATGGTGAACCAAACATCAATAAAGAGGAAGTTGAGAGTTATAAATGGATGTCTTTAAAGGATGTAAAAACAGATATTGAAAACAATCCAGCAATCTATACAGCTTGGTTTCAAATTATATTTAATAAATCGTATGAAAAATTAGCAAATGGCAAAAGTAACCGTTCATAGAAAAGCACATTTTAATGCTGCTCACAGATTATATAGAAAAGATTGGAGTGATGAAAAAAACTTTGAGATTTTTAGTAAATGCAGTAATCCAAATTTTCACGGTCACAACTACGAATTGATTGTGTCTCTAACAGGAGAAATAAATCCTGAAACTGGTTATGTGTATGATTTAGGGATTTTAAAGAATTTGATTAAAATTGAAATCGAAGATTGTTTTGATCATAAAAATCTGAATATTGAAGTTCCAGAATTTAAGGAATTGAATCCAACTGCTGAAAACATTTGTGTTGTTACCTATAATAAATTACGTAAGCATTTACCACAAAACTTAGATTTGAAAATTACACTGTATGAAACTCCAAGAAATTTCGTAAGTTTCGAAGGATAGAAAAGCGGTTTTTATTATTTTTTTAAAATGTAATTTTTGTCATTACTAAATATTTAGTATCATTATAGAGCTTTAATTTAACTACCTTTCACACACAACATAAAGCAAATATTTTTAATAAAATTTCCATAATTAGAATTTTAATTTTATTAAATTATTTTTTTAAATAAGACAACATATATTATATTTAGAATCTTTTCAACAATTACTTTCTAATATTGAAAAAAAATAAACATGAAAAATTTACAGCTTCTAAAATTTACACCCATTTTAAAGGATAAAATTTGGGGAGGAGAAAAATTAGTAACAATTTTACACAAAAACTCTGATAGGAAAGATATTGGCGA
>Ga0209652_1002559_pt1 | contig 13995 bp, 9 predicted proteins | sample SaaInl74LU_5_DNA_FD_184641 | JGI IMG/M metagenome (GOLD analysis project Ga0209652, IMG submission 184641) | Marine microbial communities from expanding oxygen minimum zones in the Saanich Inlet - ESP_74LU_5_DNA (SPAdes) (version 2) | ecosystem: Environmental > Aquatic > Marine > Intertidal zone ...
GTGCGGGAACGCGTTGCTCAGAGGGATGAGATCGCTTTGAAGTCGCCTTTCAAGGACTGATAGAGCTGTTGGTAGATCGGGAACCGAGCCCAAAATTCGTATCGAATTGAATGTCGTTTCTCCGCAACCATTCAACATTCAAAACCAGTTCCATGGAGTTTACCCTCTGTATTTTGCGCCAGAACATCGCGTCGGAGGCGTCAATGGACGAGGCATGCTTGGGGTATTTTGCTCTCCATGGGTTCTTTCCAATTCCGAGCAAAATGGAATGAAAAAAAAGGTTGTCCGGATGGTCCAGTTGATTCAAAAACTTAGCAAAGCCGAGCACTTCGTCTTCAATCAGCTCAACATCGTCATCGCACAGAATCGCAAATTGAAATGTTGCGTTTTGGAGGAGCAAATTCCTGCTGCTTGACAGCCCCGTTTGAGGGGTGTTGATCACGAGCAAGCATCCATCCTCTTCGCGCGACTCCACGTGGAATCTAGCTGGGTCTTGGTTGACAACGACAGTGGGCAGATCCAGGTTTCTGACATTGGCAACCAATGCTTTGTTGTCCCATAACCGACCACGCATCGTGCTGATGATGATTCCGAGGTTATGTTGTTGCCGACTGTCCACGGATCTTTGCTTGGCTTCGTGCGTTGAAGTTACTTCGGAATCTTTCGAATGCGCAAACTTTTCGGCGTGACCTCGAGGTACTCGTCGTCGTTGATGAATTCCATCAACTCTTCGAGGGACATTTTGCGTGCAGGGGCGATGCGCAGCCCTTTGTCGGCGCCGGATGCCCGCATGTTCGTGAGCTTCTTGCCCCGAACGAGGTTGAGTTCCATGTCGTTTTCGCGGCTTCCTTCGCCGACGACTTGACCTTTGTAAATCTCTTCACCTGGATCGATGAAGAAGATGCCTCGGTCTTGGAGCCGGTCAATTTCGTAGGCCCGCGCTTGGCCCAATTCAGAGGACACCAAAGAGCCAGTGGACCGCGTTGCGAGTTCTCCAGCCCATGGCTCGTAGCCATCGAATCGGTGCGTCATGACCGCCTCGCCAGCCGTTGCGGTCAAAACTTGGTTCCGCAGTCCGATCAGTCCCCGGGAGGGAATCCGGAATTCAAGGTGTTGCAAGTCGCCCTTTGCCTCCATGACTTGCAATTGCCCCTTGCGCATCATCACAAGTTCGGTGGCCTTGCCCGCGCTGGATTGCGGCACATCGATCACCAGGTGCTCGAATGGTTCATGGGTGGCACCGTCGACCTCGCGGAGGAGCACTTGGGGCTTGCCGATTTGGAGTTCATAGCCCTCCCGGCGCATGGTTTCAATCAAAACGGACAAGTGCAGGATGCCTCGGCCGAAGACATTCCAACGGTCTTCGCTGTCGGTGGGCTCCACGCGCAACGCGAGGTTCCGCTGCAGCTCCGCGTCCAATCGCTCGCGGATGTGGCGGGACGTGAGGAATTCACCGTCCTTGCCCAGGAACGGCGAGGTGTTGATGGTGAACAGGAGGGACATGGTGGGTTCGTCCACAGCAATGCGAGGCATCGCGTCCGGTTGTTCGAGGTCCGTGACCGTGTCACCGATTTCAAAGCCTTCCATGCCTGTGATGGCACAAAGGTCTCCCGCCCGCACATGGTCCACCTTTGTTCGACCCAGCCCACTGAAAACGTACAACTCCTTTGCGCGAACCTTCCGCACCCCGTCCGCTGTGCACAGGGCGTAGTCCTTGTTCGCGTGAAGATCCCCGCGGAACAAGCGCCCAATGGCAATTCGTCCTGTGTAGCGCGAGTAATCGAGGGAAGTGATTTGCAATTGCGGCGTGCCCTCTACGTAAGGGGCAACGGGTGCATGTTCGAGGATGACATCGAGCAGATAAGTGACGTCAGAAGCGGGTTTGGCCCAATCCTCGCCCATCCAGCCCATCTTCGCCGACCCATAGACAGTCGGGAAATCCAATTGTTCTTCCGTGGCGCCCAGCGTGAACATCAGGTCGAACACCGCCTCCTGAGCCACATCTGGCGTGCAATTTTCCTTGTCCACCTTGTTGACGACCACGATGGGCTTCAAGCCCAGTTCGAGGGCCTTGCCCAACACGAACCGCGTCTGCGGCATCGGCCCTTCGAAGGCATCCACGACGAGCAACACGGCATCCGCCATTTTCAGCACCCGCTCCACCTCACCACCGAAGTCAGCGTGGCCTGGCGTGTCGATGAGGTTGATTTTCACATCCTTCCACACCGCGGAGACATTCTTCGCCAAGATGGTGATGCCCCGTTCCCGTTCAAGGTCGTTGTTGTCGAGGATCAATTCACCGGTTTCTTTCCGGCTGTCGACGACTTGGCACTGGTGGATGATTTTGTCGACGAGGGTGGTCTTGCCGTGGTCGACGTGGGCGATGATCGCCACATTGCGGATTCCGCTCATATATAAGGTGTTCAATGGCGGCGCGAAGAACGGGATTTTTCTTGCACGTTAGACCAAATCCAATCTGCCTTTTCATTATCTTTGCCGTCCGCTTTGCCCGGATGGCGGAATTGGTAGACGCGCACGACTCAAACTCGTGTTCCTAACGGAGTGTGGGTTCGATTCCCACTCCGGGTACAAAAAAGCCCCGACGCATGAAGCGCTCGGGGCTTTTGCTTTGATGGAACCTGCGGTTTTTGACCGAAGTTTGTTCCAAACCGATTCCAGATGCAAAGACTCTTATTTCTGTTTGCTTTGACCTTGTCTTTGACGCCGGTGGTGGCGCAATTGACGGCGCCCCAAGTGCTGCATGGTGATACCGTTTATCAGGATGTGTTGGAGGCGTTCCCATTGGCTTTGCCGGCCGAGGATGGCTCGACGGTTTGGGATGCGACAGCCGTTGCGGTGTTGGACCAAACCATGAGCGCGGTTTCCACCGCGGCGCTGACCCCGTGGGGCAAGTCTTTTCCCAATGCCGCGTTTGGCATGAACGCTGCTGGGACATCGACCTACTATTCCTTTTCTGAGGGAAGCACGTATTATGGCGGTGTGCAAGGTGGCGTTGTGGTGGCTTACAGTGATCCGGAGGTGTACATGCCGTTGCCTTTTGGTCCGGAAATCGGACAGGTGTGGACAGACGAGTTTTCCGCAGCCTATGTAGTGGATGGCGAGGAAACGGTTCGATCTGGCAATGTCACAGCCACTTACCGGGGAATGGGCACCCTGAACCTCGCCAGTGGAGAGGTGCTGTCAGACATTCACATGGTCGATTTGCAGGAGGTGATTGTGGATACCCTGCCTTCGGGTTGGGTGTATACTGCGGAGTTGAATTCACGGCAATTGCTTGATGGCGTGTTTTTCGTGTCGCGATTGTCGTCGGTGGAAATTGTGGAGACGCTGTACGACGAGGCCGGCGAGGTTTTGGATGGAGCCACGACGAATTTTGGGCTGCAATTGACGGATTACGTCATGGATGTCCCGCTTGCCGCATCCAATCAACCAGCGCGTTTCGCTCTTTTTCCGAATCCAGCTCGATCGGGAGCGCCCGTGACCATTGTTTGGCCGGCCTTGGCACCGGGTCCTTCATCCGTTGCCATTGCGGACGCATCGGGTCGAGAGGTTTGGCGGGAGCAGGTTTGGCCTGGTGCGCAAGCCACAACCTTTGTTTTGCCAGCTGACCTTGCGCCGGGAACCTACATTCTGCGCGCTTCGGGCAATTCCTACGTCCCACAATCCTTTGTGATTCAGCCATGAAGGAGTCCCATCAGTCCATCCTTTCGGATTTGCGCCGCATCATTCGAGCAGTTAACCTCGAAGGCAAGCGCGTGGAGCGCGAGTACGGTGTCAGCATTCCGCAGTACCTGTGCCTCAGTTACTTGAATGACCGTACGGATTACATCGCGTCCATGAAGGAAATCAAGGAGGCGTTGCAACTCAACCCTAGCACCACCACGGGGATTGTGCAGCGACTGGAGCGGAATGGTTTCGTTGCGAAGCTTCCCAAATCCCAGGACAAAAGAAAATCGTTGATCATTCTCACAGATCGCGGCGCTGGCATTGTTCGAGAGAATCCACAGATCCTTCACGACAAGATTGTCGAGCGAATGGACAGCTTGTCAGTTGCTGATTTCCAAAAGTTAAAGTCCTCATTTGACACAATCATTGACTTCTTGGAAATCGAGCGGGTGGATGCTGCACCGATCGTGACGGCCGAAACAGAATTCCACCAGCCTGGCCAGCTTCCAGGCGAGGAGTGAGGAGGCCATTTTGTTTCTGTAGAAAATAGTGTCTAGGTTTGCAGGGCGATTCACCAAATCGACTGCTTCTTATGCTGCAATACAAAACAACTTGGCGGACGTTCCGCTCGGCTGGTGCACGTCACGCACTGCTCTTCAGCATGTTCATTGGGTTGTTGGGGACTGCGGGCGCATTGAATGCGCAATCGCTGCAGATCTCCGGCACCGTCAGCGACACAGAAGGCCTGCCTTTGCCGGGTGCCAATGTGATTGTGGATGGAACCCAGCGAGGCGTTGTCACCATGCCCGACGGAACCTTCTCGTTGGAAGTCCAGGCGAATGACAAGCAGCTGCTGGTCAGTTTTGTCGGCTACCAGTCGAAAGTGGTGCCATTGGACGGCCGGAAAACTTACAAAATCAAGCTGTCCGGCGTCATCGGAATCGATGAGGTGGTTGTAACGGCACTTGGGGTCAAGCGTTCTGAGAAATCCCTGGGCTATGCCATCCAAAAGCTGGATGGCCAGCAAGTCAATCAAGTGCCTGCGACGAACATCGTGAATGGTTTGAACGGCAAGCTCGCCGGTGTGAACATTCAGGGTTCGGCGGCAGGTCCTACGGCTTCGGCGAACATCACCATTCGCGGTGAAAACTCTTTGTCTGGCGACAACCAAGCGCTGTTTGTGGTGAACGGCATTCCGATCACAAATGGGCTGTTCTCTCCGGGCGACGGTTTGAATGGTTCGACCACGATTGATTTCGGAAACGCGGCCCAAATCATCAACCCGGATGACATTGCGGAGATTTCGGTTCTGAAGGGTCCTGCTGCTGCGGCTTTGTACGGCACCCGTGCTGCGAATGGCGTGATCTTGGTCACCACGAAAACCGGCCAGGGCGCAAAGGGATGGGGAGTCACCTTGAACAGCACCACCACGTTTTCGAGTGTGCTGCGCCTCCCCGACTACCAAGACGAATATGGTGTCGGTGGATACGGTCGGTACAGCTACAATGGCGGAACAACGTACACGGGGGATTATTACGATGCTTTCGGCGAGAATTGGGGTCCGCGCATGGACGGGACACCGATTGTGCAATGGAATTCCAATGGTGAGGCGGTGCCTTTCACCGCAGCGCCGGACAACATCCGCAACTTCTTCCAAACCGGCATCACCACCCGAAACCACGTGGCTGTGGCCAATCAGACGGATGAAGGAGATTTCCGCATGGCGTACACGAACTTGAAGAGCCGCGGCATCGTGCCCAACACGGATTTGGGCCGCCACACCATGAGCATGAGCGCCGGGCAGACCATCAATGAACGCCTGCGCGTTCGGATGAACGCGAATTACGTACGAAGTGGCAGCGACAACGTGCCCAACGCCGGATACGATGAGAGCAGCTCCATCATGTACAACTGGATTTGGTTCCAACGCAATGCGAGCATCGATGATTTGCAGAATTACTGGAAGCCAGGTCTGGAGAATGTTCAGCAAAGCAACGTGGAGGAGTTGTGGACAAACAACCCTTGGTTTGTGGTCAATGAGAACACGAACGCCTTCACCGCGGATCGTTTGTTCGGAAATGCTTTGGCGGAGTTGGACTTGACAGATCGTTGGAGTGTTCGCTACCGTTTCGGGGTGGACATCAACAACGACAGCCGGCAATTCCGCCGCGCGATGTCCACGAAGTCCGTTTTGCTCGGAAGCTACCGCGAGGACGAGTTGAGCTTCATGGAGACGAACAACGAAATCCTTTTCAGCTATGATGGACTGGATTACGACAAGGATTTGAACTTCAACTTCAAAGCGGGTGGAAACATCATGCGCCAAGAGAGCTCGACACTTCGGGCGAACGCGCCACAGTTGCTGATTCCTGGCATTTACAATTTGGGCAATTCGCGGACGGCTGTCATCAATGACCAATTCCGCTACAACAAAGGCATCAACAGCCTTTTCGCCGTGGCAAACTTCAGTTACAAGAATTACCTGTACTTGGATGTGACGGGCCGGAACGATTGGAGCTCGACGTTGCCTTCGGAGAACAACAGCTATTTCTATCCCAGCGTTTCGTTGAGTGCGATTCTGTCGGAGATCATCGACATCCAGCCCACATCGAATTTGTCGTTTGCGAAGTTGCGCGCAGCATATGCTGAGGTCGGGGGAGACACCAATCCCTATCGCATTCGGAACATCTATGAGTATGACAATGCATGGGGAGAGTTTCCGGTGGCGGGCGAGAGCGCTCAGTTGAACAATGCGAACTTGCTTCCGGAACGAACAACCTCTGTGGAAGTGGGATTGGACATGCGGTTTTGGAATGGACGGTTGGGCTTGGATTTGGCCTGGTACAATCTGGTCTCCAGAGACCAAATCGTGAACTTGCCGCTCGCTTCAACTTCTGGCTACACCAGCCGAATTTTGAACTCGGGAGAAATTCAGAACCAAGGTCTTGAGCTCGTGTTGAGCGGGACGCCGGTGGAGAATGAAAAGCTGGTTTGGAACTCGACGTTGAACTTCACACGCAATCGAAGCGAGGTGTTGTCATTGCCGGATGAAATCACGTCTTACCAAATGATCGCAGACGTCTATCCCAATGACGGTGGCCAGGACTTGAGCCTCGAGGCGATTGAAGGGCAGCCGTTGGGACAACTCGTCGGTTTGGGCTTCCAGCGGGATGACGAGGGGAACATCATTCATGCGAACGGCTTGCCATTGCTGACGCAGGACAAGGTTTCCGCAGGGACTTACCAGCCGGACGCGCTGATCGGTTGGGACAACAATTTCACCATCGGCCGTTTCTCGGTGGGCATGCTGCTTTCGGCCCAAATCGGCGGAAAAATTTACAGCCGCACCCACGCGCTCAGCGCCACAGGCGGTGCCATCACGAACAACGACGACCCGAACCTTGATCTGAGCACTTTGGAAGGGCGTGAAACCTATGATGTGTCTTACGATGCAGAGGGCGTTCCGGTGTACACCGCTGTCGGGCAAGACAGCTGGGGTGTTGTGGGACCAGGGGTGATGTACGACGACAGCGGGAACCTTGTTGAGAACACGGTGGCCGCTCCGACGCGGGACTACTTCTATGCATACTATGGCAACGGTTTCAGCCGAGACAACATCGAGGCGGCCACATATGATGCGACTTACTTGAAATTGCGTGAGCTCCGGGTCGGCTATGCGTTGCCTCAGTCGTTCGCTGACAAAATCGGTGCACAAAGCGCGACGGTGTCCTTGGTCGGTCGCAACTTGCTGTTGTTCACGAAGGTGCCTTCAATTGACCCGGAGACCTATTCGATTCGTGGTGGAACTTTTGTGCCAGGCTTTGAATCCACTTCGCTTCCGACGATGCGGACAGTGGGTTTCTCCCTCAACCTCAACTTTTGATTTGAAAAGACAGTCCAGATGAAAAACACATTGAAAAATATGACAAAGGCACTGACGGTCTTGGGGTTGGGAGGATTGGTTTTGGTGGGGTGCGACAAGCTCGAAGACCTCAACGAAAACCCCAATCAGCCGGAGAGCGTCACGGCGGACATCATGTTGCCAGGGGTGATTCGCGACATCAGCAACACCTTGGTTGGACATGCATTCTTCATTTCGAATTGTGCTTCCCAGCACACGGCCAAGTCGCTGCGAAATGAGGTGGACATCTACAATTGGAATTCTGCGCCCATCATCGGCGTGGAGCCTTTGTGGCAGGGACTTTACGGTGCACTTCGGGACATTGAGAACATCGAACGTGTGGCCACTGCTGAGGGCAATGACCACATGTTGGCCGTGGGTAAGACCTTGCGTGCGTTCGCTTTCAGCGTTTTGACGGACACCTACGGTGACGTTCCTTATTTCGAGGCGCTCGCGGGGGAGGAGGGGATCTTCACCCCAGTGTACGACAGCCAGGAGAACATCTACTTGGCAGAAGGTGGATTGTTGGATTTGCTTGATGAGGCCCACGATTTGTTCCAAACTGGAAGCGGATCCATTTCTGGCGACATCCTTTATGGTGGCGATGCGGACTTGTGGAATCGCTTTGCCAATGCATTGCACCTTAGGTTGTTGATGCACGCCTCGGGTGCAACGGATGTGGCGGCAGAGTTTGCTGATGTGGCAACCCGTCCGTTGATGGAAGGGGTGGCACACAACGCGGCTTTGACGTACACGGGTTCGTTCCCCAATGAATTCCCATTGATTCCTTTCAAGACAGGCGATTTTGAATCGGTTCGTTTGGGTGAGCAAATTGTGGCGCATTTCACCGCGACAAATGATCCCCGGTTGATGGCGTATGGCCGGCCCACAGATGCCACCATTGGCACAGACAATGAGGAGTTTGCCGGTTGGATCAATGGCGGCAAGGGATGCGATGACTCCGGGTCCCGTTTGGGCTATGCGTACTACGACTATCCAGGCCATCCGGTGGCACCCGAAAAGGCCAAGGGGGTTTGGTTGAGCTATGCCGAGCAGGAGTTTGTGTTGTCAGAAGGCGCTTTCAATGGCTGGACGTCAGGAGATGCAGAGGCCCATTACAACAACGGGATTGTCGCGTCCATGATGGATCATGAGGCGAATCCCGAAGACACGGGTTTAGCGAGCGTTGATGACTTCTTGGCACAGCCGGAAGTGGCCTACGATGGCACGCTATTGAGAATTCAGGAGCAAAAATGGGCGGCGCTCTATTTCCACGGGATGGAAGGCTATTTCGAGGTCCGTCGCTGGTACAGTGCGGCTTCGGGTGACTGGGCGGCACTGCCATTCTTGACGCCTCCTTGCAACAACACGAACGGGGACATGTTGCCCTTGCGTTTTGTTTACCCAGGTGAGGAGCAGAGCTTGAACGGAGAGAATTACAACAATGCCATTCAATCCTACGGAGGCAATGACTTCAATGGAGCGATGTGGCTTGTAGGCAACTGAGTTGAGTGGTCACTGGATGAGGGGCATCAGCTCGTCAGAATGTGACAACAAGCGCCCGGTCTTTGTGCCGGGCGTTTTTTATTTTCGCTGCGAATGAAATCAGAATCCGCCCTTTCTCGCTGGTACCACCGCCACTTCAATTTGAGCCTGCCGGTCTTTGTTCCGGCCGCGGCAATTGTCTTTGTGTTTGTCCTCTCCACGTTTGTGGCAAGGACAGAGATCGAATCCTTCTTCACCGATTTTCAAGTTTCTGCCTACAAGAATTTTGGGTGGATGTTGATTTTGACAGTGAACCTCGCCTTTTTGGCTGCGCTGTGGTTTGCGTTGGGGAAGTATGGACGTGTGCGGATTGGTGGGGCGGATGCCGTGCCAGAATTCAAGAAGGGAACTTGGCTGGCCATGCTGTTTTCGGCAGGGATGGGGATTGGGTTGGTGTTTTTCGGCGTTGCCGAGCCTATGATTCACTTCAAGCAGCCGCCCTATCCGCTGGACGGACAGCCCGATCGAGCGGCACTGGCCTTCCAGGTCAGCTACTTGCACTATGGGGTGTATCCATGGGCTGTCTATGGCATCGTGGGCTTGGGCATGGCCTTTTTCACCTTCAATCGGGGCCTTCCGCTTTCTATACGAAGCATTTTTTACCCCATCCTGGGCCAACGCATCTATGGCGTGATCGGTCACACCATTGATGTGGTCGCCGTGATTGCCACCTTGGTGGGGCTTGCAACATCTTTGGGTTTTGGTGTTCAACAAATCGCCTCTGGGCTCGCGCATTTGACACCCTTGGAGTCCTCCGTGAACTTCCAAGTTTTGCTCATTGCCATCATCACCTTGTTTGCGACCATTAGTGTGGTGACAGGATTGAAAAAGGGGGTGAAGTTGCTTTCGGAGCTCAACATTTGGTTGGCCATCGGCCTGATGCTTCTGGTCTTGATTGTGGGGCCGACGGTGAAAATCCTGGATGTCTTTGTCCAGTCAACGGGAAATTATTTGCAGAACATCATTTCGCTGGGCACATGGACGGAGGCCTTTCGGCGAGATGGAGAGTGGCAGCATGACTGGACGGTGTTTTACTGGGCTTGGTGGATTGCATGGTCGCCCTTTGTGGGCATTTTCATAGCCCGGATCAGCAAGGGCAGAACGGTTCGAGAGTTTTTGTTGAACGTCTTGATCGTTCCAGTGCTCTTTACATTTTTCTGGTTCTCGGTGTTTGGAACATCTGCGCTGGAATTGGAGTTGGCCGGGATCAGCGCCGTGGGGGAGGCGATCGAAGCGGACTTGAGCACCGCGCTGTTTGTGATGCTCGAGCAGTATCCGCTGGCCATTTTCACGAGCGTCGTCGGCATTTTGTTGGTCACCAGTTTTTTCGTCACCAGTTCGGACAGTGGTTCGCTCGTCGTGGACATGTTGACCAGTGGAGGCGCGCTGGACGCGCCTGTGGGTCAGCGAATCTTCTGGGCCATCACAGAAGGGGCGGTCGCTGCAGCGTTGTTGATGGGTGGGGGGTTGAAGGCCATGCAATCGATGAGCATCGCGGCGGGGATTCCTTATGCGTTTTTGGTCCTTGTGATGATTTTTAGCATCCGCAAGGGCCTTCATGCAGAGTGGTTGGCCCTGCCAGAGACAAAGAAACCGATGGGCCCCAAGTTGGAGAAGGTCAAGCGCCACAAGCGCAAAAAAGGCCGCGCTCAGTAAGCGCGTTCGTCTCGGCCTTCCATATAATACACGAAAGCGCGGTTGACCACTTTGTGCCCTCCGGGCGTGGGGAAGTTGCCGGTAAAATACCAGTCGCCGGTGTGGTTGGGGCAGGCCTTGTGCAGCCCTTCAATGCTCTGGAAAATGATTTTCACCTCCGCCTTCATTCCTTCAGGGGTGAGCAGCAGGGAAATCCTGTCGGAAATCTCATCGGGCGTGAAGGGCGCGTAAATGGCTTTCACTTGATTGCTGTTCTGCTCTTTCGGCAAGGAAATCTGCGCCTTGCATTGCGCATAGGTTTCTTCCAGGATATGGGCCAAACCGCGCTCCTGCAACAAACTCACAGCGGCCTGAAAGGCGATGAAGTCCCCGAGTTTGGCCATGTCAATGCCATAACAATCCGGATAGCGAATTTGAGGCGCGCTGGAAACCACAACGATGCGGCGCGGTTCGAGCCGGTCGAGGATGCGCAGGATCGAGCGTTTCAGTGTCGTGCCGCGCACAATGCTGTCATCGATGACGACCAGATTGTCCACGCCGGCCCGAACCGTGCCATAAGCGATGTCATACACGTGGGCGACCAAATCATTTCGGCTGGCGTCCTCTGTAATGAAGGTGCGAAGCTTGGCGTCCTTGATGGCCACTTTTTCGATGCGCGGCCGCTCGCGCAAAATGTCGTTCACTTCTTGCGGATCGGGGTTTGCGCCGAGGCCGATGATGCGGGAGATTTTCGACTGGTTCAAGTGGTCTTCGAGCCCCTTGATGAGCCCGTAAAAGCACACTTCGGCGGTGTTGGGAATGAAGCTCGTGACCGTGTTGTCAAGGTCGTGCTCGACGGCCTCGAGCACCTTGGGCACAATGGCGTGACCGAGGGCCTTGCGCTCTTCGTAAATGTCTTGGTCATTGCCTCGGCTGAAGTAAATCCGTTCGAAACTGCAAGCCGTGCGTGCGAGGGGTGTTTTCACCTCCTCAAGCGATACGGCCCCGCTGCGGCGAATCAACAACGCGTGACCTGGCGGGATTTCCTGGACCTGCTCGGTCTTGAGGTTGAACGCGGTTTGAATCACGGGCCGCTCGGAGGCCACCACGGCGATTTCATCATCGTCATACCAAAACGCAGGCCGAATGCCATGCGGGTCTCGCATCACAAAGGCATCCCCGTGTCCAATCATGCCACACATGACATATCCGCCATCCAACGAGTTCGCACTTTGTTTCAAAACATCTTGAAGATTCAAGTTGTCTCCAATGGCTTTCGATATCGCTGTGTTGTCCATTCCTTCTGCCTTGAAGGCGTCGAAGAGGCGTTGGTTTTCCACGTCTAAGAAATGTCCGATTCGCTCGAGAACTGTTACAGTATCTGCCTTCTCTTTGGGGTGTTGACCCAAGGCCACGAGCTTGTCAAAGAGCTCATCGGTGTTCGTCATGTTGAAATTGCCAGCAACGACCAAGTTGCGGGTGCGCCAGTTGTTTTGGCGCAAAAAAGGATGACAACTCTCCACCTGGTTTTTTCCGTAGGTGCCATACCGCAAGTGCGCGAGAAACACCTCGCCAGTGAAGGCATGTTCCGCTTGCAGGCCTTGTGCATCTTTCAGCGCATCCGCACTGAGTCCCTCAAAACGGCTCAGGGCCCGGGAAAAGATGTCCTGGATAGGCCGGCTGTCCACCGAGCGAATCCGGCTGATGTAGCGCTGGCCGGGCTCAACATCAAGTTTGATGTTGGCCAAACCCGCACCGTCTTGTCCCCTGTTGTGTTGCTTCTCCATCAACAGGTACATCTTGTTCATTCCGTAGAATGCGGTGCCGTACTTGTCGATGTAAAATTGAAGCGGCTTCTTGAGGCGAAGCATCGCAATGCCGCATTCGTGTTGGAGGAAATCACTCATATACTGGGGGAACGAGAGAACTGGGGAAACTAGGGAACGAGGGGAGGACTAGGTCGGCAAAGTTCGTCAGGCCTCATGCCAACGTCAGCCGACCACAAAGGTAGCTGATTGCTGTGACGCAAGTGACTCAAAAGGGGGTGGGCCATTTGGTTAAGACCAAACCTGGCACAATTCTCATTCGATAACCTGTTATTTTTGCCTCATGTCGGGCCGAGTTTCGAAGCAGATGAACGAACGCATGATGCGGTGGTTTGGGGCCCAATCGCCTGATTTCAGTGGGATAACTGATTACGACGTGTGGTTGCGGTTGGGTGTTGGCTACTTGCTGAATTGTCACTTGGGCTTGGGGGCGGCGCATCAACCGAGAGTGGAGTTTTGCATTGCTGGGGCGGAGAAGTGTGGGACCACAGCGCTTGCGGGTTACTTGTCTCGTCATCCTGACATTCGCCTGCCTTTGCGGAAAGAGCCACGGTACTTCGTGGACAAACGGTTTTTTGCTGGCAACCCTGCAGGCGATGCGGATTGGTATCATCGGCAGTTTTGGTGGAGAAATGCAAAGAAAACCACCACCGGTGACACATCACCCCAGTATTTCATGCATCCAAGTGCAGCCCAGCGAATCGCTGCCTACAATCCGGGAATGCGTGTGGTGTGTTTGCTTCGACCCAATTTGGAGCGCATGTTTTCTTTCTGGAAAATGACAAAGTTTCACGGGTCAAAGATTGACTGGGATGAATTTGAGAATCGCATAGCCGCGGCACCAGAACGATGGCAATATGGAAGAGCCATCAGGCGTTGGCAGCAGCATTTTCCACCTGAACAATTGTTGATTTTGCCTTACCAAGCTTTTCTGAATCATCCGAAAGACATGGTTGATCGTGTTCTGGCATTCCTCCATGTGTCGCCGATGCCTGAACCCTTTGTTCCTATCTGGCGAAATACCTCTTCGGCGCAAAATCTCGAAACCACCATGCGCACCAAAGTTCCTGCCTGGATAACCGATGATATGGCCGATGTGGAAAATTTGCTTGGGTGGTCTCCTGAGGACTGGCGGAATTGAACCCGATGTCACCGGTTTGCCGCGAGGTGCGTGCCGCCGGTGTGAATGATGAGAATGCGTTTGCCTTGCCGGACGAGCGGCTCCTGTTCGCTGATCGGCTTTTGCCATTCGCGCTGCAGCCGGAGCATGAGTTTGCCCGTGTAGACGCGGTCGAGCAAAATGCCGTGCTCGAAGTGAAAGGATGTGATGAAATGCTGAAGTTCTTCCGTCATCTTGCCAAACCCGCCCTCATGCGCATCCCGCCACCAAACCACAGGTGC